>OFFW01000810.1_pt1 | contig 20743 bp, 21 predicted proteins | sample 1521501 | NCBI WGS metagenome assembly OFFW01 (sample SAMEA3504107, study PRJEB24116) | mouse gut metagenome | biome: mouse gut; feature: mouse-associated habitat; material: faeces | place: Denmark | collected 2011
CGCCCTGGCCAGGCACAGCCGCTGCCTCTGCCCCCCGGAGAGCGGGCCGCCGCCTTCCGTCAGCATGGTCCCATATCCCTCCGGCATGCCCAGAATCTCCTCATGGATGCCTGTCCTTCTGCAGGCCTCCTCCACCTCTGCGGCGCTCAGGTCAAGCCCCCAGGTCAGGTTCTCCAGGACGCTTCCCCGGAACAGGACGTTCTCCTGGGCCGCCACCACGATCCTCTCCCGCAGGCTTGCCAGGCTGTATTCTTCAATCGGTACGCCGTTTATCAGGATACGTCCCGCCGTTACATCGTAAACGCCTGTCAGCAGCTTGATCAGCGTGGTCTTGCCCGCTCCGTTCCCGCCCTTTATGAAACAGGGCCTGCCGCGCTGCCAGCGCCGGGAGAAGCCCCGGAAGACCTTCTCCGGGCTGTCCGGATAGGCGAAATGTATCCCCTCAAAGACAATGTCCCTAATCTCATCCGCCTCCCGTCCCCCTTCCCGCTCTTCCTCCTGGTCCAGAAAGCCCTTCAGCCTCCCCATGCTGACCTGCGCCCTCCGGAACCGCAGGATTGTACCGTCCAGTCCCATGCCGAAGGAAAGGATATTTTCCGTCAGCGCTATCACGGTCAGCAGCTCGCCGGAGGTGATACGCCCCGCCAGAACCAGCCACCCTCCCAGGCCTGTCAGGAGGACAATCGTCACAAAGGCACCCGCCAGCATGGGAAGCCCCAGAACCGCCTCCCAGAGGGCCACGTTCCGCTTCTTTTTCTGAAGCGCCGCCAGCTTTTCCCCATACTCTCCCAGAAAGGCCTCCTCCCTGCCGGAAGCCTTTATCGCCTCCAGATTGTGCAGCCCTGTGGCCACGCTCTGATTCGCCCGTTCCAGAGCCTCCCGGTATTCTTCCGTCCCCCTTGCCACGGGCCTGCTCATCCCCCGCAGAAGCAGCACGGGAAGGGCCGTCACAAGGATGGCGGCAATCCCCAAAAGCAGGTCTCAGCCAGAACAGCAGCCCTACGGTGATCAGCCATCCCGCCAGATCCGGAAGCGCCTTTCCCAGCAGCCGGTCCACAAAGCCGTCGATCTGGCCCACATCCGTTATATAGCGGGCGGAGATTCCGCCCAAATCGTTTTTTCCCAAAGCCTCCATGGAGCTGTGCAGGATCTTGCGCTGGATCCTGCGGTAGATATCTTCCCGCATCTCGGCGGACAGCATCTGCCTGGTATAGAGCAGCAGCTGAGACACCCCCAGAAGCAGAGCTGCCACAGCCGGGAGATACGCCCCCGGTTTCCCGCTGTCCAGCGCCTCTCCTATGCTCCATCGAAGCAGCACGTTTCCCGCCGCCAGCGCCGTGGTCGCGGTCAGCACAATGGCCAGCCTCCCCCTCTCATCCCCTCTTTTCATCCCGTGGCTCATTCTGGCGCCTTTCCTGCACGGGCCCGGCGCTGTCCTCTTCCCCATGGCCCAGCAGGAGCCTGCGGATTTCTCGCGCTTTCTCCAGATAGGCGGGCTTTCCCAGGGCCTCTGCCAGAATCGACAGGTGGAGCTCCGCAGACCAGGCCAGGGGCTCCAGAGCCGCTTTTGCGGTTTCATGCCTCTCCTCGCCCTCCAGGAAGAACACCAGCGCGTTCTCCCGGGCCTTGTACAGATTCGGCAGCTTCCCCGCCTGTTCCAGGGCCTTTTTCTGCTCCCCGTTCTTCCAATAGGAGAAGCAGATGTTGTACTGGGTGGCGCTGCGCACCTGCGAATCCTCTCCATAGCGGAGGATCTGCTCCTGAAGGGCTATGGATTCCCTCAGGTATTTCGCCTTCTCCTCCTTCGTCCCGTCCAGCTTTTCAAGGGATGTGGAGAGCTGTACCAGCAGCAGGCTGTCATTCGGAAATGTCCTCAGGGAATCCCGCATGAGGACGACGTTCTCCTGATGCCGTCCCCTCCTGTTGTTCTCCTTCCAGAGGCGGTTGACTTCATCGTATTTCTCCGCCTTTGCCATCTGGTCCATGCCGATCAGGGCGTCCACGCTTACGCCGAAATAATGGGCCAGCGCAGGCAGCATGGTGATGTCCGGATACCCATCGCACCGCTCCCATTTGCTGACGGACTGGAAGGAAATCCCAAGGTGGGCCGCCACCTCCTCCTGGGTCAGATTCCTTTCGCGGCGCAGCCGCCTGATGTTTTCGCCTATCCGCAGATTCATGCTGTTTCCTCCCTGTTCTGTGCTTCCCTTCTGCTCTTTGCTTCTTTCCTGCTCTTTGCTTCCCTTCTGCTCTTTGCTTCTTTCCTGCTCCTTGCTTCTCTTCTGCTCTTTGCTTCTTTCCTGCTCTTTGCTTCTTTCCTGCTCTTTGCTTCTTTCCTGCTCTTTGCTTCTCTTCTTTCTGCCCTTTGCTTCTTTCCTGCTCTGTGCTCCCCTTCCTCCCCGGCCGCCTTGCAGCAGGCTCCGCGCAACCGTCTCCTCCAGGATACCTGCCGGACGCCTCCCGTGCAATAACCGCATCGGCGATTTCATTCTACGTTTCATAGAATTATTCTATCTACAGGCGTTTTCTGTCCTATAGCTATTTCGGAGCGTTGCCCATGAAAGGCCAGACTGCGATTTCTTTTCCCTGAAAACGCTTGACAAGGCCATGGGAAATGATTATAATGACCATAAATACATTTTCAGTCAAACCGGAGGGATTGGGGTGCCGAAAAGCTATTCAGAGCAGGAGCGGGCGTATATCAGGGAGAGGTTGAAGGAAGAGGCGGCGGACTGCCTGGCCACATATGGCGTCCGCCGCACCACAGTAGACGAAATCGTGAGGCGGGTGAATATCCCCAAGGGGACTTTCTACCTCTTTTACCAGTCAAAGGAGCTGCTTTTGTTCGAGGTGATTCAGGAGCAGCAGCAGAGCATCAACCGCAGACTGTTCCAGGTGATTTCCGGGCTCTCCGGCACAAAGGTTTCGGCGGAGGAGCTGACCGATGCGATTTACGCGTTCTATAAGATGGCGGAGGAAATGCCGATTTTGAAGCTGATCGGCACCGGCGAGGTGGAGCTGCTTGCGCGCAGACTGCCCCGGGAGGTGGTACAGGCCCATCTGCAGGACGATACGGATACCATCGGGGAAATGCTCGCGATGCTCCCTGTGAAGAAAGACGTGGACATAAATGTCGTCAGCGCCGCGTTCCACGCAGTCTATTACGCGACCCTGCACAAAGCGGAGATCGGGGAGGCTTATGACCAGGCGCTGCGCACCCTGATTTATGGCATAGTGGCGCAGCTTATCTGAATCCACATTTGTATACTGTTTTCTATCTGTTGTCCAGAAAGTCCGGCAGGCGGCCGGACTTAAAACAGGGCTTTAACTGACTATTCCGTTTGTTTTAGTCATATAGTATAAGGAGGGCATTTCCATGATTCAGGTTAACCATCTTTCGTTCAGCTACACAAAACAGCCTTTTATTTCCGATATGACCTTTTCGGTCTCACCGGGCGAGATTTTTGGATTTTTAGGCCCCTCGGGAGCCGGGAAGAGCACCCTGCAGAAAGTGCTGACGGGGATGCTGGCCAGTTACCAGGGCTCTGCCATGGTGAACGGCGTGGAATGCAGGGAGCGCACAAAGGATTTTTACGAGGACATCGGGGTGGACTTTGAATTCTCCGCCCTGTATGAGAAATTGACGGCCAGGGAAAATCTGCGCTTCTTCGCATCCCTGTATGAGAAAAAGCCCTGTCCGATCGACGAGCTTCTGGAGACGGTGGGCCTGGAGCGGGATGGGGACAAGCGGGTATCCCAGTATTCCAAAGGCATGAAGGCCCGGCTGAATTTCGTCAGGGCATTGCTGCACGATCCGTCCCTGCTCTGCCTGGACGAGCCCACAAACGGCCTTGACCCTGCCAACAGCCGCATGATGAAGGATATGATCCTGGCCCAGAAGGCAAAGGGGAAGACCATCCTCCTGACTACCCACAATATGCAGGACGCAGCCGAGCTCTGCGACAGGGTGGCGTTCATCGTAGGCGGCAGAATATGCGCCCTTGACAGCCCCCACAACCTGATTATGTCTCAAGGCGCGGCCACCGTGACCTATACCTGGCTGGAAAACGGGGAGCACAGCGCCGCCTGCCCTCTTCACCGCCTGTCCGCCGACGGACAGCTTAAGCGGCTCATCTCAGAGAACCGTCTGCAGTCCATCCACAGCAGCGAGCCCACGTTGAACGACATTTTCATGGACATTACGGGGAGGACGCTGATATGAGACTGCGCAGCCTGATTTTATGGGACATACGGTTCCAGGCAAGATATGGTTTCTACTTTTTGTATGCTGTCCTGACAGCGATTTATGTGGCCGTTCTGTCTGCCGTTCCGGAGGGCGGGCGGGAAAAGGCCACGGCCATTTTGATTTTTTCCGACCCGGCCTCAATGGGCCTGTTCTTCATGGGCGCGATTGTGCTTCTGGAAAAGAGCCAGCGCACGCCTGCGGCACTGGCCCTCTCCCCTGTCCGGGCAGAGGAATACATAGCCGCGAAGGTGGTGTCCCTGTCCGCCATTTCCCTTGCGGTGGCCGCTGTACTGGCCGCAGCGGCAGGTGTGGGCGCGGGGGAGCACGGCATTGTCAAGCTCCATATCGTCCTGCCCGGCACTGTGATGTCCAGCGCGGTCTTCACGCTTTTGGGCATTATCATCGCGACGCGGATCGGCAGCCTGAACCAGTTTGTCCTATGGACCGTGCCGGTAGAGCTTGTGTGCTTTGTCCCTGCCATCCTGCATCTATTCCGGGCCGCTCCGGCCTGGCTGCGGCACTGCCCTGCCGCTGTCTGCATGGATATGGTTTCGGGCCATGCGCCCTCCCCCACAGGGGTAATGACGGTCATGGCGCTGACAGCGGTCCTGTTCGCTGCCGCAAAACATTGTGTCCTGAACATGTGGGCCCAAATGGGAGGTGCGAAGCTATGAGAGCAATCCGTTCAGGTTTTTTGCAAATGCTGGTGTTCATGCGGCGGGACATGATGCTGTCTGCCGCCTGTCTCGCGCCGGTTCTGGCGGGGCTTGGGATCCGGTTCGGCATCCCTTTCCTGGAAGCCGTTTTGACGGAGCGGTTCTCCAAATCGGCAGTCCTCTCCCCCTACTATGCGCTGATCGACATATTCCTCTCCATGCTCTCCCCCGCCATGTTCTGCTTTATCTCGGCCATGGTCTCCCTGGAGGAGGCCGATGAAAAGACGGCGGCGTATCTGTTCGTCACCCCTTTGGGGAGGAAGGGCTATCTGGCCGCAAGGTTCTGCCTCCCCGCCGCAGCCGCTTTTCTGGTGACCGCAGCTCTGCTGCCTGTGTTCGGGCTGAGCACCCGCTCCCTGGCAGACATTTTATCGCTGTCGGCAGGAGGCACATTACAGGGCGTCATCGTGGCCCTGCTGATCGTAGCGTTCTCCTCCAATAAGCTGGAGGGCATGGCGGTAGCAAAGCTGTCCTCGCTCCTAATCTTCGGCGCGGCTGTGCCGTTTTTCCTCCGGCAGGACGCGCAGTATATCATGTCCCCGCTGCCCTCCTTTTGGATCGGGAAAGCGGTTTTTGAAGATACTATTGTCTTCATGTTGCCCGCATTTGCGTCATCGGCTGTGTGGATCCGCTTTTTGCTGAGGCGGTATCTGCGGAAGATATAGGGCATGGATGTTTTCTCCAAATTCTACTGGATTTTTGCCATGTTTATGCTACAATATGTACAGGACTAAACGAACGATAAGGCCATGTACAGACTGGCCCCATCATGAAGGAGGGAATACATATGTCAGGACTCATCATGCGCTTCCCAAAGGGGAAGGCAAAAGCGCTCACCCTGAGCTATGACGACGGCGTGGAGCAGGACATCAGGCTGATGGATATCATGGATAAAAACGGCCTGAAGGGTACTTTTAATCTGAACAGCGGATTGTTCGCGCCGGAGGGGACCACTTATCCGGAGGGAGCCTTCCACCGCAGGCTCACCGCCAGACAGGCCACCGAGACTTACGCCGCCAGCGGGCACGAAGTGGCTGTGCATGGGCTGACCCATCCCTTTCTGGAAAGGCTGCCAGAGAATCTGGCCATGTGGGAGCTGCTGAAGGACCGGGAGAATCTGGAGAACCAATTCCACACCATTATCCGGGGAATGGCATACCCCTTCGGCACCTACAGCGATGCCACTGTGGATTGTCTGAAAAAGGCAGGGCTGGCATACGGCAGGACGGTCATCTCCAGCCACTCCTTCGACCTGCCGGGAGACTGGCTCAGGCTGGAGGCGACCTGCCATCACAATGACCCGGAGCTGATGGGACTTGCGAAGAAGTTCGTGGAAGAGACGCCCCTGTGGGGCTCCTGGATGTTCTACCTTTGGGGGCACAGCTATGAGTTCGAGGTGAATGCCAACTGGAATGTGATAGAAGAATTCGCCGCCTTTACCGGCGGGCATGATGACATATGGTACGCCACCAATATCCAGATTTACGATTATGTGCAGGCCTGGCAGCGGCTGGAGTTTTCCGTGGACGGCAGACAGGTGCATAATCCTACGGCCACAGAACTGTATTTTCAGGAGATGGGTGAAAAGGGCGAGGTACATCGCATTTCGCCCGGGGGATATTTTGAATCGTAAAGATCGGAATCTGTATGATGCATCATTCTCCGTATTCGTACTCGAAGGACGCGCCTGTAGATCGGCCCCCGGATATAGACAGACAAAAATCCTTTCCGGCAGAACCGCCCTTCGCCGGTCCTGCCAGAAAGGAATCTTCAAATATCGCCGGGACTGTCAGCTGATCTTGGAATACCCAAAGGCATTGGCAAAAGCATCGATGGGCTTCTTCTCCTTGCACATGGTACATTTTTCGGAGCTGTATGTCGTATAGTCCGGAATGTCCGCCGTGGTGAACAGGGAATTCACCGGAATCCCCACGATGCTGTTTGCGGCGCTGAACACTGCGCTGATCCCGCTTATGGAAGCGCCGTAATAGGTCAGGGTCTGGATGGCCTTCGACACTGTCTTTCCCGTGGTGGCGCTGGCCAGAAGGAGGAGCACGTTCTTATCCTTGACCATGGGCAGATAGTTGTCCCGGAACATCATCTGTCCGGATGTGGAATATTCCGGCGTGATGATATAGATCGTCTTGTGGGCGTTTCTGGAATAGATTCCCGCCCTGGTCAGCTCCTCCGCCAGGAACGCGCCGATGATCTCACAGCCGTCTATGCAGACGATCGTGTCCACCACCGTCGATATCATAACCTGCCTTCCCAGCTCTCTCGCCACCATGGACGCCTCGCTGAGCCTGGCCTTCAAGGTCGTCATGTCCAGAAAATAGTTGACGTGGGAATTCGGGGTCACGAAATGTCCCGGAATCGCCTTCAACTGGATGTTCGGGTGGGCCTTGGAATAAATTTTGATCACTTCCTGCATACACGTACCTCCTCATCATGATACAGCCTGAAATCCATACTGCGCACCGGCTAAATTTACAGTACAACCCGACCGCCGACCGCCAGCCAAGCACTTTCCCAGAGGCATCACTGTAAATCCTGACAGTCTGCAGTTTACAGAAATCTTTCTGTCGATATATCTACTATACAGAAAATTCCCTCTTTCGTCAAGAAGAGTTACCAGAATTTTAAAACAGTTGTAAGGCGGCCCCGAATGGTATATACTGTATTCTGAAAGACTGCTCCAAAGATTATCCCAGAGAACAAGAGGAATACCCGCCATGAAACATAAACTCCTTAAAATCGCAGCCGTCTCAGCCGCCACAGGCATATTTCTGTCCCTGGGCTGGCCTTTTTTCGAGCTGACAGTCCACTGCAGGACCAAGCGGGATGTCAAGAAATGGTTCCGCCTGTCCCAGATGAAGGTCAATCATCCCAGGTACAAATTCGAGAAAGAGTATGAAGCCGGCAAGGCGTGGTGCCAGGGCCAGGCCATGCAGGACTGCCATATCAGGAGCGCAGACGGCCTTCTGCTGCACGCTTCCTTCTTTCCGGCAAAGGACGCGGAGCGCATCGTCGTGCTATGCCATGGCTATAAAGGCAGCAGCTTCGGAGATTTTGCAAACATCGCAAGGTTCCTTCATGAGCATAAGTGCAGCCTGCTCTTCATCGACCAGAGATGCTGCGGAGAGAGCGAAGGAGAATTCATCACCTTCGGTGCAAAGGAGCAATACGATATCCAGGAATGGGCCTGGTATGCGGCCGGAAAGAACAAAGACCGGCTGCCCATCTATCTGTACGGCGAATCCATGGGGGCGGCGGCGGTACTGATGGCCGCGGGGCACAGGCTGCCAGAGGAAGTAAGAGGCCTCATCGCCGACTGCGGATTCCGGTCCATGAAGGGCCAGCTCCAGGATCTGGCCGCCAGGTGGTTCCACCTGCATTGGATCGGATTGCTGCTGTTTCGGGTAGACCTGTTCTGCAGGCTCCTGGGGGGCTTTCGCATGAAGGACGCCGACACGGCAAAAGCGCTGAAGACCAATAAAAGGCCTGTGCTGTTCTTTCACGGGGAGAAGGACACCTATGTCTATATGAAGAATTCCGTTCATAACCATGCTCTGTGCCGGGCGCCAAAGGAACTGGCAATCATACCGGAGGCAAGGCATCTTTGCAGCGCCTACGAACAGCCGGAGCTTTACCGGAAAAAGCTTCTGCATTTTTTTAACACATACGACAAGACCTCCAGCAATGAAGCCAGCCGCTATATCTACGGCACTTCTCGCCCATAAGTCAGGGTATATGGCAAATTTTATGCCCGCAAAGTAACTTAAGAAAATCTGATTTCCCTCCCGCAATCTGATATCCGCGATTTAACGCCGGCCCAATAAGCTGGCGTTTCAAACGTTGTCGGCATATTCCTGAAGAACGCCCCCAGATGTCGGTTACTTTCATAAAAAGTGTCCGTTAAGTCCATAATAGGGTAGAAATCGCAGACAGAATGTGTTACCTTTGCAGGGAAGAGAACAGGGAGGTAATTCAATGAGAGAATATTATCCGTTAACCGCGGCGCAGAAAATGCATCACGACTGGATCAAAAAGTACCGGACCCAACAGGTATCAGGCGTCAGCGTTGTGGCGTCCTTGCAGGCGCCTCTGGATTTCGGGCTTCTGAAAAAATGTCTCCAGCTGGAATTCGAGCGTTACGGCTGTATGAGGATCCGCTTTACGAAGCCGGATGAAAATGGAGACGTCGAACAGTATATCGTAAAAAAAGAGACAAGGGATATCCCGTTTAAGGATCTGTCCGGCATGAGCCTCGCCCAGGCGGACCAGCTGATGCAGCAGTGGGCTTACGAAACCTTTGAGGGGGACAACATCCCGCTGTGCGATGTGACCATGGTAAAGCTCCCTGAGGGCTACAACGGATTCTTCATCCATATGGACCACAGGCTGATCGATTCCTGCGGGCTGGTGGTGATGATCAATGACCTGATGCAGCTTTATACCCACTACAAATTCGGCTCCGCCTATCCGGAAGACCTGGCCGTCTTCGAGGATGTGCTGGACAAGGATCTGAAAAGGGCCAATAACGAGAAGCGCTTTGCCAAGGACAAGAAGTTCTGGGACGACCAGCTGGATGCCCTGGGCGAGCCCCTCTATTCCGATATCCAGGGGCCTGCCGTCCTGGAGGAGGCAAGGAAGCTGCACGGAAACAAGGCGTTAAGGGCGGCGGACATCGAGCTGAAGAATCTTTTCGTGCAGGTGAAGGATTATTATCTGGAGCCGGAGCCCACAAGGAATCTGATCGCCTTCTGCATGAACCATCAGCTTTCCATGACGAACCTGCTGCTCCTGGGCATCCGCACCTACCTTTCCAAGGTAAATGACGGCCAGGAGGACATCACGATCGAGAACTTCATCTCCAGGCGCTCCACCCACGACGAGTGGACCTCCGGGGGAAGCCGGACGATCATGTTCCCCTGCAGGACCGTGATCCCCGCCGATATGGACTTCCTGGCGGCCGCCTACGAGATCCAGAACGTGCAGAACCGGATCTACATGCACAGCAATTACGACCCCGCCCTGATCTGGGAGGAGCTGCGGAAGCGCTATCATACGCCGGAGAACACCACCTATGAGAGCTGCTACCTCACCTATCAGCCCATGCCGGTGAAGATGGACAATCCCCACCTGGTCAACATACCCCAGCATTCAAAATGGTTCGCAAACGGCGCGGCCACCAAGAAAATGTACCTGACGGTATCCCATACCGGAAGCGGAGAGATGAATTTCTCCTTCCACTACCAGACGGCCCATCTGCAGGAGCATGACATGGAGCTCCTCTACTACTATATGATGCGCATCCTCTTCAAGGGCATCGCGGAACCGGACATGACCATCGGGGAGATCATGGAACAGATATAATATAATCAGCATTTTATTCAGGAGGAAAAAGATGACACAGGAAATGCAGTTCAAAGAAATCGTAGCGCAGTATTGCAACATGGATCCGGAGAAGATAACAAACGATATGAGGTTCCGGGAGGATCTGGGATTCAGCTCTCTCGACTTCATGTCCTTCCTGGGAGAGTTGGAGGATACCTTCGACATCGAACTGGAAGAAGAAAACCTGGTACAGATCCTTACCGTTGCGGAAGCCCTTGAGCTACTGGAAAGATTACAGGAAGAGGCGTAAGGCCGGTTCAGGACCGGAAGGGAGGGATACAAAAATGCTCATCAGGGATATTTTAGAAGAAAGCGCCAGAAAACATGCCGACATCATGGCGGTAAAGTGGCTGGCAAAAAAGGAGATCCGGGAAAGAAGCTACCGCCATCTGGCGGAGAACATAGCCATGGTGCGGAAGGGCCTGCTTGCGGAAGGATTCCGGGAAAAGCATATCGCTCTGATCGGAGCCAGCTCTGTGGAGTGGATCGAAAGCTACCTGGGCATCATTACAGGCAGGAACGTGGCCGTGCCGCTGGACGCAAATCTTCCCGGGGAGGATCTGGTGGACCTGATCGACCGCTCGGATTCCGAAGGGCTTTTCCTAAGCCCCAAGCACACCGCCCTTTTGGATGCGATTGCGGCCGGATGTCCGAAGCTGAAAAAAATATGGATCCTGCAGGAGCAGGAAACGGATGTGCCGGATGCCAGGACCGCATCTTTGCCGTCTCTGATGGCGCTTTCCAAAGGCACAGACGCCGACTCCGACAGCCCCGCTCCCGGGGACACGGCCACCATCATCTTCACATCCGGGACCACGGGGAAGAGCAAGGGCGTCATGCTGACCCAGGATAACCTGGCCTCCAACGTGGCGGCCGTGGATTATGCCAGGGAGCCCGGAACCGTGATGCTCAGCGTGCTTCCGATCCATCACGCCTTCTGCCTCGTCATGGACTGGCTCAAGGGATTTTCCCTGGGGGCCACCGTATGCATCAACGATTCCCTTCTGCATATGGTAAAGAACATGGGGCTGTTCAAGCCGGACGTGATGCTCATGGTGCCGTTGATGCTGGAGACAATCTATAAAAGGCTTTCCGCCGCCAATCCTCTGATTCCCAAAAAGTTGGTAGCGGCAAAGGCTTTCGGCGGGAACCTGAAAATCATCTTCACCGGCGGCGCCCATCTGGATCCCTATTACATCGATAAATTTGCCGACTACGGAATCGACGTCCTGGAGGGATACGGCATGTCGGAATGCTCCCCGGTAATCAGCTGCAATCTGCCGGACGACCACAAAGCAGGCTCTATCGGCAGGCCTCTTTCCAATGTGGAGATATCGTTTGCGGACGGCGAGATCCTGGTGAAGGGCAGCAGCGTCATGAAGGGCTATTACAAAATGCCCGAGGAGACTGCAAAGACCCTGGAAGGCGGATGGCTCCACACAGGGGATAAGGGGTATCTGGACGAGGACGGGTTCCTGTTCATCAACGGACGGGTCAAGAACCTGATCATCCTTTCCAACGGCGAGAACATCTCCCCGGAAGAGATCGAGAACAAACTGGCCCTGGACAAGCTGGTGGGCGAGGTGGTGGTAACCGGCGAGAACAACGGGCTCACCGCCAGGATCTACCCGGATCAGGACGTGGTGGCGGCAAAGCGGATGAATGAGGAAAAAATCCAGAAGGAGCTCCAGGCGTTTCTGGACAAATACAACAAAGGCCAGCCCAGCTACCGCCAGATTACAGGGCTGGTCGTCCGGAAGCACCCTTTCCTCAAAAATTCCACCAGGAAGATAAAGCGGCAGGACGTTCTGATCGACGAGGAGCTCCCTACGACATAAAGGGGAGCATGCCCGCCATAAAGGCCTGGGTCAGGATATCGGCCACCACCTCTGCCGGAGCCTGGAAATCCTCCCTGCTCCATTTGTGGAGGACGCCGATCGTACTGCCGATCGAACAGGCGATCATGTAGGATACCTCTTCTTTGCTGTGCTCGGAAGGCTCCGTATCCTGCATGACCTTCGCCACATAGCGGTGGAGCATGGTGATGGATTTCTCAAAGAACCCGTCCCCTCTGGGGCTTCTGAGCAGATTGGCCAGAAACGGGTTGGTCCTGGTGTAGTCGCATATCATCAGGAAAAAAGTTTTGCACATGTCATGGTCATTCTTCGGGTGGAACGTCTCCATGAGGGAGAAAATGTCCTGAATCGTCTTATCCTCAATGGCCGACACAAGAGCCGGGACGTTTTCGTAGTGGTTGTAAAAGGTGCTGCGCACCACTCCGGCCCTTTTTATGATATCGGAAACCGTTATCTTGTCCATGTCCTTTTCCTTCAGGAGCAAAAAGAACGCGTCATATATGGCTTCGTCAGCCACAAAATATCTTTCATCCTGTATCTCATGAGTCATGAAGCAGCCGTACCCTTTCCCTGGTTGACCTTTCCGTTGCCTGCCAATCCCCGACGTCTGTGATTCGTAAACAACTCCATTCTACCTGAAAACCTTGGGAAATGCAATTCCATTTTTATTGATTGCCGATAGGGCGAATATATATTATCATTATAGCAGAAAAATTACAAAAAGCACATTGGAACCAGGTATGAGGGCACAGATATGGCAAGGACAACAGGCATCGGAAAGCAGGATTTCGAAGCGATCATCACAAGCATTATTTGAGGAACAGATGGATGGACAGCTCCTGTCCCTGCAGCGATGCGTCCACCTGGCCCCCGTGGAGCTCCACGATGCGCTTTACAATGGCAAGCCCCAGCCCGGAGCTTTGGGGGGCGCTCCTGGCCCGGTCTCCACAGTAGAAGCGCTCAAAGATCCGGTCAGGCTCAATGCCGTGAGGATCCGCCACCCGGTTGGTGATACAGATATGGAGCCGGCCCGTGTCCTGTGCCGTCACGGTTACCGGGGCGGCACGGTGGGCGTACCTGCGGGCGTTGTCCAGCAGATTCTGGAACACCCGCACCATCTGCCGGGTATTGATATGGGCCATATGGCTTTCCGCCTCCAGCTGCCACGAAAGCGTCAGGCCCTCCGCCTCCATAAGGACTTTATATTCATAGAGGATATGCCGCAGCAGTTCCAGCACATCCCTTTTCTCCATGTCCGGTAATTGGTCGGCGGAGTTCAGCTTCGTGTATTCAAACAGTTCGTTGATCAGCCCGTTCAGCCCTGTCAGACGCCGTTCCACGACTTCGATGTATTCGGCAAAGCGCTGCCTGTCTTCGGGCCCCGTCTCCTTCAGCAGCTCCACATAGCCGATGATGGAGGTAAGGGGGCTGCGCAGGTCATGGGACACATTGGTGATCAGCTCATCCTTGCTTCGTTGCTGCCTTTTCTCCCTCTCCTCCTTTTCCCGAAGCTGGACGGACATCTCGTTGATGACGGCGCACAGCCGGGTGATTTCATCGTCCCCCTGCAGCTCCATGGTCCTTCCAAAGCCCTCCTCCCGGATCTTCTGGATTTCCCGGGACAGGTACTCCACATACCTGACCCTGCGGTTGATTCTGACGGAAAAGGAGACAATAAAGCATATCACGGTAAGCGCCACTGCCACCACCGATGGGAGATATTCGGCGGCAATGAGGTATTTATAGCCCAAATCATGAAAATAATCCCACAGCCCGGAATGGAGCAGAAGCTGCATCATGGACAGCACCACCGCCAACACCACCAGGCTGATGGCAAGGGAGACGCAGGCTGCCTTCAGGAAATATGCCGTGAGGCGTTTTTGGTACGAGGAGGACAGTCTTCTGTAAACCAGGAAAATCACGAAAACCGTTCCTGCGATGACAATGCCGTTGATTAAAATATAGTTTGGAATTATTTGTAATACCGTCATATCTGATACCCTCTTCCCCAACAGGTCTTGATAAAATCCGAATGGACATTGTCCCAGTTCAGTTTATTGCGGAGATTGGCGATATGCATCATCACCGCATTTTCCGAACAGAAGAATTCTTCATGCCATACCGCTTCATAAATCTGCGCCATAGTCAGCACCTGCCCCTTGTTCCGCAGCATATACTCCAGGATGTCGTACTCCTTGCGCGTCAGCCTCACTTCCCGCCCGCTTACCCATACCTGGCGGCTTTCCATGTCCACCGTCAGATCCTCCGTCTGGAGCGTGTGCGCCGGCTTTTCCGTCTCATTGTACTGTTTATAGCGGCGGAGCTGGGCTTTGATGCGGGCGAGGAGCTCAATGGGCTGAAAGGGCTTGGTCACATAATCGTCTCCCCCCACCGTGAGCCCCTGTATGATGTCTATGTCTTCTGATTTTGCCGACATGAATATGATGGGCATTTTGCTTTTTTCCCTTATCTGCAGGCAGGCGCTGATGCCGTCGATTCCCGGCATCATCACGTCCATCAGAATCAGGTCTACCTGATAGTGTTCCAGGATATCCAGCGCCTGGGCCGCATTTTCACAGGTGAGGTAACGGTAGCCCTCATTGCCCAGGTAGATGCCCAGAAGCCTGCAGATATCTTTATCGTCGTCAACAACCAGTATGAATTCTTTCATGATAGTTTGCTTCTCCCTTTTTGCAGAAATGCTGCAGCAACGCCGAGGCAAGGAACATAAACAGAAGCTCCACAGCAATCATCTGCCATCGCCTCAGGCCGCACAAGCTGCCGAAAAACCCCGAAAAGGCAATCATACCGATGGATATGATTTTAGCAATTATACCAATTTTCAGAAACTGAGGCAATGATATTTTAAAAAAAGCGGAGCCTGCGCAGAGCACTTCATCGGACACAAGCGGAACGATCAGCAGTACGCCGAGAATCCAAACGCGGTACCGCCCCGTCAGCTGCTGCAGCCACGCAAGCTGCCGCCTCTCTTTTTTTCCTTTAAAAATACGATGTACGATCAGGGAAGATAAGGAATACATAATCGTCAATCCCAGCACGGAGCCTGTGACCCCAAGGGCAAAAGCTCCCAGGCTGCCGATCCGTCTGGTTCCCCACAGTACCACTGCCGTTTCCGGCACCGGAATACAGATAGGGAGCAGCACGCAGACAAGAAAATAGACACACCACATAACGACACCTCCTGGTATTGGTCCATGCCGCACCATCCGCAGAGCTTTGCTCCCCGGGGCAGCATTTTATAGTAAGCGATTTACAGTCTTTGTTTTGACGTTCTATGCTGATTTCCATTGCAAGGATAGTTTCCATTACAATGCTGGATTTCAAGCACTAATAAAATGGCTATGGCATTTACTATCATTTCATGTGCAGCACATATGCCGGGGGCAGGTTTTGCCAGACCCTTACGATTCTCCGGATATGGAAATAATTTTCCAGAAAGGCTTTCCGCAGCAGCGTATACTGGAATGTGGTAAATACGCCTTTGGCTCCGATAGCCTCTTGGGTCTGTGACAGTATTCTGTGGGACACCTGCCGGGGGAGTGATGTAAATGGCAGTCCGGAAATGATATAATCCGCATGCTTAAACCCCTGTTCTCTTAAGAAGCTGCATACATTTCCGGCATCTCCGTGAATCAGCACCACTCCCGGCATTCCCTGAAACTGTTTCCGAAGCATCTCATAAAAACAATCATTCTGTTCAATCACTATATAAGTCGTGTCCCGCCTTTTTCTTGCTGCCACCTCTCTGGTAAATACGCCCGTCCCCGCCCCGTATTCTACAATGCAGCGCGCTTTCTCGAAATCGATAGAAGCCGTCATGGCCGCCGCCAGATGTCTGCTGCTGGGTGCAATGGCCCCGATCGTGTTCGGAGCGCTGATGTATTCTCTTAAAAACTGCCACATGGGATATGCCTCCTCTAAACAATAGAATTCACGCTTGCATTCAGCGTGTTATGCTGTCATTTGATGATTTCAGTATAAAGAGGAGGTATAAAGAGAAAACCGTAAGAATTATAAAGATTTCTTTAGAGAATAAAGCTATCTGCGCAGGAGGAAACCGGACGCAAGATGCTCCGCGCAGCGGAGCGCTGGGCCGAGGCTTGCATTTTCCTGAAAATCATATATACCATCTTTATACCGATATTTTCACGTCAAGTGAATCTTTTTATCATGCATGGCTCGTGGCCATGGCATTGGCGTATCGCCGAATTATCATTGAGGAATGTTACAGGAGAAGGGAGAATTGCATATGGCAGAGAAGAGAGGAACTATTGTATATGAAGGAATCCGGAAAGTAATCAATGGGAAGGCGATTTTCATGTGCCAGTGCCTGTGCTACAAGGAAGTCGTAAAGATGGTCGTGAAAAGCTTTGAGGAAGGAACACTGCCTGACGGGCTGCAGCACGATGCGTTATACCTGCGGGACAGGGGGGTTGCCAGCCTGACATTTTATGAGAAGGACCTGGAGGAGCTTTTTGACCGGCTGTTCCTGGGAAAGCTGGCCAGGTTCAAAAAGGAATCGAACGACCAGCTTTATGAGCTGTACACGCTGCCAATGTCCCGAAACGGGGAGGAAATCGAGCTGGATGTCACATATCCAATGGTCTACGGCACCAATTGACGAACGGGGAGAGGGCCTATGGGGATCTGAACGATTTCGATACAGATCAGACGGAATTTTTCCAGCAATATGACGAAAAGTATTTCTCGCACAGCTCCCTGCTTGGGATGCTCCGCGAAGGCGGGCTGGAGCAGATGTCCGACCTGGCGCTGCGGGTTTTCGGCCTGTATCAGATGAGCCCGAGGAAGTTCTGGGGATATGACCTTTCAGAGGAAGAAATCAGATGCCTGATGCGGCAGCGTGAGCGGTGGTCGCAGCGCACCTATGCCACAGGGCTGATGCTGGCACAGCTCTGCAAGTACATCCGGCAGCTGGAGGAGCAGTCCCTGCTGGCTTCGAAAGATTACGCGGGAATGCAGCTTCAAATCGCGCAGCGTGAAAAAGAGGAACTCTGTCTGCGGCAAAAGCAGAAAGAAAGGGAGCTGGAACAGCTTGCTTTAGAAAAACGGAGGCTGCAGGATACGATCTTGAAACAGGAGCAGGAACTGCGGAGACTGCAGAAGCAAGCAGCCGAGCAGAAACAGCAGATAGCCGCGCAGCAGACCGAGCTGGGGGAAATGCGCTCCTATCTCTATTCCCTGAGCGAAGGCCGGGAGGAAGGGAATGGGGATGCCTGCGCTGAGACAAAGCTGCCCGAATGGAGCGAAAAGAAAGTGCTCGTGGTAGGCGGGCACACCAACTGGCAGAATAAGCTGCGGGAACTTTTCCCGAAATGGCAATTTATCTCCGCGGGCCAGAACAGCCTGGATGATAAGATGATAAGGGGAAAGGACTGTATCATATGCAACACGGAAGTCCTGGCACATTCCTGCTACTATAAGATATTATCCGGCAGGGAAAGGCGGCAGAAATTATGCTATGTGCACAGCAATAATATCCAGAAATGCTTAAGGGAGCTGGCGCCGCAGCTGGGAGTCTGACATAAGCCAGCTGCGGGAGCCCAGCAACAATCCCGGCGCACTCTCCCCCTGCTCATTCAGCGCCTGCAGCACCACCTCGTACACCGCACGGATATCCGGCGTGGAGCTGATGCCCTCCGCCAGGGTCATCCTCTTGGCGTACTCGATCATGGGATTCGCCATCAGCTCCGGCGCCGTCCGGTCAAGCATCTGCTTTTTATGGCTTAGCACTATTTTTTTAATTCAACTCCGAAAGGCAGGTATCATAAGGAATTGTCTACAAATAACTGCTGCAAGTTTATGGCAATTTTTATTGTATTTCCGGGCTTTTGCCTGAAGCAATTGCAGCAGTTATTTTCCGACAATTCCTAACACAAAACAGTCGACTTTACACTATCTTTTTGCAATCAGTCAAATAAAATCTCCTCCACCGTCACAAAGGTATACCCCTCCTCCAGCAGCTCATCAATTGCCTTCAGGGCCGCCGTCACGGAGGTGTCGTAATAGTCGTGCATCAGGATGATGTCGTTCTCCCCTGTCTTGCTGACGATTTTCTCCGTGATGCAGCCCACATTCTTGGAGCACCAGTCCAGGGGGTCCACCGTCCAGAGCACCGGGAACATGTTCAGCTCCTTCTCGAAGCTCTTGTCCCAGCTTCCGTAGGGCGGCCGCACATACTGCACCTCCTCCCCGGTGATTTCTTTTAAAATCTCGTTGGTCTTGATCAGCTCCTCCTTAAAGGTCTCCCGGTTGCTCTTCGTCAGCTGGATGTGGCTGTATGTATGGTTTCCGATCAGATGCCCCTCTTCCTGCATCCTTGCAATCACCTCCGGGTGCAGTTCCGCGTGTTCCCCGGTGACGAAAAAGGTGGCCACCACGCCACGCTCCTTCAGCCCGTCCAGCAGCTGCTCCGTATAGCAGGGGTGGGGGCCGTCATCGAAGGTAATCGCGATCTTCTTCACATCCTCCGCCGCCAGCTGCCCTTCGTCTTCCACCACGTCCACCATGCCGCTGTCCGCCGTCACAGTTCTGCTCTGCATCCCATATAGACCCAAAAACAGCAATCCTGCCACTAAGTCAAAAAGCAAGATTGCCGTTGTCATCTTCTTCATATCCAGACCTCAGTTCGTCATTCTCTCAATGTAATATATGCATCCAGGAGCGCTTCCATTCCCTGAGAACAATCCCCCCGACTTCTGTCCGGACAGATTCCGTCCCTTTCCGGACAGGCTTTACCGCTGTCATTTATAGCAAATTGTCCGGCCAGATCTGGCCTGGCTGGATGCCGTCGTATGCCATAGCTTAGAAAGACTTGCCGCAATCGTTTCCGATCATGAAATGGATGATTTCACTGTCCGTCTCGCGCATCCCTTCCCTGGCGATGGCGCTGACTGTCCTGATGGTGTCCTCCACGTCGCTGGCCACAAGGCCGTCGCCGCTGTAGAACTGACTGTCATGCATGTACATCTGCATCCCCAGAAGCCCCGCTTCCACCGCGGAGGCGATTTTCGCCGCGCAGCTTGCTTTCGCCCCGTCGCAGAGCATGCCGGAGTTGATGGCCAGGGCGTTTACCACCGTGTGGGCGATTTCATCGTAATGCCCGCCGTACAGATAGCAGATGCCTGCCCCCGCTCCCGCCCCGGCGCTGGTGGCCCCGCAATAGGCGGACAGGCTGCCGATTCCCGTCTTCAGGTGAATCGTCACAAGGTTGGAGACAATCAGGGCGCGGTAGAGCATGTCCTGTGACACATTGCACTCTTTTGCGTAGACAATCACAGGGATGGAGGCCGTCATGCCCTGGTTGCCGCTGCCGGAATTGATGACCACAGGCAGCTCGCACCCGTTCATGCGGGCATCGGAACCTGCCGCCGCATAGGCCTTGGCGCGGTTCTGGACGTTGTTCCCGTAGGAGCGGATCAGTATCTTCCCGATGCTTGCGCCGTATCTCCCGCTCATGCCCGCCTCCGCTATGGCGGTATTGTATTCAATCTGGCGCTTCAGCACCTCCCGCACATCCTCCAGGTCAGCCTCGTCCGCAAACGCCACGATGTCCCTGACATTCAGCAGCTTACGGTTTTCCGCCGCCAGGATGACGTCATTGCAGAAAGGCTTGTCCAACAGGACTTCCTCGTTCCGGCGTATATTGACTACATTTGTGTGGTTTCCAATGATTCGGATATAGGCGCTGTCCCCGCCCTTGCAGACCCTCACCCGGATGTCAAACGGGCAGTCCGCGTCCGATTCCAGGACAACGATTTGGGCCGACTTCAGAAAGGCATCCATCGCCTCCATCTGCCCTTCCGTGACATCGGACAGCACTTCCAGTTCCTTCTCGGCGTCACCGCAGCAGATTCCCACCGCCACAGCCGTCTGCAGGCCCTTCCTCCCCCCTGTGTGGGGCACGATGACGCTCTTGACATTCTTGATGATATTTCCGCTTACAGTCAGCTCCACCCTTTCGGGCAGCGCCCCCAGCGTCCGCCTGGCAAGGGCCCCCGCATAGGCCACGGCAATGGGTTCGGTACAGCCCATGGCGGGCACCAGTTCTTCTTTGAGTATCTCAGCATATGCCTTGGTTGTCTCTTGGTTCAGCATATTTCCTCCTCATATAGATTTCCGTATCTTTTTCGTGCTCCATTCCATGCTTACATGCAGCAAAAGCCATGCCGGAACGTTTCCGTTCCTGACACGGCTTCTGCTTTTATCCGACCAGCTCTATTATTTCTTCTTGAGCACCAGATGCTGAGGCAGACCGTTGACCATGAACGGCTGGTAGTCGCCATGGATCAAGGGCTCGATGTAGTTGATGAACTCCTGGGTCACGTAGTTTCCGTCCCTGTTCATCCAGTTGCGGGGAACCAGCTTCTCGTGGTTGGCAATCCTGTGCACATCATAGATGCCCGCCGCGCTCTGGTAAGGATCATCGGAGACGCGGTCGATGACCACCATCTTGCCGGTGTCGCCCTCGTCAGCCGCCTTTACGGCAG
>OFFW01000842.1_pt1 | contig 20240 bp, 23 predicted proteins | sample 1521501 | NCBI WGS metagenome assembly OFFW01 (sample SAMEA3504107, study PRJEB24116) | mouse gut metagenome | biome: mouse gut; feature: mouse-associated habitat; material: faeces | place: Denmark | collected 2011
ACAGGAGAATCCCCATGAACCAAATTATCCACTCCCCCATAAAAACCCTGAAAAATCTCACCTACACAATCCTGATTATCTCTATCCTGACCCTCATCCTCGATCCATCCGTCCTTCTATACCTGTTCTTTTTCGATGCCATCTGGCTTGCCCTCTTCCTGTCCTACGGGAACCGTAAGAACAGGTTCTGGCTCATGAACAGCCTGACGATTGCGCTGGGAAGCGCCATTGCCTTCGTCCTGATCAAGCTCCTCACAGGCAGTCACATCAGGTCTATGACCCTCCCGGAAATATCGTTATTGTCCCTGGGAGCCCTGGAAGTCCTGATTGCCGCCGGACTATGTAGTAAGAAGGCCAAGGAACCCTGCCGTCTCACCGGACAGCCCCGATTATACGAAGAACGTAAGCATGACATGGAGAGAATCCGGCAGTACATACAGGAGTTCGAAATCCTGGGCATCAACGCTGGGTGGGGAATGGGGAAATCTTTCCTGATGGAGCATCTGAAAGAGGATTCCCTGTTGCGGGAGCGATTTGCAGTCATCCAGATTGACCTGCTTTCCTGTGACTTGGATGCAGTGGAGCTGATTCTCGTGGAAGAGCTGGAGAAGCTGTTCCGTCAGGAACGCGTCTATCCGGAGCATTCCCGCCAGCTGAAGAATCTGCTGGGGAAGAATGAGTGGATCAGTCTGCTGGGGGAGCTGGTGGTGGGCAGCGACACAGGCCTTTCAGCTTCCTATGAAGGCTTCCGCCGGGAACTGGATAAGCTGAATCGGAAGGTTTTGCTTATTTTGAAGATATTGACCGGATTTTCCAGCAGGACACCATACAGAAGATATTCGCCATCTCTGAGAAGATATCCTGTGAAAACCTCCATGTGGTGTTTCAATACGACAGCCGAGTGCTGACAGAAAAGGGCTTTGAACGGGACTATCTGGAAAAATATATTCCCTATACGGTGAACCTGACGGAGATTTCCTATGAAAAGATAGTGGAATATCAATGGGAAGACTTGAAGATGGCAGAGACGCCCCTGGAGCGGGATGAAGTGTCCGGGATAGGTGTTGTATTACCGGGACAGTTCAAAGCGGCACGTATTTTGGGAATCGATATGGATTTCCGGATGGACTTCCGGGGAACCGCTTCCATTCGCAAAGTCCGGATTTTCCTGTCGGAGCTGAAGGAGATCCTGCTTTCCAACGAGGAATTGTCCAGAAAGGAAAATGTGAAGACAGTCATGTATGTGGTCATGATGAAGCACTTTTTCCATTCTTATTATGAGATGCTGTGCATAGGCGAGAGCCCTCTGGAGAGCCTGAAGCTTGTGCTGAATGAACAGGAATATACCCTGTCAGAGATTTTGGCCAAATTCCGAAAGCCCCAGCAGGAGAGCCAGGAGGAAAGGGAACAGAGAATCCTGCATTTCCGCGAGCTGCTGGAAAGGACAGAGAACCGTGAGGTATGGACGCTTCTGCTGCTGTTGGATTATGAGCTGCAAGTGGAACAGGTAGAGCGGCAGTGGGAGGAGATTGTTACAGAGCCCATACATAGTCTGAAAAGGAAGGAAAAGAATGAGAAAATAGACCGAATTGTCTGGAACGTCTTGGCCAACGGCACCTCCGAGCTGACGAATATGGAGAATGCCGTCAGGGAACTGTGGCAGAATGTCCTGCAGAAGACGGGGGCAGCCAGGGAGCAGGCGTGGAAGAAATACTTGGATGATATGAACCATGGGAGATTTGGGAAGGGCAATAAAACGGTTTTTCGAGTTGGAATAAACGGATTTCTGGCGCTCTTTCAAGCCATGGGAATTGTCGGAGCCAGCGGGGAGCAGTGGGAAGCGTTCCTTGATTTCTACTTTTCCCGGTATCAGAAGGAAACGGAGCATCCGGCAATCTCCCGGGATTTGATTGCCGGATGCAATTACTGTGACTTGTACGATAGACTTGTCTTTTTCCGGGTCATCCGTTTCGTGAATGGCCTTGAGGTTTCAGGGAACCTGAATGGGACGAAGAGCTATCAGCTGTTTTTCAAAAACTATATGGGAGCCATTCCCATGTTGGGGTATTGTTGGCGGATGGAATATTGGATGTTTGAGCTGCCGGGGAAGATTGAACAGAACTTGGAAATGGCAGAGAGCCTGATGGAGCAGTTGAAAGCAGAGCTGGAGAGACTGCGGGATGAGCAGGAGCTGCCATATGTAAAAGAGGAGTATGAAGACCTTGTCCAGTTCGTGGAGAAGAATCAAGAGCTGATTCAATGCGAATCCCCGTGGTCAAGGGATGATGCTTTTCGGTCTTCGGACTTCCACAGCCGATGGCACCATCAGGAAGAGGTAGACAGGCTCAGGAAACTGAGGAAAGAGCAGCCGGACAGGTTCCAGGCGGAACTGGAAAAGAGCTACCGGGAGGGGAAGCTCTATCTACCGGAGCTGCGGGCCGTTCTAAAGGAGTGAGAAAAGGGCTCATGCTGGCCTTTTTGGGAGGCGAATTCGGCGATGTCAAAGAGGCCAGGCACTTTGAAAATTCCCTGGGACGGAAACCAGACCATCTCCCACGGCCGGGCAGCAGAGATTTTAGGAATCAGAAAATCTGAATGAATCGACATTTACGACGAATTAGGATATTCCTATTTAGACAAAACAATAGATGAGCTTGATTCAGAACTGGCAACTTTCAGACAGCTACGGCATGGAGATTCCGGGAGCAGATAAAAGTACGAAAGAAAGGAGATTCCCCACAGCCACACCATTCAACACCACCAGTCTTCTTTCAGCCCTCTTTATCCGGAATAAACTCTAAAACATCATTCGGCTTACACCCAAGGATATTGCAAAGCCGTTCCAACGTATAGACAGTAATTCCCCTATTGTGTTTCAGATTGTTTATCGTTCTGGGATTAATCCCATGCTGCTCTATAAGCGTATAAGTAGAAATCCCCTGCTTCTCCATAGTCATCCATAGCGGCTTATAACTGACCATTCCCTCACCTCTTCAAAAAATATTATGAGATGCAAAGTTTTGCTTGCATATACTTACAAATGTATCTATACTTATATAGTGCCAGGTTACATATAGAGGAATGGTCACTCCTGGCAATAGAAGCCCTTGCATCATGACAGAATATCCGCCAAACAAGAGACTATCCCAGATCATAGGCAGATAAAGAACATCATGCATCAGCAGCAAAAAATGAGGTCGCCAAATTAGAGTATAAATCGACCTGCCACCATGGCTTGAAAGACTATATGGTCTAAAGCAAGATAAAACGAAAGGAATGATTACGTGGAAAAAGATGTCCTAGAACTCATAACACAGGCGCTTACAGAAGGCAGGATAACCGAAAAAGTCCATCAGAACGAGGAATATAATAAAGCAAAAGAAGAAGAGACCAGAACATATGACCTGTTGACAAAAGACCTGACAGAAGACCAGAAACAGCGGCTTGATGACTATATAGACAGCATGACATGGAGCGCGGCAATATGGGAAAAATTGGCTTATCAGCAAGGCATGAAAGATTTCCTCTCTCTCCTAATATCCTTATCATAATACCATCCAAGACAACCCCAGCCCATTCCCCCAAGATGGCACCACCCAAAGAAGAATGGACAGGGTAGGCAATGGCAAAATATGTTGACGCAAACAAGAAAATAAGCTATGATGTAGAAGTAGAAAAATGACGACATCCATATCTTTTAGAGTAACATTTTATAAAAGTGACATATAAAGTGACATAAATATTGGCATAAAAATATAATAACAAAAGAGGCCGCAAGAAGATAAGACCTCTCAGCATAAGCGGAACATAGTCTGTGGTGAACTTGACGACAGCCCATTACTCATCGCAGTCTATTTTCTATAGGAAACCCAATAAGCTTTTTCGACACAATATACACCGCCTTCCGATATGCAGAAATCCCCTACCATAAAAGCAGAAACCGCAATCACAAAAATACAAGCCCGAAAACCGCAATATCACCTACCTAACCCCAATGAATCCCCACCAAAGACAGCTACAACATACATTCCGAGCGCCGAAAAAAATACGAAAGAGAGCGAATCCCCCATGCCCACGCCCCCCAACATCCCCCTGTCCCCCGAGCAGCAGACCTTCATAGAACATGCCCTACAAGGAAAAAATATCCTCGTGGACGCCTGCATCGGCAGCGGAAAGACCACCGCAATCCAAAACCTGTGCAATAAGCTGCCGGACACGAAAAAGGTCTTATACCTGACCTACAATAAACTCCTGAAACTGGACGCAAAATCCAAAATCAGGAAAAGAAACGTCACAGTGACAAACTACCACGGATTTGCCTACATAACGCTAAAAAGAAACAACATATCCGCAGGAATATCCGACCTCATACAGACCTTCATCCGACAGAAACCGCCCATCGAAAAATACGATATCCTGATAATGGATGAATATCAGGACGTAGAACAGGAACTGGCAGGGCTGCTGCAGCTGATAAAAGAGAGCAATCCCGCTATGCAGATCATCGCAGTGGGCGACATGGAACAGAAGATATACGATAAGACCACCCTAAATGTGGAATCCTTCATGAAAGAATTCCTGGAAGAACATCTGAAACTGCGGTTTACCCAATGCTTCCGCCTGTCCCATGCCCTGGCAGCAATGCTCGGAAGGGTGTGGAAAAAAGAAATAAGGGGAGTGAACCCACAATGCACAGTGGAAGAAATGCCGCAAAAAGATATCCTGGCGTTTTTGGCAGGCCAGGCTCCCGGGGATATCCTATGCCTGGGGGCAAGGACAGGCGCCATGGCCGACACATTAAATCTCCTGGAAGAAACATATCCGCAGAAATTCAACAAAAAGACAGTGTACGCCACTATTTCCGATAACGATTCCGTGGGAAAGACAGAGCCGAAAGAAGATTCCGCAATCTTTACCACCTACGACAGCAGCAAAGGTCTGGAAAGGAAAATCTGCGTTGTCTTTGACTTTACGGAAAGCTATTGGGGCGTAAGGATATCAAAACCACAGCAATCCTATCTGGTTCTGCGGAATATCTTCTGCGTCGCCGCCAGCAGAGGGAAAAACCATATCATTTTCGTAAAATCCGATGAGGCAATGCTGTCCGAAAAAACGCTCTCAACATTTCTGGAAACCAACCATAAATTCGAGGATGTGGACATAAGCGAAATGTTCGACTTCAAATACAAAGAAGATGTGGAGAAGTGCTTCGCACAGCTAAAGACCAGACAGCTTGTACCCACAGACCTTTCGCCCATCCAGATAAAGAGCGCAGATGATCTGATAGATTTATCGCCCTGTATCGGAATATACCAGGAGGCAGTTTATTTTGACAACTACGAAATAGATGCGGCCATAAAGCTAAAGATGCTGCTGAATCCGGAATACCACGCACTGTATACAAAAGAGATACAGAACAGTTCCCTGGATCGGAAAATCTTATTTCTGGTTTCCCTTGAAACGAAGCAGAAGAGATACCGCACACAAGTGTCCACCCCCTTTGTCGATAAAGAACAGAGCGCTCTCATAAAAGCCCGGCTGAAGACGCGGTTGAACAGAGAGGAAGCGGCACAGGTGGCGTGCCAGATTGACTTTTATGAGCAGGGCAATGAAAATATCCGATTTTCGGCGAAGGGATTTGCCGATGTGGTCAAGGACGACGTGGTATACGAATTAAAATTCGTATCCGCATTGACCCACGAACATTTCCTCCAGTGCGCCAGCTATCTGGTTGCAATGAACCTGCAAAAAGGGATTCTGTGGAACACCAGGGACAATACATCCTATGAGATAGAAGTGCCGGACAGAAAGGCATTTCTGAACGCCGTCACAAGGACGGTCACCAAAGGGATGATAGAAAGCTACGCCGAACCGGATTTAAGCGGGAACAGAGGGAAGCAGCCAGGCCATGGGGGAAACGAATATGATAACGCCCTCATCCCGCCCAGCGAAACCCCGGTCAAGGGACAGGACAAAAGAAACATGCCTGTCACCCAGGATACTGCGGGAAAGCCCAGGAAGAAAAAGGGGATGCTGGCTAAGATTTTTGGAAGAAGATGAGAGGGATGGACATAACGAATGTGTATGGTTCTGTGCTATGCCTTGGACGATTTGGCGTTTGTCCCGGAAGCCGGAGAACAGGTTTTGGCGTTGGCATGACGCCTGCCCGACTTCCAGGTCTCGATTCGGGCATGGGAAAAAGTGGGTATAAAGAACACATAGACAGAAAACAGGATAATCGATAAAGTCCACCAGACTGAGGAATACCATAAAGCAAAAAAGAAGAGACCAAAGCATATGACCTGCTGATAAGTGGCTTGCCCCCCAGCAGAAACAGCGCCTTGACAAATTTCTTACAATGCAACATGGAGCACAGCAAAATTCCCAGGAAAATTGACAGCTATAATGGAACATGCTATGATAAGCCTGCCAACAGTAAGTCCTAAGTCAGGGCCGCTATCTAGGTAAGCGTCATGTATTGGCGCCACTATTAGGCAATTGCTGAGTTATGGAAAGCAGGCCCAGTGATTGGTCTGCTTCCATAACTTCCTGTGCAGTGATAAAAGAAGCGATAAAGCAGATACAGTCCAATGACGAATTGCCCTCACTGCCACTTAAGGAACAATCCCTGTATGCGACAGAGGTATTTCAAAAGATTGCTGGCAGAAGAAATATCAAATTGAAGTTTATGAAAAAGAGCAGCAACATTAATCCGCCGCAGACAGCCAAACATAAATAGTGAGGAGCAAAAATGCACATAGAAACCCCGCGAATGACAATCCGCAGCTTCACCCCGGAGGATGCCCCCGACCTGTATGAAATCTTCGGCGATGAAGAAACCATGGAGAACTGTGAACCGGCCTACGACCTCGGGAAGACCCTGAGCTTCCTCTCTTCCTTCTGCATCGCCCGAAAAGGCGCTGTAGCAGCGGTTCACAGAAAAACAAATAAAATGATAGGCTATATCCTGTTCAACGAGTACGAAGAGGACATCTATGAAATAGGCTGGATTTTTAACCGCAGCTTCTGGCGGCAGGGCTATGCTTTTGAGGCCTGTAGGGCCGTGATTGACCATGCTTTCCGTGAACGCAAAGCCCACAAGATTTTTGCGGAAGCCATCGATGCCGTAAAATCCGTCAGCCTGATGGAGAAACTGGGAATGCGGCCCGAGGGCATACAGCGGAGCCAGACCAGGGATAACCACGGCAACTGGGCAGACCTGTACTTCTACGGACTGCTGGAAGAGGACTGGAGGAAACAGCAGGATAAAATTATGATAAAATCTTAACGCCTCTGGACATCTTGGCGTAGGTTCCCTTTATGATAAGCGATTCCCTGGTAGGCCAGCAGCACCGCGGACAAGTGGAGAAGGGCAGATTCCCCCAACCGCTTGCTTTTTCGGAGAAAATGCGTAAAAACAGTATCAATTTACAAATAATATGATATAATGTAAAAAAATACATTACTGCATCAAAATAGAAAGGAAGGTATTGCCATGCTATACATCGGAAAAGAAGTACAGGATAGAATGGATTTATTAGGCTTGACAGTAAAAGAAGTAGCCGACAAGACCTTTTTAGAAGAGGATGTAGTTGCGGCGATTATCAATAATGAAATTTCATTGGAAAATATAGAAGAATTTGATTTTTCATTGCTCTGCAGCGTACTGCACTGTCAGGAGGATTTCTTTACAGATTCAGAAGCGCGTGAGAGGGATTTGTTGTCAGCATCCATGAACCGAGGATTAGACGATAAAAAGTCGATGAACGTAAAAGCAAAGCTTCAGGATTTTATGAATGATTTTGCTTTTGTGACAGATATTTTGTCAGAAGTAAAATAGGGGGAATCTTATGACACAAAGCGTGATTGGGGCAGTGAATAACGCCAGGGAACTCTTTCAAATCGAAGACTTTCCTGGCAATTTGTTTTCTTTGCTTGAAAGCCAGAGATACATAGAGAGGTTTAGCCTTCTTTTGTTCAGGGAAGACATCTCAAAACTGTCAGGTTTTATAGGATATGGAGAAAATGGTTTGTCCTTGATATGCATCAATTATAAACGCCCTATTGGCCACCAGAATTTTACTTTGGCCCATGAACTGGGACATTGGCTCTTGCACAATGGCCAAAGCATTTCTGATAATGTCACAAATTATACATGGTCTAAAGACACGAAAGAGCAGGAGGCGAATATGTTCGCGGGTGAACTGCTCTACCCCGAAAAGCTTTTTGTGCAGGATTATTTTGAAGCAGTGGAAAAAGGTTTTTTGCAGGCTGATAAGAGAGAAGAATTAGCAGTATATATAGACAAATTATGTCATAAGTATTGCCTTAGCTTCGATGCGGTTTTTAGAAAGATATTATACAGAAGCAGGCAGGCGGCACAGTACAAACAGATAAAAGGACAGATAGAGAAGGCTATAGGATGTAGAATTTCAGAATATTTCGAGAAGGATTTTTACATTCCAAACGAAGCATTGCCGGAGTATCAGGTTCTGCGGGATGCTTATATTGAATTGGAAAAAAGGGTCAATAAATTAATCGAGAGCGGAAAAATCAGTAAAGCCACTGCTGAAGCCATTAAATATAGAAATGGAATAGGTGTAGTATAATGTATTATCTGGTGGATACAAATGTGTTTCTCCATGTCATCGATTCAAATATATATGGAGTCGCTGATTTGTGTAAGCGCAGTGGCAATGATATAACGATTACACAGACCATTTTAAATGAATTGGATCCTGGCTATTACAGAGAGAATGAAGATATATCCAGCAAGGAAATATATACCGCTGTACATAATTTGGCAACGGGAGCACGGGGAATGAAAGTCATAAGGCTGATTAAGCTGGAGGATATTGATGGAGCAACACAGGAATTAAAGAAAATCAGAAAAAGATACTATAGCTGGATGAGAGACCCAGGCTATTTGAATATGTTGATACAGAGAGGGGACATTACCCGGGAGGATATAAAGAGACCGAGCTTCAGGAACAAAGACATGGGAGAATGTGAACTGTTGGCAATTGCGAAAGCATCCTGTGGGGAATACATAATTATTACAAATGACAGAGGCCGGGTTTTCCTCCATCCGGATCAGAATCTATTTGATTTGTATGCGGAAGATTCAAGTATCAGGATGTTGACGGGCGAGGATTGGAAAAAGGAACTGGGCTTGGAGTAACGGTTTAGATGGGCTGGCCATTTTATCAATGGACTGCTTAAGCATCATGGAAAAAGATGCGTTTGCTGGAAGAGCAGCAGAAATGTCTAAGAAAATAACGCTATAAATAAAAAAGGGAAAACAAACCATGGGATTCTTCAACAGAATATCAAGCTATATTAAACAAATGAAAATACCGAAAAAGAGTCCCGCATTCTCCCAAAACGAAAATGTCCTAAAACTCCTGGATTTAAAAAAATACATAGATTCCCTGTTAGCCTCAGACAAATACATCGCAAAAAGCGACTACCTTGCCCCCATAAAACAATACAGGCCCACCATAGATTTTTTTGACATCCTGAAAAACAGCGGCATGCTGGCCGACTTCTGCCAAAGAAACGGAATATCTCTGCCCGAAGTCCAAAATACAACAGCAGCATATACCGAAATAGAAAAACGGGTAGACCAGCTCAACGAAGAATTCATCACCAAATCCCTGACTACCGAAAAGGAATACCTGGACAACATCCTAAAGCCGGTTGACCCCGCGGTCTCCCTGGACGACGACCAGCGGAGAGTCGTCCTGACCGACGAGGACTACTGCCTTATAATCGCTGGAGCAGGCGCCGGAAAGACCACAACGGTAGCCGCCAAAGTAAAATACCTTGTGGACAGGCAGGGCATAAAACCTTCCCAGATACTGGTAGTCTCCTTCACGAACAAAGCAGTAAACGAACTAAAGGAAAAAATTCAAAGCGCCCTGGGGATACCATGCCCCATAGCCACATTCCATTCCACCGGAAACGCCATAATCCATGTGAACGCCCCGGAGGAGAAGCTGAATATCGTAGACAATTCCAGGCTGTACTTTGTCATCCGCGATTACTTCCGCGGCTCCGTGATGCAGAACGAAAGCATAGTGAACAAGCTCATCATGTTCTTCGCATCCTATTTCGACGCGCCATACGAAGGGGACGACTTCAACGCGTTCTTCAACAATATCGCCAAAGCGAACTACTCCACCATGAGAAGCGACCTGGAGGACTTCAAGTGCCAGGTAATAGACGCAAGGACGAAAAAGTCCGTCACGATCCAGAACGAAGTGCTGCGCTCCCACCAGGAGGTGGAAATCGCCAATTTCCTCTACCTGAACAACATAGACTATGACTATGAACCCGCCTACCCCTACAACATAGCATACGCAAGGAAGCCATACACCCCGGACTTCATCATCTGCCAGGATGGAAGGACCGCATACATAGAACATTTCGGCATCTCCCAGAGCGGTGAAAACGACAGATACAGCCCCGAAGAATTAGACTGTTACAAAAAAGCGGTAAACAACAAAGTCCGCCTGCACAAACAGCACGGAACCACACTGATATACACCTTTTCCTCCTACAACGACAGAAAGCCATTGCTGGCCCATCTGCGGGAGGAGCTGGAGGCCAAAGGCTTCGAGCTAAGGCCGCGCTCCAACAAAGAAGTCATGGAATCGCTGGTGGCGGGAGAGGAGAATCGCTACGTCCGCAAGCTGATCAACCTCATCTGCCGCTTCATCTCCAATTTCAAGGTCAACGGCTACACAGAGGACGAATTCGGCCGCATGTACCATTCCACCCAGAATGTCAGGAGCAGACTGTTCCTGGACATCTGCAACGACTGCTATCTGGAGTATGCAAGGTGGCTCAGGGAAAACAAAGCAGTGGACTTTGAGGACATGATAAACGAGTCCGCCAGAATCCTCACAGAAGTAAAGGAGATGAAGCAGAAGCTGGACTTCAAATACATTATCGTGGACGAGTACCAGGATATCTCCAGACAGAGGTTCGACCTCACCAAAGCCCTGTCCGAGGTGACAGATGCCAAAATAATCGCGGTTGGGGACGACTGGCAGTCCATCTACGCATTCAGCGGCTCCGATATCACCCTGTTCACCAAATTCGCGGAGAAAATGGGATACGCCAAAATGCTGAAGATTGTCAGAACCTATCGGAACTCCCAGGAGGTCATCGACATCGCCGGAAACTTTATCCAGCGCAATTCGCAGCAGATTCCCAAGCAGCTCGTCTCCCCCAAGCGGATAGAAGACCCCGTCGTCATCTATACCTACGACAGCACCTTCAAGGGCAGGGACGGCAACCGCAGAAGCGGGGCAAATTATGCCCTGGCAGCCGCCGTAGAGACCGCCATCGGGCAGCTCCTGGAATACAAGAAAAAGGAAAACAAAGAGCCCGGGCCAATCCTGTTCCTGGGCCGATTTGGATTTGACGGCGACCATCTGGAGCGGTCAGGCCTGTTCGAATACAGCAGCCGCGGAAGCAAAATCAAAAGCGTCAAGTATCCGAAGCTGGACATCACCTTCATGACGGCTCATTCCTCAAAGGGCCTGGGATACGACGATGTCATCATCGTAAACGGCAAAAACGAAACCTACGGATTTCCCTCCAAAATCGAGGACGACCCCGTCCTGGCATTCGTCATCAAGGGCGACAAATCCATCGATTACGCGGAGGAAAGAAGACTATTCTACGTAGCTATGACAAGGACGAAAAACCGTGTATTCTTTATCGCACCGGAGCAGAACCCCTCCGAGTTTTTGCTGGAGCTGAAGCGGGATTATAAAAACGTCGTTCTACATGGCGACTGGAACGAAGACGAAGCCGCCAGCAAGCCGAAGAAAGCCTGCCCCCTGTGCGGATATCCCATGCAGCTCAAGTACAAAAAGGCATACGGCCTGCGGCTCTATATCTGCACCAACGAGCCGGAGGTCTGCAGTTTCATGACCAACGATGTGCGCGGCGGCAAGCTGTCCATCCAGAAGTGCGATAAATGCAGGGATGGCTACCTGATTGTGAAGCAGGCCAGGGACTCCGGATTTTTGCTGGGATGCACGAATTATAATCGGAATGGGACCGGCTGCAATAATGTGGTCAATAAAAAGCTTTTCTACGACCAGATGGGATATGAGATGGAGGAAGCGGAAGCCGCATGCACAGAGAAGGCTGCCGTAGTCTGGAAAAGCCCGAACCGACAGGCAGCTTCCACGCTTTCCGCCAGCCAATCTGCTCCGCAATCAACTGCTGACAGAAGGCTGGAAGACGATTCCATAGAAATCGTCTTGGCGGACATCCCGCCGGTGATGCATGGAAACTATGAGCTGAATCACCTGATATTTACCGTAGTCAAAGCGCTCCAGAACATAAGCAGGGTAAGGTACTATGGGGCGACCGTGCTTGCCGAAGTCCTGAAAGGGACGGACAGCAAAAAGATATTCGACAGCAAGCTGGACAAGCTGCCGGAGTTCGGGGCCCTGCGGGACATGCCCTATGATACGATAAAATCGGTTATCGACTGGATGATTGCGGAGCATTTGATTTTGAAGACGAAGGGGAAGTACCCGGTGCTGCATTCCACGCATGAGGGACTCCATTATTCGGAGGTCATGACGGAGGGGAAGCTTAAGGGGTTGAAAAAATATCTGGAGGGAGAGGCGATCGTTTAAGATTTCCTGAAACGGATATAACTGCTGGAAGGGATATGCGGGACTCATGAAAAATAGTGGATGGATTATGGCTATTTCAACCAGGTTATGATAAAATGTTATTCGAAAATAGAGAAGGCCTGTCAGGGAGGTGCCAGCGAGAATGCTCAATGTTTATTATGGGAAAATGCCGGAGGCGGTTTTTAATACAGCAGTGTATTTTAAAAATGCCTATGAGGATGAGTGGATCACGGATTCTGTTGCCAGGGATATGATCCTTGATATCGATAAATCGATTGTGCTGGATAGCGCAGTAATCGACAGCCCGGTTATGGGAAAAATCCCTCCGCTTTCGCTTTCCGGCGGAGTGAAGACGCTCATCCTTATGAAAAATGAGCGCACAAAGATATTCAATGCCTCTACCTGCGGGGACAACTGTGCCAAGTGGATTTTACGGCTCGCGGAAACAGAAGACCTTACAATCAATCTTCGACATCTGATGGATTTTGGGGAAGGGACATTTGATATCCGTATTTTGAATACAAATCAGATTGTCCACAGCATGAAGGAGCTTGTCCCGATTGCCGGCCTGTATGTGTGAGAGGTGCTGCTATGAGAGGTACACATAGAATCAGCCTGCAGAATAAACGTATTCGGTATGACTTTGAAATCAAGAGAAATATCACTGTGATCAGGGGAGACAGCGCGACTGGAAAAACAGCGCTGGTAGACATGATACGCGAACATTACGAAAACGGAACTGCCAGCGCCGTCGAGCTTACCTGCGATAAGGAATGTACGGTTTTACTCACTACAGGCTGTTTTCTATATGAAACGCAATAAGATTTTTTGGTAGGTAAGGAGTAACAATGTATCAACTCAAAACAATAAAATCCGATATCACAAAAATAACCAATGTCCAGGCAATCGTAAACGCCGCCAACAATTCCCTTTTAGGAGGAGGCGGGGTGGACGGTGCTATTCACAGGGCTGCAGGCCCGGGACTTTTAGCAGAGTGCAGGACACTTCACGGGTGTGAAACAGGGCAGGCGAAGATTACAAAGGCATATAACCTGCCATGCGACTATGTAATACATACCGTAGGGCCGGTTCTGAGAGGCGGCGGAAATAGGGAAGAGGAACTTCTGGCAAGTTGCTATTTCCATTCCATGCAGGTAGCGCTTGAACATGGAATCAGAAGCATTGCCTTTCCGTCCATATCAACCGGAGTATATCGATTTCCGGTAAAGCTTGCTGCGAGCATTGCGGTAAAGACAGTCGTCAAATTTTTGAAGGATAACCCGGACAGCTTTGACATTGTTGAATGGGTCTTGTTTGATCTGGCAACAGAAAATGCTTATGAGACAGAAGTGAGGGAAAGTATCAGCTCTTCATTGTAGTACCACCAAGTGGAATCTGCTGGGGAATTGGGCATCGGAAATCTATCTCGCATGTGGAGAAGACGGGAAATATCTGGAGAGCAAAAAGGCGAATCTGAACTACTCCCGGGACTATCTGGAGCTGGCCGGATATTATGAGGAACATGGAGACAGCAAGCAGGCGCTGCAGATTGTCCAGGAAGGTTTCCGGAAGGTAGATGGGCGGCTGGATGAAATCTATGAGTACCTCTTCCGGTATTATGTGGAGCATGACGATCAGAAAGCTCTGGAGGAGCACCGCAGGAAGAAGCTGCTGCTGAAGCTGCTGGAAGGATTCAAGGCATAGGTTTGGACTGCCCCAAGCTGTAGACAAAGAGTCTGCCCCATTCTGCGCTTAGGTGGATTTGGAATACATCGCCAAGATACCATGATTCATCTCATATACTTCATCACAAAGCAGTTCGATGTCATCTTTATTATGGCTGGCCAAAAGTATCAATTTGCCCCTCTCTTTTTGCTCTAAGAAAAATTTTCTCATTTCCGCAACCCCTTCCCTGTCGAGGCCATTCATCGGTTCATCTAAAATCAGAATCGCCTGGTCTTCCATTGTGGCCTGGGCGATTGCCAGCCGCTGGCGCATTCCCAGCGAATAATGGCACACTTTTTTCCTGGACTGCGGGTCAAGCCCGACTTTCAGCATGATGGAATGAATCACCGCCGGATCTTTTTTATGGGTGATGCGGTATAGATATTCCAGATTACGGTATCCTGACAGATTACGGATATAGCCGGGCTCTTCAATGATGATCCCTGTATGTTCAAGCATATCCATCTCCTTTCCCATCACTCTTCCATTTACGGATATTTCCCCTGAATCCACATGAAGAAAGCCGCAGATACATTTGAACAAAACGGTTTTTCCGGAGCCGTTATAGCCAATGATTCCATATATCTTTCCGCTTCTGCAGGTGATATTTATGTCATTCAGTACAGGAATACCCTTAAATGACTTGCTTACATTTTTCACCTCAATCACAAACTGTTCCACTCAGGCACCTCCCTACTCTTCTTTGTACCATTGAAATTCCATCTTCTTTATCTTTATCAATATCAGGACAGCACATACTGCAATCCCGGCCGCCAACACCATCAGCATATAAAGAACCGGCGGCTGGATAAAACTGTCATGTAATTTCACGCCGATTTGTGTTACCCTCATCCAGTTTACCGGGACGAACATCGCCATCTTCTCTCTTAACAGCGGATGGATATTCTCGACCAGGTAGATCATGAGTACCATGACAAATGCCGCCGTAACCGCTACACTCCTGTTGATATAGATGCTGACAGCAAACATAAAAAGGCCAATAAAACCGATTCCCAAAGTACCGATGATAACCGTCAAAGCAATCAGTTCCAACGGCGAAAACATCTGCATGGTTTCATAGGAAAAGGCAAACAGAAACCGGTATTCTTCCGGACTGCCTGTCAATGCCAGTGTATGATACAGTTTCCCCCAATCCAGGGTAAGCTCACATGACCCGCTTAATAAGGCCATGCTGAAAAGTACATTTGCAGCCATTATCAAAAACGACTGCGCAAGGATCGCGCTGACCTGGCATGCCGCCCATCTGCGCCTGCCGGTACGGATGACCTGATACATATTTTTATACTGCATAAATGGGACATCTGAAAAACAGTAAATTATCCCGATCATAAATAATAGCAGATAGAAAATATTTGACAGGATAAATGGGAATGCCCACGGTGCAGCCGCGTATCCCATATCTCTTGAAAACGCCGCCACGGGCCTCATATACAGATGCAGCATAAAACCCTGCAAAACTGCCACTACATAAGTCCTGGAGCTGAACACCCTTTCTGTAAACATCTGACGGAAAGACCGAAAATACCCCGTCATGCTCATATCCTCCTTTTTGACTGCAACATGCCTGCAAAGCCAAGGAGCAGCCATGCCGCTGCCCCCAGCAGGAATGCCCATGCGAGCATTTTCCAATCGCTGTTCCAAATATTATGCCTTGCGTCAAAGACCACGCGCGGGTCAAGCGCTGCTATTTTCCGAAAGCTGTCTGCGCCGAATTCGATCAATATCTGGTAAAGCAAAACAGGTACGGAAAATACCAGCAGTTTATTCGGCCAGAAAAGTGAAAAAAACGCTGCCGCCATTGAGAGGATTCCCGCAAAAATCCCCCACTGCATCCCATAGAACCAAAACCACAGCAAATACTGTCCATGGTCTAAAAAAGAACGGTATCCTCCAAACATCGATATGTATTCCGCCATACCCTCATCCACCCATGGCAGCCCCAGGGAACACAGCATGGAAAAACAGGTTATGCCGATTCCCATTGCCAGCATGGAAGAAATGAAAATGACGAGCATTTTGGAGAAAACGTACTTTCCCAGGCTCCCGCGAACCACCAGATACTTTGCGTAGTTATATTCCAGATCATCCGTAAACGCAGCCGCATACGGAATTGATGCCAGGGAAAAAGCGACCAGAAACCCCGCATCGTAAGATGACAGCAACACAGATGACAAAACGGAGCCGCCCATATTTCCCATTCCGTCATTTGCCGATAAAAATAGAATCAATACGATTCCCATAACAGAAAAGTATAGCTCCTTTTTATGGAACAGGCGGCTGATTTCTGTCTGGAAATATCTCTTCCGCTTCTTCACTAAAAAAACACCTCCGTACCATCTGCCGCATCGACAAACATGTACTGCGTATATTCATATTCTTTGCCGGTATCGCTGTCTACCCCTGATTCCGTGACTTCAAACAGCCATACAATCTTTATGTCATAAGTGCTGCCAGCCTGTTTTACCGGCATTTTGTACAGTTCTGCCCGCTTGACTGTATATGAGGCCCCTATGACATCCCCGTATTTTTTCGATACGGTTTCAGCGATTGTGCCAAAATCCAATAAGCTTACAGTCTCTCCCGGTTCGGAAAAGGAATACAGCCGTGAAACTTCCAGCCTTTCTATCCCATCCGCAGAATATAACACCTGAATCGGCCTGTTGCTTTCCCCGTCTTCCGGAAAGTCCTGGCTCCCAAAGTATACCGGAAGCCCTTCATGCTGCTGAACTGCCGTAAAGAAATAGCAGTCATTTTCCGCTCCCCATGAAAGAGTATCCGCGCCTAATTCCTGGCCTGACTTATCAAATGCCCTGTATTCCTTTTCCATGGTCTCATGATCCAATGCATAATAGTCATAGGCAGTCTCTTCCAGCTGATATCCTGCCCCATTGATGTTTTTGAGGACAGTATCAAATATCGTCCGGGGATCCCCTATTTCCATTACGGCATCTTTTGAATACTTGTCTGCATTGTAATCATTATCCAGACGGAAGGCCCCATATACTTTCTCGAATACCGGGGTACTGTAGACCAGAACCGTACTCGCACGCAAAAAGGCGCCGTCCTCATAGTTGGCAGTATAGCTGGGATATTCAATCCCATCCTCGCCTGAGCCGGTTTCATTCCTCTCCTCCGTGACAGTCTTCCCTTCGGAGAACATTGCTTTTGCTTTTCCGATATCCGGCTGTTGGAGCGTTGCCGTTACTTGATGCAGATTCCCAAGTTCTGCCTCTTCTGATATCTGAATCACCGTATCGAAAGTGACTCCATTTACAGTCTCCTGAAATTTTTCCGGAAAATCCTGTTTGCCTGCAGCGCTTCCTGTATTTCCTGATTCTGTTTCGTTCTCGGTATTCCGGGTATCCTCCGATTTGATCTCATTCCCGGCATCGGTTTTTGGCTGTTCCTTTGCGCATCCCATACATCCCACACACGCCAGGAGCATAATAGCAATCATGTTTTTCCTTACTTTCATAATACTGAAATCTCCTTTTTTATTTTATTTTTCTTGAAGATTATATAATAATGCGGCACAGATTTGCCCGTCTTGTCCGTGAACCTTTCGTTTTATGTCCGCGAACAAAAAAAGCCGCCCGGACAAGGCGGCTCCTCTCATTCGATTCTGGCGTTATGTAGTATACATCAGAAGAACAGTATTGCTGTTATTCTTAATTCCGTTCCGCTGAATTGATACTGCATTGTTCCGTTATACTTTTCCACAATGCTTTTTACGCTCTGCATCCCCCATCCATGCCTTGTCCGGTCAGCCTTGTCGGTAATCCATCTGCCGGTTTTGGGGTCGATTTGGGGCTGTCTGGAAGTCGTATTGGAAACCTGGATCAAGATGAACTGATGCACACAGTGTATTTTCAGACAGATCACTGCATTGTCCATATTTCTGCTTCCCTCTATTGCATTGTCCAGCAGATTCCCCAAAACCGTACATACATCACTGGGCTGTATGCCTGTATTTACCGGGAATTCCGCATCGATATCTGTTTTCATTCCCAGCTGCTCTGCCTTTTGCTTTTTGCAGCTGATGATTACATCAATAATATCATTTCCCGTAAATCTTTTTTGGACCATTTCTTTCATGGGTTCGCCGATCTGGCTGATATACTCTTTTGCCTCGTCCAGACGTTTTGAGACAAGCAGCTGATACAGGATATCTAAATGATTATTCAGGTCATGGTACAGCCTTGCGTTGCTCTCATATAAATGACTTACAGCCTGATAGTTTTCCTGCAATAATTCGTTCTGTATCTTCGCCAGCCTGCTCTGCATTTTCTCGTTCTGGCTTTCCAGATATTTGTAACCCACATATATTCCCAGACTGCAGAGGAGCACCAACAGCCCGAATATAATGGATATCTCCACAGAAAAACTGCTCTGCGCCGGTTTCCTGTAATATAAAAAGAGCAGAAACGCAATCAGGGATATCAGCAATACCCTCTTTTCATGCTCGCTCCGGATAAGCGGAATGATCAGTTTTCTCAAAGAGACCACAAAAACAATCATTACGGACTTTGCCCAAACCACCAGTCCTATTCTCTGTAAGGAGAATGTCATGATCGTATCGCCGTTTATATTGAAGTGGTTTCCGACAGACAAATACAGATTCGATGCCAGCATATCTGTGGAGCAGAAACACAAGGTATAAAGCACTGTAAGTGACAAAAGCTTTATGTAGCTGACGCGATAAAGCGCCATTGCTGACACACTGCCAAAAAGCATCCAGAAAAAGAGCGTGAATGAGGAATAAAGGACGATATTGTTTAGTCCCAATATCACAACAGCCAGGATGACGGTTAAGATGTAGTCCCAGTATATCCTTACGTTTTTCCGCTCCTTCCTGAAAGTTTTGTCTGCCAGCCAGTAAAAAAGCCCGACTTCTGTCAGACAGGCGATCCATTCAATGAACTCAGATAAGAATATCATATGTGCTCGCTCCAATATATTGCCATCCGTTCTTTTATTTCTTCCAGCCTGGGGCGGCTGGCATGAATGCGCACCCCATTGCTCAGCAAAACCTCTTCTTTCTGAATGCTTTTAATCTGAGCGATATTCACGATGCTGCCCCGTTCCACGAAAACGAAATCCTTTGAATTAAGTTCTTTATGTACATCAGAAAGGCTCTTACGCACACTTTTTACACTGCCGTCCGTACAGATGATCATGGCGTTTTTGCCGTCTTTCTGGATATACACAATCTGCTTCAGCAGAATCTTCTCGATCCTTGCCGCAGTCTGTATCAGATAACTCTTATCCGACTGGGACTGTACCCTTTTTATAGCGATCTCCAAAGCGCCCGGCAGCTTTTCGTCCAGACAGCTTTTGGGAATGTACCTGAACACTTCCAGTTCATATGCATCGATTGCATATTTTAAGTAGGCGGTCACAAAAATCAGAATGGCATCCGGCAGACAGCCCCTTATTTCTTTCGCAAGCTTCATGCCGTCTGTATCGGGCATCTCAATATCGCTCAATATGATGTCAAAATACTTTCCCTCCTGAAGATCGTATTTTAACAAGTCGCTACGGCCATATGCTTCCAGCTCCGCTAAAATATTATTTTCTTTTAAGTATATCTGCACCTTATCCCTTATGGCTGCAAGCTGAGAAGCCTCATCTTCGCATATCGCTATATAGAGCATTCCTATCCACCTCTACCCAATTTCTTATCTATAATACACCATTCTGTAACTTTTATCATCTCTTTCGGAAAAATTTACAGACTTAGGTATCTGTTGTTCAACTCCAAGCCAAATATTTTGCCGCACTCTTCAAGGATCCAGCCAGTTCTGCTATCAGAGGACACCATCCAAAGAA
>OFFW01000844.1_pt1 | contig 20216 bp, 16 predicted proteins | sample 1521501 | NCBI WGS metagenome assembly OFFW01 (sample SAMEA3504107, study PRJEB24116) | mouse gut metagenome | biome: mouse gut; feature: mouse-associated habitat; material: faeces | place: Denmark | collected 2011
CTTCTTCATTTTCTTTTTTTCATCACAAGTAAAATACATATGGAACCATACGCTAAGAAACGCTCTTTCAGAATGACTGGCAGGCCATTTGGGAAACACGCTACTCTTTCCTGCTATAAAGCCTTTTATCAGATGAACCCCTGTATCCTTTTATCTCCTCAAAGACATAATTACATAATTATTATATCCTCTAAGCTTATTTTGTGTCAATAATCTTTCCATTTGCCTAAAGCGTGCCTGAAACACGCTTTAGGATTCCTTTAACTTTTTCACCATCAAATCTCTGAGCTCCTCCAAAAACTTTTTATTTTTTGGATAATCATCAAACTTCAGTTCTTTCCCTGCTGCACTGTCAATCATAGAAACAACTGCCTCTCTTCCAATATGGTGCTCCAAAGCGATACAGATGTCCATATCCTGGATGGCATCATACATGACCTCCCCCCTGACGGAAAGATAGACGCAGTCCCTGCCGGGATATACGATGAAAGGGTCGCCGGAAGGATACGACCTGTCCCCCGAGGTGGTCAGATAGGGATTGACCGGGTAACGGGACACACTGGAATTGTAGAAATTGAAGCCCCAGTGCAGGAACCCCTTGATGTCGTACTTGTAAAGCAGAAATCCCAGAACCCGCGTCCTGGCGGAAGGCATGGCCATAAAGCTGTTGGTAAAGACCTTTTCCGGGTTGCAGCAGTAATAGGTCCACTGGTTCGGGATGTCATGCTCCAGGAATTCATGCACATGCATCACACTGGTGACAGGACAGGATACCAGCCCATTCTCATAAAAGCTGTAGTCGGACAGCGCGTCGAAATTCTTGCTGTCCCCGATCAGCGGGCGCATGATGTCGGAGGCGGTCCTGTAAGTATCCATGGAATCCTGGGATGGCTCGTCCGAGATGTGGAAATACGTCTGCTCGCTGATGCCCTCCGCCTCCAGTTCCTTTGAGATTGCCGCGATATACTGCTTCAGGAAGGACACATACTCCTCCGAGTCCGCCGCCACATGCCAGCCGAACAGATAGCCTTTCACGCCGTTCTCAGTCACCATGATGTTAGGCGCGCACTTCGCTCCCCACTGGGAGAACATATGGGCCATCTCGAAATACCGGATGCCGCTTTTCTTGCAGATGTCGATGAAACGCCTGAACCGCTGGAAGGAGAAGGTATACTGGTCCCCCTGCTTTTCGATGTCCACAAGCTGCACGCAGGGCCTCACTGTGCCGACCTCGGTATCCAGCGGCGGCGTATGTATGGGCACCAGAATCATGTTTATGCCTGTGTCCGCTGCGGCGGCAATGTACTTGTCAATCAGCTCCCAGTGCTCTTCGGAATAAATCTCCACATGATGCTGTACCGCGATGCAGTCCGCGTAGAACCATCTGGTATAAATCAGCTTCTGTTCCGGCATCTTTGCGGGGATCACATGGACGTACATCCGCTCGCAGATGTTCCAGCCGCTCTCCGGCGCCACCTTCACTTTGATTTCATAGTCTCCCGGCGCGGCGTCCCCGGGAATGTCCGCCCTCACCCAAAGCGTGCTCACCCGGTCCGTAAGAGTCACCCGAAACCCTGTCTCCTCCAGGGGAACCAGGATATCCGGCATCATCCCCGGTTCCAGTGTGATATAATCCTCGCCCTCATTGCCCGTCTCCCGGACCGGATAGTCCATATTGGCGTCCTTCACCAGGTACAGCCTGACGCTGCTTCCGAAAGGCGACTCCACAGACACGGCAGCGTCCATCCTACAGTCCGTCCGCACGCAGATCTGATAGGACAGCCTCTCCCCTGCCAGAACCGACTTTGCATGTATTTCATGGTGATCCAACCTGTCTTCCGCCCGCACCTTCTCCAGGGACGAAACCTGCACAATTTGAAATTCCATATCCTCTCCTCCAAAAAATTGATTGATATCTTTTCCATATAGTTTATAATAGAGAGTGCATTCCCGCAATGGATAAACAAATCTAAAAAATGGACTTTTCAGCAGAAGGTCCCGGACATAAGACAGCTGCGGAGTCAGAAACAGGAGAAGCCTAAGAAATTCATGCACACACAGACATATTACCATACAAAATTACAGGGGGAGGCGAACCGGCGGAACGATTCGGTGCCGCTCCAGGTCAACTGCGTGGGCGCAGTGTCGGAGGACAGCTCCTTTTCCTCCAGGGCAGTGCGTCGGGATTACTACTATATTTATGTCATAAAGGGGAAGATGTTTCTGGAAACGTGCGCTCTCCTTCCCGGAGACGTAATCGTCTTCGAGCCGGAGCACCCTTATCAATATACCAGCGAAGGCGAGACCACCTATCTCTGGGTGCATTACACCGGCTTCGAGGCCCGCTCCCTGACCAAATCCGCCGGACTTGCTCTGAATGTCAGCCAGCATATCGGCGTGCACAGGTCGATCGTCTCCTGTTTCCAGCGGCTTTTCCGCGAATTCATCATCAATGACGGCCCCTCCGCCCAGCTCTGCGTCTGCCTCCTGAAGGAGATCATGCTCTACACGGCCCGATATGCGATGCCCCATCCCAGGGAAAACCCACCGCTCCTGGCCATAGAGCATATCCACCGCTCCTTTCAGAAGACGATTGACGTGGACAGCCTGGCCCAGATGGAGAACATGAGCTGTACCGCCTTCCGATGCGCCTTCAAAAAGCATACCGGCGTCTCCCCGGTGGAGTACATCATACGCCAGCGGATCAGCGCGGCCTGCAGGCTGCTGGCGCAGACCGACAGAAGCGTCAGCGCCATCGCCGCCGATGTAGGGTACCATGACCAGTACTATTTCAGCCGTATTTTCAGGAAAAAAACAGGCCTGTCCCCTCTGAAATACCGCTCCCGGAACCGCTGAGCGCCTTCGCTTTCCCCAAAAAGCCCGGGGCTGTCACGCGGCACCCTTTTCCCCGATCATGGCCCGCAGCTTGCCTATGGCTTTGTCGATGCCGCCCACTTCATCGATGATGCCATGCTTCACGGCCTCCTCGCCCACCAGTATGGTACCCACGTCCTTGGTCAGGATGCCTGTCTCCGTCATCAGATGCTCCAGCTTGCCCTTGTCGATCCGGCAATGACTGCAAACGAACCCTGTGATTCTGTCCTGTATGAGCTTGAAGTAATCGAAGGTCTGGGACACGCCGATCACCATGCCGCTCATGCGGACAGGGTGTATCACCATGGTCCCTGTGGGCACAATGAAGGAATAGTCCGTGCTCACGGCGATTGGGACGCCGATGGAATGGCTGCCTCCCAGCACCAGGGAGACAGTGGGCTTGCTCAGAGAGGCAATCATCTCCGCGATGGCAAGGCCCGCCTCCACGTCCCCGCCCATGGTGTTCAGCAGCACCAGAACCCCCTGTATGTCCTTGCTGTCCTCGATTGCCGCGAGGCTTGGCAGAATATGCTCATATTTCGTGGTCTTGGAATTGTTGGAAAGGTTTTCATGCCCCTCAATCTCTCCGATGATGGATATGAGATGGATGTCCCCCAGTTTCCCGCTCTCGTCCAGGGTGGCCTGTCCGGTCTGCTCTATCCGCTCGTCTCTGTGCTCTTCTTTTTCTATCTTCTTGTCCTCTTTTTGATCGCTCATGTCTCTCTCCTGTCAAAAATCTGCTGCCGCTCCTACTTCCACAGCCGCCATAAATTCGTTTTACACCCTCCTAGCGTTCCCTTTTCAGGCAAAAAAATACCAGTCTCCATGGAAATGGGACTGATATCTTTCCTGCATGTCCTATTGTATGTGAGCGCCGTTTCCACACGTTCGCCGCAGTGTCAAATGTCGAAGTCATCATCCTCCGCCACAGAAAAATCAAAATCATCGTCTTCCGCAGTCGACTTCAATCCGTAGTCCAGGACACGTTTCACATGTTTCTTCGGCAGGGGCATGGGGTTCTCCAGATAGCGAACTTCCCTCTGTCCGACCTCTTCCGCGGCTCCCTGTGGACTTTGGGAATCTTCTGCGCCATCCGCCTGATGCCTTGTACGGCGCCTATGCCCCAAACTGTCTCCGCTGCCCTCCGCATCCGGCAGTACCGTGGCGCCTCCGTCCGCTTCCTCTTCGTCATCGATTTCTGCAGCCGCCTCTTTCCCCGCCTCCGCGCCATACGGCACATGGAAGCACTGTCCCAGGCCCAGGCCCGCCAACAGGGCAAAAAGCAGATACAGCACAAAAAACCCCGGCATCTCCTCCGTAAATATCCCGTAACAGCTGGCCAAAGCAATGCCGCCTGCCGTCAAAACGCATACGGAAATCCGTTCATTCCGTCTGTCGCACCAGAAACTGAAGACCCCGAACGCCATCAGCGCCAGAAGCAAGGCCCCCTCCGCCCCGGAACCGGAACTCAGGACTGGCCACGTCCCTCCAGCGGGCAACACGCTTCCTACAGCATCCGCCCCCGCCTCCTCCATGACCACAGGCAGCCGGAACCCTCCCGGCTCATACAGGCGAAGCCACGCCTGCGCCACGCCTGCCACCGTCTTCCCGCTCAAAAAAGCATCCGCCAGAACACAGGCCCCGAACCCCAGAATCGCCCCCAGCACACAGACCGCCGCTGCGGCAGCCTTTCTGCCTGGGCCGGGCACCGCTTTTCTGCGGCAGAAAACCATCGCCAGCGCCGCAAACAAAAGCGCCAGCCCCATAATATCCATATAGCAGCACACCGCCGCCACGATTCCCATCAGAAAAAATGCCGGCAGCCTCAGCCCTCCGGAAGTCCTGTCCGCCCTTCTGCGCCCCTTTCCCTCACCGGACGCCTCGCTCCCGGACGACCTTCCCCCGGCGGTCTCTTTCTCCCCGCCCAGGGCAGCCAAAGCCGCCCCCGACACCGCCAGCAGAAGAAAATACAGCATATCCGGCGACAGGACCAACGCGCTCTGAACCATATAAGGCGCGCACATGCCGAACCCGAAAGTCACCAAAGCGGCCACCGTCCCCGCCAGCCTTCTCAAGGTAAAATACAGCGCCGCCATGGCCCCGATCTGCAGCACAATCTGGAACCAGAGGCCTGCCTGGAAATGGTTCCCCAGCAGCCCGAAGACCGCATGCAGCATCTGGACATAAAAATAAACAGCGCCATGCACTGTCTGCGGAATCTTCTGTCCGGCGGCCACCCTGGCCATCTCATAATACACCGAGGATTGTGCCGCGCCCTCCACGCCGCCTGCCCGCAGCGCGATCCCAGCCCCCAGCAAAAGCAGCAGCGCCAGCCCCTCCAGCACCAGAAGATGCTCCCGCTTCCTGTCCGCATCCGCCAAATGCGCTCTGGCAAAACGGCGCAGAAACAGCACCATCCCCCACACAAGCAGCCCGTACAGGAAGACGAACGCCGCTCCCCAGTAAAACGCCAGCCCCATCTCCGTGCAGAGAAAATCCGCTACGCCCATCAGGCCCACGCCAATCAGGACGGTATACACGAACCATATCAGATAACTAAATGCATTCTTTTTCCAACTCATTTCAGCCTTCCTGATTCTTCCGTTCTTCCTCTGCAGTGGACATGGCTTCCTCTATCAGCAGCTTCTCGATATTATAGCGGGGCCTCTGCTTCACTTCCATATAAATCTTTCCGATATACTGCCCCACCAGGCCGATGGCAAGCAGCTGCAGGCCCCCCAAAAACCAAATGGACACGATCAGGGAAGTCCATCCCTGCACCACATGCCCGGTAAAATAGGAGCACAAGGCATAAATCAGCGCCAGCAGCGATACGATGATGATCAAAATCCCCATCCCCAGTATCATGCTGATAGGCTTGATGCTGAAGGAGGAGATGCCGTCAAACGCCAGCCCCAGCATCTTCTTCAAAGGATATTTCGACTCTCCCGCCGCCCGCTCCTTGCGGTCATAATACACGCAGTCCGTCTGGTAGCCGATCAAAGGCATCATGCCCCGCAGAAAGAGGTTCGTCTCCCTGTATTTGGAGAACTCCTCCACGGCCCGCCTGGACATCAGCCGGAAATCCGCGTGGTTGTACACTGTCCTGACCCCCATCAGCCTCATCAGCTTATAGAACATCTGGGCTGTGGTCCGCTTGAAAAAGGTGTCCGTCCTGCGCTCCTTCCGGACACCGTATACGATGTCACAGCCCCCGTGGAACTTGTCCACCATCTCCTCGATGACAGACACGTCGTCCTGTAGGTCCGCATCGATAGAGACTGTCACATCGCTGATGTCCTTAGCCGTCAGCAGGCCCGCCGTCAGCGCGAACTGATGTCCCACATTCCCCGCCAGCTTCACGCCCCTCACCTGCACCGGAAAGGCGGCATGCTCTTCCTCTATCAGCTCCCAGGTGCGGTCCGCGCTGCCGTCGTTCACGAACAAAACAAAGCTGTCTGCCGCGATTTTTCCCTTCCGGACCAAATCCGACAGCACCTCCCGCAGAACCGCGGAGGCAAGCTTCAGGACTGCCTCCTCATTATAGCAGGGAACCACTATCGCCAACCTCTCCATAGGCATCCCTTTCTGGCGCGTTTCCCGCGCAGCCGCACCTTACTCGTCCCAATTATGGTACACCGCCTGTACGTCATCGTCATCGTCCAATATGTCCAGTATCTTCTGAAGACTCTTGACCGCGCTCTCATCGGTCAGCGCCACATAATTCTGGGGAATCATGGTCACTTCCGCGCTCATCATGGGAATCCCGGCATCCTCCAGAGCCTTGCGCACTTCCTCGAAAGAGTCCGGATTCGTCAGTATCTCGAAGCTGTCCTCCTCCTCCCCGAAGTCCTCCGCACCGGCATCCAAAGCAGTCATCATCAGATCGTCCGCCTCTAAATCGCATTCCTCCCTGTCGATGATGATCTGTCCTCTCTTGTCGAACATGAAAGAGACGCAGCCCGGCGTGCCGATATTGCCCTGGCCCTTGGTGAAGGCGCTCCTCACATTGGCAGCCGTGCGGTTCTTGTTGTCCGTGAGCGCGTCCACTATGATGGCGATTCCGTTGGGACCGTACCCTTCATAGGTGACATATTCGTAGTTCACATTGCCGGTGTCGCCAGCCGCCTTCTTGATGCCGCGCTCAATGGTGTCGTTTGGCATGTTGTTGGCCTTGGCCTTGGCGATGACAGTAGCCAGCTTGAAATTATTGCTGGGATCGGGGCCGCCCTCCTTCACCGCCACCGCGATCTCTCTCCCGATAATGGTGAAAATCTTGCCCTTTGCCGCATCGTTCTTTTCCTTCTTGTGCTTTATGTTCGCGAATTTTGAATGTCCTGACATACACTTTCTCCTTTTTATTTTCTATCCGGCCCCTGGGCCAGACCGTTTTCTATCATATCATTTTTCATCGCTGTCTTCAAGTGCCGGTTCGGCCTCCGGCAGACGCGTCACCAACACGCTTTGAATCATCTTGTTCTCCACCTTGAGAATCCGGAAATTGAAACCTCCGTAATCCACGTTGAACTCCTCGTCCGGCTCCGGTATCTTATCCAGCCTGGAAATCAGGAAGCCGTTCAGCGTCTCGAACTCCTCGTCGTCGAAAGAAATGCCGAAGCGCTCCTCCAGCTCCTCCAGCGGGGTCTTCCCTTCGATGACATATTCATCGTCTCCCTTCTCCTCGATATGTTCGGTGATTTCGTCATATTCGTCCAGGATGTTCCCGACGATTTCTTCCAGGATGTCCTCCATGGCCACCAGCCCGTCCGTCTGCCCGTACTCATCCACCACGATGACCATCTGCTGCTTTTTGGCCTGCATCTGGCGGAACAGCTCGTCGATATTCTTGGTCCGATGGACGAAGACCGGCTCCCGCATCAGGTTCTCCAGCTCTTTCAGCGGACGGCCCAGATTCCCCTCCCCTGCGTGGAAGCGCATGGCATCCTTCAGGTGCAGGATTCCGATGATATGGTCGATGTTCTCCTCATAGACAGGATACCGGCTGTTCTTCCCCTCCATCATGAACGTGATGGCGTCCCGGAGCAACGTATCCGCGTTGATCGCCAGGATGTTCTTCCGGTAGGTCATGATGTCCTGGGCTTCCTTGTCCCCGAATTCAAAGATATTGGAGATCATCTCCGCCTCGCTGGCCTGAATCAGTCCCTGCTCATGGCCTTCGTTGACCATATTGATGATTTCTTCCTCCGTCACGTCCGCTTCGGAGGCATTCCCGCTCAGGCCGAAGATCCTCAGGATGCCGTTCGCGGTCAGATTCACCAGCCCCGTAAAGGGGGACAGGACCTTCGTCACGAAATATATCGGCGTGATGCAGGCATACGCCCATTTTTCCGGAAATCTGGCGCCGATCTTCTTCGGCAGCAGAACGCCCAGCGTAAGTGTTATGTACAGAAGCAGAAACGTGGCAAGAACCGCAGACACCGCTACCACAATGCCCGCCGAGTCCTTATCCATCTGAAACTGGTTCTCCGCCACCAACTGCAGCCCCTGCGACAGCACGCCCAGCAATAATCTCAAATGAACCGTCCCTATGACAATGTTGATCAGTGTGGTGATCAGCTGCACAGTATTCAGATACTCTGCGGGATTGCCTATGATGGCCCGCAGCCTGATCGACTTTCTGTCCCGGGAATGTCCTTCTATGTCCTCCTCGGCCCTCCTTTCAATTTCTTTTTCATTCAGCGAATCGAGAGCCGCTCCGAATCCATAGAAAAACATGTCGATCAGAAGCATTGCTACATAAAAAATAATACTGGCAGTAGGTCCATCATCGTCCATTTCAATCCTTTCCTCCAAAAAAGTTTTCTCGCTGCAAGATACCCAGCAATACACGTACTATACCATTTATCCACCTATTCGTCAAGAATAGGTTGCGTTCGCCCTTCTCTATGTATCCAGCTCCAGGCTGACCATCAGGGCCCTGTTCACTCGTTTCATGATCTCTCCGTCCAAATGGCACACTTTGTCCTTCAGGCGCTTCTTGTCAATGGTCCTCAGCTGCTCCAGCAGAACCACGGAATCCTTATCCATGTCATAAAGCGCGGCATTCAGTTCGATGTGCGTAGGCAGCTTCGCCTTGTTCATCTTAGAGGTAATCGCAGCGCAGATGACCGTAGGGCTGTGCTTGTTCCCCACATCATTCTGGATGATCAGCACCGGCCTGATGCCTCCCTGTTCCGAACCGATCACCGGCCTAAGGTCTGCATAATACACGTCTCCTCTTCTCATTCTTCCTCCAAATCCATTCCCACCCTCCGCCGACTGTCCGTGGCCAGCAGGAATCAGCGTTTCTTGCATTTGTAGGATAGTATTGCCGGATTTCGTCCGGCTATTCACACGGCACTCTCATTTTCTGCCAGTCCTTGCCACATCGCCCGAAAAACTTCCCTCACCCCGCCGGCCCGTCCCTATGCCGAGCCGAAAGCCCCCTCTCTATCATATGAAGGAATCTCCGAAAAAAGTTCCGCCCCGGGAAAAAGCGCCAAGCTGCGCCAAATCGCCCGCTGTACAGGCATGTTCGCCGATACGCGCCGTCACCTCCTCGCCGGCCCTGCCATGGATATAAGCCCCTACCGAGGCCGCCCGGAACGCTTCCATCCCCTGTGCCAGCAGAGCGGCGATGATTCCGGCCAGCACATCCCCGCTTCCGGCGGTGGCCATGCCGCTGTTGCCGCTTACGTTCACGCAGATGCCATGCCCCTGGCCGCAGATGAAGGAACGGGCATCCTTTGCCGCCACCGTCCCGTGAAGCTCCCTGGCCAACCCCATGGCGGCTGCAGGCAGATCCCTCTTGCAGTCATCGACCGTGCTGCCCACAAGCCTGGCCAGCTCTCCCACATGGGGCGTCAGGACCACAGGCCGCCCTGCCATCCCCTGCCCTGCCAAAGTGTCCCGCAGCTGCGGATGCAGGGCAAGCAGGTTCAGGCCGTCAGCGTCTATCAGCAGCGGCTTCCGGCCCTCCTCTATGACCTGTTCCAGACAGGAGAGCGCCCTGCCGTTCCTGCCCAGCCCCGGCCCGATGGCTATGACATCCGCCCACTCCATGCTCTGCCCCAGCTCCTCCGCGGTCCCAAGCAGCGCCTCCGGCACGGCCTGCTGCAGAATGACTCTGTTCTTTGCGGGCGTGATCACTTTCACCATCCCCGCCCCCGTCCGGCAGGCGGCCCTTGCCGACAGCACGGCGGCTCCCGCCATGTTCACGCTCCCCGCCACCAGCAGCACCTTCCCGAAAGTCCCCTTATTTCCGCTTCTGTCCCGCCGGGGCAAAAGTTCGACTATGTCTTCGTCATAGGCGAACATCCCCGGTCTCTCTCCGAAAAAGCTCCTCTCCCCGATGCCGATGTCCGCCACCCGGACTTCCCCCGCATATCCGCAGCCGGGATACAGCACGAGCCCTCTCTTGCAGAACCCGAAAGTCACCGTCATGTCCGCCTCCACGGCATGGCCCAGAACCTCCCCCGTATCCGTGCCGATTCCGCTGGGCATGTCGACCGCCACCTTCCACCCCTCCAGGCTCCGAAAGCCCTGGACAGCCTCCGCGAAAGCGCCCTCCACGTTCCTGGACAGGCCCACGCCGAACAGGGCGTCCACCAGCGCCGCATACTCCTGCCGCCCGGGTCTGTCCGTATGTTCCACCGGATAATGCGCCAGAATTTCCCTCTGCTGCTTCCACTGCCTGGAAGCCTTCGCCCTGTCCCCCACGCACCAGACCTCCACCTGATAGCCCCGTTCCGACAGAAGCCTGGCCGCCGCCAGCCCATCGCCGCCGTTGTTCCCCGTCCCGGCCAGCACCAGCACATGTCTTCTGCCCTTCTGCCCGGCGCAGTGCTCTTCCACAGCCTCCGCCACGGCCAAGGCCGCCCTCTCCATCAGGACACACGCCGGTATCCCGATTTTCTCGATTGTATTGCTGTCATAGCGCCTCATCTCCGACGCAGAAACCAGATATCTCACACCGACCTCCTTGAACCCCTGCTAACAGTATATGTCAATTTCCGCCACGCCACATACCAAATCCTTAAAAAACCTCAGCAAAAACAGACCGTTGCCTCATACCTGCAACCAGTCCTCTCTCAGACTATAATATCCGTCGCTTACATCGTCTGCGGCATCAGTGTGCGCTGCATTCCGTTCACTCCTGTTCGAGATTGTGATGCATATCGAAGATGTCCACCACCTCCGCCCCGAACACATCATGCATATAGGAATAGATGGCATGATTATGGCGCTCCATCTCCTGTTTTCTGACCAGCTTCTTCTTCAGCTCCACGCGGACTTCCGCCACCCACTGGGCCATCTCCTGGATAGCATCTTCATTTTCCGCCATGATGCCGTAACAGCAGTCCATGGTGGCCAGCATCAGCTGGAAATTCGACCGCTCAATCTCCCTGGGGAGATCCAGAAGCTCATCCTGGCAGTTCTCCAGCTTCTCGTTGCACTCTTCCACCAGACGTTTGTTCTGTTCCGCTTTCTGACCGTTTTCCCCGTCATCGTTTTGCTCTTCCTCTCCCATCGAGGAGACGATTTCATCCATCAGCCGCTTCTTCAGCTTCTTGATGTCCTTTACCTCATTGTTCAGCTTGCCCTGCCGCTTCAGCAGCGCATTCAGCTGTGTTTCAAGCTCCTGGACCCGCGCTCTGGATTCGCTGTCCAAAAGCTGGTACCATTTATTGTCCAGCGTGAGAATCGGTATCTTCTTTCCCTCCAATGCCCGGACAAAGCTCTCCCTTTTGCTTTCATCCACCTCTTTTTTCATGAGTCCATCCACCTCCTGTCAGAACCTGGCGGCTCCCCGTCAGCTTTTCTCCTGTTCCTTTTCATATCTGCTGATACTGTAGGACAATTTCATAAGACTGTCGGAAAGATGGACATTCTCCACCTGAATTCTCTCCGGCATGACCAAATCCACATGGGCAAAATTCCAAATCGCGCGGATTTGGGTCCCCATAAGCCTCTCGGCCACAGGAACCGCGCTGGTCTTGGGAAGGGTCAGCACCGCGATATCGATATCGTTCTCCCGGATGAAACGTTCCATCTCCTCCATGGGCATCACTTCGATCCCCCGCACCATGCTGCCTACCAGGGCCGGGTTCTGGTCGAACAGTCCCCGCAGGATGAAGCCCCGCTTCTCGAAATTGAGATAATTGCCCAGGGCGCGGCCCAGGTTCCCGGCACCGATTATGATATAATTATGCTGTCTGTCCAATCCCAGAATCTTGCCGATCTCATTGTACAGATATTCCACATTGTACCCATAGCCCTGCTGTCCAAATCCACCGAAGTTATTGAAATCCTGGCGGATCTGGGAAGCCGTGACCTTCATCAGCGCGCTTAAGTCCTGAGACGATATCCGTTCCACTCCCTCATCCTTCAGCTCTCCCAGATAGCGGAAATACCTGGGCAGCCGCCCGATGACGGCCTGCGAAATTTCCTTTTCTTCCAAGATCCTTACCTCCAGCCTGGCACAGATGTGCCCTCACCATGCCCTCATCCGGTCAGGGCCGCATGACAGCATCGTGATGTTACAACTATCATAGCAAAATGTTAAAAATATGTCAATATTTTCCATTTGCCGCAATGATTCCCGCAATTCCCCCGCCTGTCCGGGCCAGGCTCCCATCGGCAGGCTCCCTGCCCTCTACGCCAAAAAGGGCATCTGCCATGATGCCCCTTCCTCGCCGTTATTCTTCCGCCACGGTCACAGCCGCGCCCATGGCATAAGGCCATTCCGCCGTTCCCTGCCCGATTGGATCACTCGACCATGTCCGCATATTTTATCCGGTAAATCCGCCTCAGGGAATCGTTGATCCGCTCCTCGTCGATATTGCCGTTCCGGACAGCCTCCAGCACCCCCTGGTAGGCCTTCCCGTAGTCCTCCGGCATCAGCAGCATGTCGCAGCCCGCCAGGACCGCCATGATTGCCGCCTCCTCCGCGCCGTAGTACTCCGATATGGCCGACATGCTCAGAGCGTCCGTAATGACGACTCCCTGGAACCCCATCTGGTTCCTCAGGATATCCGTCACCAACACCCTGGAAAAGACGCTGGGCTCGTTGTCCCCTGTCAGGGCCGGAGCCGCCATGTGGCTGACCATGATCATATTGGCCCCGCTGTCGATTCCCGCCTGGAACACGGCCAGCTCCTCCGCCCAGAACTGTTCCTCCGTCCTCTCCGAAAAGGCCCTGCCGTCATGAGGATCCTGGGCAGTGCTGCCGATTCCCGGGAAATGCTTCAGGCAGGCGGTCACGTTCTGCTCCTCCAGCCCCCGCATCATGGAAGTGACAAAGGGGGAGGCCGTAGCCGCGTCAGCGCCGTAAGCACGCCCCGCCATGATGCTCCCCTCCACGTTCGCCAAATCCGCCACCGGCGCAAAATCCAGGTTGAAGCCCAAACCTGCCAGGGACGCGCCGATGGTCAGCCCCGCCTGATAGGCGTTCTCGGGATCTCCCGTGGCACCGATGTCTCCCGCACCGTCCATCTTGGTGCCAATGGTAGAGCCTATCCTGGACACCACGCCTCCCTCTTCGTCCACTGCCAGAAAAAGAGGGTACCTGGCGTACTGCGCCGTATTCGCCAGCATTTCTTTCAGCTGCTCTTCCGACTTTATGTTCTGCTTAAAATAAATGATGCCGCCCACCGGATTGCTCTCCAGCGCCTGCCTGGTGCCGTCACCCGCCTGTACCGCCGCCCCCACTCCCGTGATGGCCTCCGGTATCACCACGAACAGCCCGGCCACTTTGTCCTCCAACGGCATCTCCAGAATAATGGCGTCCACATAGGCATCCAGCTTTTCCTCCCAGGTGGGCTCCACCACTTCCGGTTCCGGCTCCGGGGTAGGCTCCAATGAGGGAATCTCCGTCTCGGAAGCCAGGATCTCGTCTATCAGTTCCTGATTCTCCTGCTCCTTTTGGCCCGCGCCCTGCCCGGCCTTCATCAATCGGAGCACGCTGCAGGCAATCCCCGCTGCCAATGCCAAAATCACTATCGTCAACGCAGAGTATGCCAGCACCTGGCTCCTGACCCGCCTTCTTCTTCTCTCTTCACGCTTTTCCTGCCGCCGCTTATCGTCCATAGGTATCCTCTTGTAGGCATTCTGTTATTCTATATAGGTAGCGATTACTTCTTGCATATGTTCTATTTGCTTCTGCTGCAACGGCCTCCCGAAAACGCCTTGCGGCTCTGCGGATATCTACTGTCATGAATCAGGAAAGGAAATGGACTTTCGCCCATTTCCTTAGCTTTCTTCCACTTCATCCTCTGTATTTCAGTTCATTTGCATATAAATCCTGTCTGTGTCTCAATTCTTCTGTATATCAATGGAAGGATGACTTTTACATTATATTGTCTTGTCCTCCGTCTGTCAACACTTTAGACCATATTTCCAGATATTTCTACATATCCTACAATATTTGCCCGCGGCGGAAGACATTTGCCGACGGAAATGTATAACGGCAAATCTTGTCACAGTTTCGTCAGCACGAAAATATCATAAATCGCCTTAATCGCCGTCTCAAAGTCATCGTTGGTCACGCCGATGATGATGTTCAGCTCCGAAGAGCCCTGGTCAATCATCTTGACATTGACGTTGACATGGGACAGGGCGGAGAAAATCCTTCCCGCCGTCCCTCTCGTGGCCTTCATGCCGCGGCCCACCACCGCGATCAGCGCCAGATCGGACTCGATTTCGATGGAGTCGGGCTTCGCCAGCCGGTACAGGCTCGCCGCCACCTTCTGTTCCTTGTGGATGAACTCGTCCTGGTGCACGAAGACAGTCATGGTATCGATTCCGGAGGGGACATGCTCAAAGGAAATCTCGCTCTCCTCAAAGGCCTGCAGGACCTTCCGGCCAAAGCCGACCTCAGAGTTCATCTTGTCCTTCTCGATGTTCACACAGCAGAATCCCTTCTTTCCCGCAATGCCGGTGATCACGTATTTCGACTTCTGGCAGGTGCTGGCCACAATCCAGGTGCCGTTGTCCTCGGGAGAATTAGTGTTGCGGATGTTGATGGGGATTCCCTCCTGACGGACAGGGAAGATAGCGTCCTCATGCATCACGTTGAATCCCATGTAGGCCAGCTCCCTCAGCTCCCTGTATGTAACGATGTCGATTCCCTTGGGATTGTCGATGATCCCCGGATCCGCCACCAGAATGCCGGACACATCGGTCCAGTTCTCGTACACATCCGCATGGACCGCCTTCGCCACGATGGAGCCGGTGATGTCCGAGCCGCCCCTGGAGAAGGTCTTCACCGTCCCGTCCGGTTTCGCGCCGTAAAAGCCCGGCACCACGGCGCACCTGCATTCCGCGAGCCTGGCCGAGAGCGCTCTGTTGGTTCTCTCCCCGTTAAAGCTGCCGTCCTCATCGAACAGCACCGCTTCGGCGGCGTCCACGAACTCAAAGCCCAGATAGGCGGCCATGATGATTCCGTTCAGATACTCTCCCCGGGACGCTGCGTAGTCCCTGCCTGCCTTCTCCCGGAAATTCCGCTCAATGGTCCCGAACTCCTCGTCCAGGCTCAGCGAGAGCTCCAACCCGGCAATGATCTCCTGATACCTCGCCTCAATGGCGGAAAGCTCCTCCCGGAACTCCCTTCCCGCCTCCGCCAGGTCATAACAGGCATACAGCATATCCGTCACCTTGCTGTCCTTCTTGAACCGCCTTCCCGGCGCGGAAGGCACCACATATCTCCTTTCCGCGTCGCTGCGGATGATATCCCCTACCTTCTTGAACTGCTCCGCGCTTGCCAGAGAACTTCCTCCAAATTTAACCACCTTAGCCATCTCTTCCACTCCTCATCGCCATCTTTTTGTCCTGATTTCTACGCAAGGCGTACCCTGCTCAAAACCGCGTCCCCAAGCTGTCCGCATCCGGCCAGGAACTCCTTCTCCTTCATCGCCCCGGTGAAAAAGCCGAAATCCTCCTCCCGGCCCGGCACGGTGACGGGACTGCTTCCCGGGAAGACTTCCTGAAGCGCCTGTCTGCCTGCCTCTGAGACCCTGACAAAGAACCGCTCTTCGGACTCTGCCGCAGGAATCAAATCCGCCGCCTCCGCGGCCCAGCTGCCCATGACCGTCCTGCCCTGGTTCCTGGCACAGTCCACCACGTCAGCCGCTACTGCGCTGGCAGTGGGGAGCTTGCCCGCCCCCTGGCCGCAGAGCAAAGCATCTCCCAGCATATTGCCCGTAACCTGTATCCCGTTGAACACATCGTTCACCCCCGCAAGCGGATGGCTCTTCGGCAGCATGAAAGGCGCCACTCTGGCAAACACGCTCCTATCCTCCTGTATCCTACAGACGGCCAGCAGCTTGATTGTCCTGTCCGCCGCCTTGGCATACGCGAAATCCGCCCCTGTGATCTCCGTGATCCCCTCTATGGAAAGCTTGTCCGAATCCACTGTCCGGCCCGTCAGCAGCGAGGCCAGGATTGCAATCTTCCGCCCGGCGTCCAGACCTGCCACATCCGCCTCGGGATTGCGCTCCGCATAGCCAAGTTCCTGGGCCCGCTTTAAGACATCTTCGTAGTCTGCCCCTTCCCGCTCCATTTTCGTCAGGATATAGTTGGTGGTGCCGTTCAGGATTCCCGTGACCGCCTCTATCCTGTCCGCCGTCAGCGCGCTGTTCAGAGTGCGGATGATGGGAATCCCGCCTCCCACGCTGGCCTCGTACATATAGTTGCAGTGCGTCCTCGCCGCGATGGCCTGCAGCTCGGCACCGTGCTTCGCCACCAGCTCCTTGTTGGAGGTGCACACGCTTTTCCCCGCTTCCAGCGCCTGCTTCGTGAACTGGTACGCTGGGCCCACGCCTCCCATAACCTCGCACACGATGCCGATCTCCGCGTCTTCCAGAATGACATTGAAATCATGTACCACCCTGTCCTCATAAGGGTCCCCTGGGAAATCCCGAAGATCCAAAATATACTTTACGGAGATTTCCTCCCCGGCCCGTCTGCCCACTTCCGCCCTGTTGCGCTCAATGACCTCCACAACGCCGCTGCCCACGGTCCCGTATCCCAGCACTGCTACTTTTATCATCGTTCTTCTCCTCTATCCAAACTTTAGTCCAAAGGATATTTATCCGTCAAAGCCTGCACGATCTGACGAGCCTCCGGAATCTTCTCCTCGCCGCCTTTCACCACAAGCGCGATTGCCTCAGCAATCCTGTCCATGTCTGCCGCGTTCATGCCCCTGGAGGTGACGGCAGGCGTGCCCAGACGGACGCCGCTGGTCACGAAAGGCGACTGGGGGTCGTTTGGAATGGTATTCTTATTGCAGGTGATATGTGCCTTATCCAGCATCTTCTCCACCGCTTTGCCCGTGAGGCCGAAATTCGTCAAATCAAGCAGCATCAGATGGTTGTCCGTGCCGCCGGACACAATCTTCAGGCCTCTCTCCATCAGCCCCCGGCACAGCGCCTGTGCGTTGTCCACGATATTCTTCTGATAGGCCTTGAAGTCCTCCGTCAGCGCCTCCCGGAAGCAGACCGCTTTCGCCGCGATGACATGCATCAGGGGCCCGCCCTGGATGCCGGGGAAAATGGCCTTGTTGAAATTGTACTTCTCGTTCACCCCATTGCTGGATAGAATCAGGCCGCCTCTGGGGCCGCGCAGGGTCTTGTGGGTGGTGGTCGTGGTCACGTCCGCGTAGGGAATGGGGCTGGGATGAAGCCCTGCGGCCACCAGTCCCGCGATGTGCGCCATGTCCACCATAAGGAACGCGCCCACTTCGTCCGCCACTTCGCGGAATCTCTTGAAATCGATGGTGCGTGCATAAGCTGACGCCCCGGCGATAATCATCTTCGGCTTCGCCTCCAGGGCAATCTCCCGCAGCCTGTCATAATCTAGGAATCCATTGTCGTCCACCCCATAAGGGACGATGTTGAAATATTTGCCGGACATGTTCACCGGGCTTCCGTGGGTCAGGTGCCCGCCGTGGTCCAGGTTCATCCCCATGATGGTGTCCCCGGGGCTGCAGACCGCGAACTGCACCGCCATATTGGCCTGGGCGCCGGAGTGGGGCTGCACATTGGCATACTCGCAGCCGAACAGTTCCTTTGCCCGCTGGATGGCCAGCCGCTCCACCACGTCCACGCAGTCACAGCCGCCATAGTATCTCTTTCCGGGATACCCTTCCGCGTATTTATTGGTCAACGGGCTGCCCATGGCTGCCATCACAGCTTTGCTCACCCAGTTCTCAGATGCGATCAGTTCAATATGGCTGTTCTGCCTGTCCTGCTCGTCCACGATAGCCTGGGCGATTTCAGGATCCACGTTCCTCACTTCTTCTAAAGAATACATTGAAGACCCTCCTCATTTTTTATATCAATCATCCCTTTTCCGGCATGAACCATCCTCTTCCCGGCATGAACAGGGGATTTTTGCGTCCATTCGGGCTTTTCTGAACCCGAATAAGGGAATTATATCATAGAATAGAAAGAATGCAAACAAAAATTTGCAAAACCCGTTTACGAAATAGTCTCTTACTGATAGAATAAAGATGCCGCAAATCCCCGCTGCAGACCGCCGGCAAGATATCTGTGCCCATTTTCCTACTGTAAATTCCGGCAGTCTGCGGCATAAAGCAGCGTCTGCTCCACATGGACGGGACAGATGCGGTATAATAAGACAAAGGAAAATGTCCTGGAAAGAAGAGGTTCTCCATGTATCATGTAATCATCAATCCCGCCTCCCGCTCCGGCAAGGGGCTTCGGATATGGAATAATGAAGTGGAACCTGCCCTGAGGAAAGCCGGCGTCCCTTATCGGTTCTACCTCTCCGGGCAGGCCGGGGACACCACTCGCTTCATGCGGGATCTGTGCCTTCGGGAAAAGGAAGATATGTTTGTGATTGTTCTGGGCGGCGACGGCACCGTGAACGAAGCGCTGCAGGGGATGGATGATTCCCGGCGGGTGACGCTGGGCTATATCCCCACCGGCTCCAGCAATGACCTGGCACGGGATCTGGGGATACCTAAGAAGCCCCTGGAGGCTCTGGACGTGATCCTGCGCTCCGGCCGTCCCTCTCCTATGGACCTGGGCACGGTGGTCTATCCGGACGGCGAGAAGCGCAGGTTCGCCGTCAGCTGCGGCATCGGCTTTGACGCCGCCGTCTGCGAGGAAGCCCTCCACTCCAAAATCAAGGACATCATGAACAAGCTTGGGCTGGGAAAGCTCACTTACTTAGGGATAGCCCTGCGGCAGCTGTTCGCCTCCAAGGCAGTGTCCGGCAAGCTCACGTTAGAGGACAATGCTCCCGTCGACATCGGCAATATGCTGTTCACGGCCTGCATGCTGCACCGGTTCGAGGGCGGCGGCTTCATGTTCGCCCCGGACGCGGACGCCAGGGACGGCCTGCTGAACCTGTGCGCGGTGGGGGACCTCCCCAAGCTCCTGATACTGTTCGCCCTGCCCACCGCCTTTCGTGGAAAGCACTATATGTTCAGGGGCATCACCCCTTACAGATCCGGCCATCTCACCATAGAGACCACGCTGCCGCTCTGGGTGCACACGGACGGGGAAGTGGCGCGCAGAAGCGACCACATCTGCGTGACCTGTGAAAAGGACGCGATACAAATCATGCTCCCCTGATTACGGTTCTCTGCCCGGCATGTGCCGGTACGCCCCCGCCCTGTCTGTCCTATACTAGGCTGCCCTATGTACCCCTGTCTTTCCCCCTGGTCATCCCTCCACGCTTCCCTCCCAGCATCTTTGATAGCCCCATGCTCTCTGTACTTTTTCGGTATGGAACCAACATCGAAAAGGCCGGCTTCCCTTCTGCCAACTTCATCTGCTCCGCAGCATGCGTCTCGTCAATATTCGTATATACGTCCATTGTTATACTAATATTCGAATGTCCCATAATGCCCTGGAGGACTTTCGGCTCTACACCGATTTCCACCATTCGTGAGCAGAAAGTATGCCGAAGTGTGTGAAGTGAGATATGAGGCAATAACACAGGAGCTTTTCCATCAGCTTGTGCCCGTTGTTCTTCCTGACGATTATATACCTTTACAATATCATATAGCATACTATCAATGGCACACGTCGGATAAAGTTTCCATCATGAATAAAAATATCACTTATTTAGATGATATGCAAACAAAACATTTTATCTATAATTAAGTTATGCAAAAATGCATATATGCATTAATCAGTTAGCGAAAGCTTATTATACAAGGGGAGATGTACCATATGGTTCGGCTTCGAGTCGCTATGATGTCATTGACAGTATGATGAAAATTCTGGACTGCACATTAGAAGAGTTGTTCGAGGTAACTCCCATTATACTCCACCCGCCTGAAGCGCGGCCTCCTATCCTCCCTCTGCCGAAAT
>OFFW01000850.1_pt1 | contig 20124 bp, 15 predicted proteins | sample 1521501 | NCBI WGS metagenome assembly OFFW01 (sample SAMEA3504107, study PRJEB24116) | mouse gut metagenome | biome: mouse gut; feature: mouse-associated habitat; material: faeces | place: Denmark | collected 2011
CTTTTTCCTTCATTTCTCCGTTCCCCGATATTCCGTAGGGTACATACCGGTACACTTTTTAAAAATCCGGCTGAAGTAATACTGGTCCTGATAACCGACCAGCCTGCCAATGGCGCTGATATTCATTTCAGGATTTGTGAGAAGCAGACGTTTGGCCTCGTCAATCCGCAGGTGCGTCAGATATTGCGACGGCGTATACTGGGTAAATTGCTTGAAAATCCTGCGAAGATAAGCCGACGAAAACTGAAACTGTGCCGCCAGCTCTTCCAAAGAAATTTCCTCCGTATAGTGTGTGAGAATATATGTCCGGATGGCCTCCACAATTTCCTTAGGGGATTCAGGCGTTTTGGCCGTTTGCCGGTTTTCCGGCGGCTTTGGCCGGGAATCAAGCCTTGATTTTATATTCAGCAGAACTTCGTAAAGTACGTCGTCGGAAACGGGCTTTAGCAGGTAATCGCAGACGTTATACCGGATGGCCCTCTGGGCATATCTGAAATCATTGTAGCCGCTTAAAATCAATATTTTGGTCTGGGGATAATGCACGGACAAATGCTCCGCCAGTGCAAGGCCGTCCATTCCGGGCATCTGGATATCCGTAATGACCAAAGAGGGAACAATACCGGTGCTTTCTATCAGTTCAAGCGCCTGTCCGCCGTTTTTGGCATTTCCAATCACTTCGAAAAGAGATTGGTACTGACCGAGTTTTTTACAGAGATTCTGCCGGAGAAGTATTTCATCCTCCACTACCAGACATGTATATTTCATATTGTGTGCCTCCTTAGTTGAAAACTGGTTTGTTCATCGGCGCGTCCAGCCGCGGACTATCTGCGGATTCTCATGCGCCGTCCTTTGTGTTCATCGTTTCCGCGTCAGGGGTTTGCCGCCGGCTGCAGCCAAGTGTGACGCTGGCGCCTCCCGAAGGAAGGTTTTTTATTTCGAAAACAGCTTTTTCTTTATAAAGCAGCTTGATACGGATATAAATATTCAAAAGGCCCATACCGCTTAGGGTAAGCGGGGGGATTTGAGCCGTTTTATCAAATTTTTTCATTTCATTGTGCAAATTATTCAGCGTATCCCGGGAGAAGCCCTTTCCGTTATCGCATACCGTTATTTTCCAGTGTGAATCCGTGTTTTCCCCGTAAATGGAAATCGTCCATGGAGGGGAATCGGGCAGCCCGTATTTGATGGAATTTTCCACCAGAGGCTGCAGGATAAGCTTCGGGACTACAATATCCAGCATGGATGGCGGGATGCTGGTCCGGACATCTAAATCGTCTTCATAGCGTATTTTCATGCAGTTCAGATACCGCTTTGTATAATCCGTTTCCTGAGAGAGGAGAACGCCGCTGCTGTTCTGCACGGCAATGTAGCGCAGCATAAACGTAATATCCTGACAGGTTTTGATAATCTGAGGATTCATATTTTCCTCGGCCATGATTGAAATATTGGTCAGGTTATTGTACAGAAAGTGCGGGTTCATCTGCGCCTGTACGGCAAGGATTTTGGAATTGATTTCTTCGCTTTTGGCAAAAAGAAGTTCGTTTACCGTGCGGCTTAAGGTTTCATACATGGTGTTGAAGGCTTTTATAACGTCCGATATTTCCTCCAGATTATTTTTATCTTCGATGGATACCGCCGTCCCCTTGATGGAAAGGCTTGGAAGGTCTACCTTCTGTATGGCGGAGCGCAAATCAAGGAGCGGCTTTGTGACTTTATCGGACAGAACAAAGGAAAGCAATAATATCAGAGCCAGAAAGGCGGCCGCAAGAACGGAGAAAAATTTGTTGAACCCGCCTAAGGTGTCGTATATAATGCTTTCCGGCTGTGAAAGCAGAATCGTCACATTTTCTGACGGCACGGAATATGTGGTGAGGAGTATCGCTTCTTTTTGGATATCCGTCTTGAAAGTGCGGGGCTGGGAGGTCAGGTTTTGGGAGGGCAGAAACGTCTCATAAGCCGCGCCCTCTGCGCCGCCCTCCGGGGTATAGGGATAAATACAGTCGTTGTCGCTGTTAAAGATATAAATAGAGATATCAGGTTCGCTGACGAGAATTTCGTCCACATAATCAAAAAAATCATGGCAGCTCTGCATCACTTCCACATATCCGATTAGCTCATAGGAGCGGTTTTTGTATGCACGTGTCAGGGAAACATACTGCTCATCGGGACGGACATTCCCGGCATGAATCCAGTTCATCTGATGGGGCGCGCTGATGTATTTATGGCCGTTTAGCGTTCTGGTAGCCGCAAGCCAGCCCGATTCGCAGAAATCTCCGGTTATCATACCGTTATACAGCCCGTACCCAATCATGTTTCCGGACAAATCGTACAGATTTACCTGTGCGATGTCATTGCTCATACCCACAATATTGGAAAGGATATCGGAGCATTCGGACGCGTTTAAATAAAGCAGACTGCCGTCGTTTAAATAGTCTGCCGACTCAGGGTTATGCAGGTCTATTTGTTTTTCAAAGCTGTTTCGAACCAGATTGGAGTACAGGATATTCATTGCCAGGGAATCGCTGATATTGATTTTATTCAGCAGGGCTTTTTCCACAGTAAAACATGCCTGCTTTTGCCGGGCGATTACCTGCTGCTTTATCTGGGAATAGAAATACAGATAAATAAAGGCGGCAAAAACAGACCACATTAAAATGAAGAGCAGAGAATAACTGTAAAACAGCCTCATTCTAAGAGTTTTTGATTTTATGATATGCATAAGCCCTCCTGACGGCCGATAAATAAATAATATTTTGGATTTGTTTCGAATTGTGCAAAATATTGGCAATGTTTGTCCATTTATTTATCAGCTTTACCAATGTATGATGAAATCATAGCACTCGAGAGCTTAAATTGTGAAAAATATACTAATTTAAATTATATGCATTTTGTGTGGTTTGTCAATTGAGAAGGAGGAATAAAGATGAGAAGGAAAACAGCGCTTGTCCTGACAACACTGCTAATCGGCATTGCGTGCGCTTCTGCCGGGTGCGGTGCATCGGGGGGAGAAAAAGAGGCGGCAGGTGCGGATAGTGCGGGTACAAAAAACGCGGAGGCGGAAGATACTGCGGCGCAGGATACAGGAGAGGAAGATACAAAAAAGAAGAATATAACGCTTACCTTTGGCTCGCATCAGTCCGGGCTTCCCAGCAGCGGAATCGTGCAGCAGATTGCGGAGGAATATGAGGAAAAGACCGGTGTGCGAATTGATTTCCAGATTACGCCGGATGCACAGTGGAAGGACGTGCTGACAACCAAAATCAGCGCGGGTGAAGCGCCCGACATCTTCTGCAGCGATTCAGACCCGGTTGCGCTTGAGGACCAATTGAAACCCACATTAAACTGTATTCCGCTGACAGACGAGGAGTGGGTCAGCAGAATAGACCCGTCAGTAATTCCGGCGGTATCTGTTGGAGAGGATGTATATGCTATTACTTTCCCAGGTTATAAAATTTACTGGTATTATTATAACAAAGAAATCTTTGAAAATCTCGGACTGACTGCGCCGACGAATTATGAAGAGTTTAAGCATGTCTGTCAGACCATAAAGGATGCGGGAATTATCCCTATTTATGAGGCTGTACAGGACGGCTGGCATCAGCAGCTCCCGTTTTATGAGCTGGGAGGATATTATAATCAATTACATGAAGGTTTATATGACAAATTAAATAATAACGAAATGAAATTGACCGATATACCAGAGGCTCTTACGGTTCTTCAGCAGTTAAAGGAATTTCAGCAGTCGGGTTTTTATGGAGAAGATTTCATGTCCAACAGCACATCAGGGGACTATAAGGCCATTGCAGACGGAACCTACGCCATGACGCTTGAAGGCTTTGGCTGGGAACAGTCTCTGGCGGAGCAGTATCCTGAAATGGAAGGGAAAATCGGAATCTTTACCATGCCCTGGGCAGACGCGCAGTGTATCGGAACTAATCCGGCGAGTAACGCATATTTTATCAGTGCCACAAGCGAGTACGCGGAGGAAGCAAAGGAATTTTTCCGCTATCTGGCTACTCCCGAAGTGCTGCAGCAGCGGCTTGAGGGCGACCCGGAGTGCATCGCGCTTTGCTGGCCGGAAATAGCGCCCCAGTATCCCCAGTCCTATGTGGACTATCTGGACTCCATCTCAAGCGGAACGGTAATGCAGGCAGCAGTAAAATATGTTGGTGCTAATTGGATGGATACCGGCAAGGACATTGCGGCCATGTTTGCCGATGCAATGACCCCGGAGGAAGTGCTTCAGAGCATTTCCGACAGAAGAGATGAACAGGCCCTTCTCATGGGAGACGAAAACTGGAAATAAATAGTACAGGCTATGAAAATCCACAGATGAAATTCGTAGATAAATGATTTCATGCTGTGGATTTTCTGTAACAAAAAGGAGGAAGTTTATGAACGAGAAAAAAATATACCCGTGGTACTTTATGACAGGAGCCGTTTTGCTGTTTCTGATGCTGTTTCTGATTCCGTCCATGATGGGTATATTTTATTCCTTTACGGACTGGAACCGTTATGATGATAACGTCAATTTTGTGGGACTTAAAAATTTTCAGAAGGTATTTTCCGGAAATTCCAATTATCTTCTGTTTATCAAAAACACTCTTGCCTTTACTGTGATATCCACATTTGTCAAAACAGTCCTCGCTCTTGCCCTCGCCATACTGTTTACCGAAAAAATAAAGCTGGCAAACCTGCACCGGGCAATCGCCTTTGCCCCTCAGGTGATGTCCATGCTGGTGGTGGGGCTGGTATTTAAGGCGATGCTCCATCCAAGCACCGGGTTTTTAAATATTTTTTTAAGAGCCATTGGACTTGAAGCTCTGACAAGGGACTGGCTTGGCAGTATCGACACGGCTTTTGGCACGATTATCTGCGTTGACGTGTGGAAAGGAGTGGGGTACGGCATGGTTATTTTCATCGCGGGACTGCAGGCTATTCCGAAGGAATACTATGAGGCGGCTGAGATAGATGGAGCAGGTTTTTGGGCAAAGGTGGGAAATGTGATGATTCCCTTTCTTTTACCGACCATAACAGTCAATATTGTGCTCAGCATTTCTTACGGGCTGCGGGTCTTTGACATTGTGTACGTTCTGACCAACGGCGGGCCAGGATATGCCACTGACGTGATGAATACGGTTGTCTTCTCCGAATTTTCCTCCGGTAATTACGCGATGGGTTCAACGGTAGCATCGCTTCTTGCCCTGCTTACGCTTGCGGTTTCGATTGCCATTACGCGGACTGCCAACAGGAAGGAGGTATATTAGTCGTGAGAAAGAAAAGATTTTTCAAAAGGCTTTTTCAAAATCTTGTTGCCTGGCTGCTTTCCATCGTGATTATTGTGCCTTTTTTAATTGTACTGGTTAATTCCTTCAAGTCTCAGGGGGAAGCATATCTGATGGATTTTACGCTGCCGGAGAAGTTTCTTATCGAAAATTATCAGACAGTGATTGAAAGAGGACATCTGCTGAAAGGATTTGTCAACAGCTTTTCCTATGCCTTTTTCAGCACGATACTCGTTATAATAGCGGCGTTTCTGGCAGCCTTTGTGGCGGCCCGGGCAAAACGCCGTTCGGTTCAGATAATATACTACTTTTTGATTGCCGGAATTGCGCTACCGGTCAATAATATCACGCTGATGCGTGTGATGTCGTTTTTGGGGCTGTTAAATACCAGAATCGGAATTATTATTTTATATGCGGCAATGGCCGTGCCTATCAGCTTTTTTATTTCCCATGGATTTGTGACGGGAATCCCAAGAGAGCTGGACGAGGCCGCAGTCATTGACGGGTGCGGGCCGTGGGGACTGTTTTCCAGAGTAATCTGCCCGCTGATGAAGCCGGTGGCCGCCACCTTGTTTGTCCTTAATTTTATGGGGACATGGAATGATTTCACAATGGCTATCTACTATTTGAACGGGTCGGACAAAATGCCGGTAACGCTGGCTGTCTACAACTTTTTCGGCCAGTACACCCAGTCGTGGAATCTGGTCTGCGCCGATATTATTCTTACGGTACTGCCTGTTCTGGTGGTTTATGTGCTGGGGCAGAAATACATTGTGTCGGGTATGACTTCAGGTGCGGTAAAGGGGTAGCGGTATGAAACGAATGATAAGGAAGGAAAAATAAAATTATGACAGAAAAATTTGAAGCGTCTTTTGAATCCTTATATGGATACAGGTGTCCGGAGTGGTTCCGTGACGCAAAGTTTGGTATCTGGTCTCACTGGGGGCCTCAAAGCGTGCCGATGTTCGGGGACTGGTATGCGAGGAATATGTATATTCAGGGTTCTAAGCAGTACAATTATCATGTAAGGCACTACGGCCACCCGTCAAAATTCGGGTATAAGGATATCTGCGCGCTGTGGAAAGCCGAGAAGTTTGACCCCGACAGGCTTATGAGGCTCTATCATAAGGCGGGCGCCAGATACTTTGTGGCGCAGGCCATGCATCACGACCATTTTTTCAATTACCGGTCATCCATCAATAAATTTAATTCGGTGAATATAGGACCGGGCCGGGATATCTGTGAATTGTGGAAGCAGGCGGCCGATAAGTATGAAATCCCCTTTGGCCTGACGGAGCATCTGGGAGCTTCTTTTTCATGGTGGTATCCCAATAAGGGAGCGGATACTTACGGGCCGTATAAGGACGTGCCTTACGACGGAAGCGACAGCAAATACCGGGATTTTTACTTTGCAAACGAGGAGCATTATAAACCCGGACACAAAGGGGAGCTGATAAAATGGATGACGGAAAACAAAGAATTTCAGAAATACTGGCTCAGGGTCATAAAAGAGCTTGTGGATAAATTTCATCCGGCGCTTCTCTATTCAGACAGCGCGCTGCCCTTTGACAGGGAAAACTATCAGCCGGGACTGGAAGCCGTGTCCTATCTGTATAACGATTCTTTGGCTGTAAACGGGGAAAACAGGGCAGTATACACCCAGAAAGACCGGAATGAAGAGGTATACAGGGTGGGAACCCTTGACATAGAAAAGAGCCAGCTTCCGGGCAGGATGGAAGAGCCGTGGCAGACAGACACCTGCATAGGCAATTGGTTCTATGACGCGGGCGAAACCTACAAGAGACCGGAGCAGCTCATTGAAATGCTGGTGGATATTATCTCCAAGAACGGTAACATGCTGCTTAACATTTTACAGAGACCGGACGGAACCATAGACGAGGAAGCGGAATATATTCTGGAGGAAATGGGAAAATGGTTTTCCGTCTGCGCGGAAGGCGTTTACAAAACAAGACCGTACCATGTTTTCGGGGAAGGCCCGACAACGGTTTTGATTGACGGTTTTACTGAAAATAAGACCGACTGGACAGAAGCGGATTATCGCTTTACCCGGAAAGACAATATCATTTACGCATTTATGATGAAGGCGCCGGAAAGACGTACGGCCGTGATAAAATCCCTTTTGCCCGGAGAAGAGATAAAAAGAGTAAGGCTTCTCGGCGTGGGTGAGGTTCCCTTTTCGCAGAATTACGGAATCGTGACAGTGAAACTGCCGGATGAACTGCCGGTGAAGTGTGCGAATTGTCTGGCGCTGGAAATGTAGTCAGAAAAGGAAGTGGGGGCGTGACGCTCACAGGAAAATGTGTATCCTTCGTCGCCGCGCTCTCGCTCTACAAAAACGTAGCAGTGGTAAGCTCGCGAGTTGCATGGCAACTCGTGACCTCACTAACCACTGACGTTTTTGTAAGGGCTCCTTAAGGATACACATTTTCCTGTGAGCTGTCTACGGCAGGCTCAAGGTTCCTTTTCCATAATATTAACGCATAATGTATAATGTATATATTCCTAAAAGTTGTCGGTAACCAGTTCAGCGGGGTTGTATTCCTTAAGGAGGCCTTATAAAAACGCCAGCACCTGACGAGGTCCCGAGTTGCTATGCAACTCGCGAGTCTGGTACTGCTGCGTTTTTATAGAGCGGGAGCGTGCCGACGAAGGAATACAACCCTGACTGAACGTCCGGCTTAGAAATATCACCCCATCCTCATAAAAGCTTCCTTCCCTCTGAAACAGGAATCACCGAACTCAGCAAATAAAAAGGCATCCCAAACACCATAAAATACACATACCGGAATTCCGTTGCGACGGGCGTGGCAATGAGCACGGTCAAAAGCAGAGCCACCCCCGGCAGGTAGAGTATCAGCTTCTTTTTTTCCTTTCTAATCAAAACATTCCCGACAGAGAAAATCAGTACCCAGCAGGCAACGCCCATGCTCCAGAGTGTGCCGTAGAGGGGAACCATGCCGCCCAGTTTGATGGAGATTTCTTTCGCTTTCACCACGAAAGGCCCCCGAATCAGGGGTGTGTGGGAAACGCCAAGGCTGGTGGCGCTGATGCCCTCGGCTTCGGCTACTAGGTAAAAGGAATCGGGATACCAGTAGCCATAGGTCTGGTTAATATAGGCGGTTATATAATCGCCCGGGTATCGGAGCCCCAGCTTTACCCAGAGCTTTAAAAACTCTCCTTTATGCGCGGCAAGGTATTCCTGATTTCCGGCCCGCACCAGATTTTTGATATTGTCGGCATAGTGAGGGTCATAGAGCTTTTTGATATAAGTAAGGTCCACCACTTTTCCAATCAGTTCCAGCTCTTCTTTTGTGAGCGTGCGGTCATTGCAGATAACCGCCGTGATTTGCTGGATGGGAATGGAAAGGGATTCCGCAAAATCCGGGGGCGTCACATGGAAAGCGTTCATAACCGGATATTTGATGACCACAGCGGTCAATAAAATCCCGAATAATGCGGGGAACATGGTTTTGGCCTTCCCCCGGAAAGAGAAAAGCAGAAAGGGAAAACATAAAAGAAACGCGTACCAGCCGTTGGAGCGGAACAGGCACAGCATAAAGCCCGAAATGACAAAGACGCAGACAGCCGGCAGGTTTCGGAACTTCGGGGCACTGCCGGTTTGGCTGTCCTTTTCGTCAGATTTACCAAACAGGAGACGGAAAAGCGCGCAGCCAAAAAACATCACCGCGGCGGCGAAAGGAATGTCTTTCCAGATGGTCACGGAAAATACGGCGTGATAGGGAACCAGCGCGTAAAACAGGGTGGCGAAAAGGCAGACAACAGGTTTTACGTAAAAGTATCTCAGGGTGCTGATAAAATAGCAGACGCTTCCCGCAAGAAAGCACATCTGAAAAAAGGTGTAAAATGACAGGGCGGCCAGCATACTTCCGGTGAGCCGGTAACCCAGGTTATAAATGAGGCCAATCAAAAGAGTATGCATCCAGGGATGGTGATTGCTGTAGGGAATCAGCCCAAGCACCTGCTCAAACTGGTTGACGCTGTCCGGCGTCATAATTCCCGGGTACTGGTAAAGGAAATAGGGCAGCCAGCAGAACATACACAGCAAAAAAGCGCATAAGCCGGTATGTATATAATAGAAGGAACTCATTTTCCGAAAAATTTTCCGCAGGTTGGCCCCGCCGTTTTTTGCGTCTGTATCCGTGCCAAAGAGGGGGACAGCCTCCCCATTTTTTGTGAAAAGGAGCGCGGAAAGGTAGGAAAAATCTGCCGTATAGGAATACAAAAATTTTGCCAGATAGTAAAAAAGAAACAGATATCCGGCCAGGGCGGAGGCGATAATTCCTATCCGGAATAAAGGATTGGTAAGAGTCTCTATATAGCGGGGGTAATCCACGGACATATAAAAGGCGGAAAAAAACACCGCAATGACGGCGCAGGTGCGGGTAAAAACGGGATTGCCGTAAAATCCGGCTTTCAGGACCCGCTCGTTTACGGCGCGGTAGAAAAGAAAGCAAAGCAGAAAGAAAATCAGGGTAAAAACATTTCCCGGCTCCATATGAGCGGCCTTCATAATTGCCCAGGAAGAAAAGAAACTCTGGACGGCGCATATAAAAATATTCTGCGGCTTTATTTTCATTGCAATATCTCCTGTTCTGACAGACAAAATTGTGGTAAAATCGTTTATAACACTAATATCAAAATAATAATTGATAGCGGCAGGGATGTCAACAGAAAAGAACGGGGAGAAAGTACAGGATTGAGAATTGAAAATTTTAATGCAGAGATTTGTGCTGCGCGCAAAGTCTCGGAGCTTTGGAAAGGAGCATGGTTATAAATATGGCAACATTCAGTTTATGTATGATAGTGAAAAACGAAGAAAAGGTTCTGGGAAGGTGTCTTGACAGTATTTGCGGTTTGATGGACGAGATTATCATTGTGGATACCGGCTCTGACGACAGGACAAAGGAGATTGCGGGGCGGTATACGGACAAGGTATATGATTTCAAATGGACGGGCAGCTTTTCGGACGCCAGGAATTTTTCCTTTTCCATGGCGGGCTGCGATTATATTTACTGCGCCGACGCCGACGAGGTGCTGGACGCGGAAAACGCGCGAAAGCTTCATATATTAAAGGAAACGATTCTGCCGGAGGTGGAGATTGTCCAGATGTATTACGGAAATCAGCTTTGCCACGGGACGGTTTACAATTTCGACAAAGAGCTCCGTCCCAAGCTGTTTAAAAGGCTTCGGACGTTTCAGTGGATTGAGCCGGTGCATGAGACGGTAAGGCTTTTTCCGGTGGTTTTTGACAGCGACATTGAAATCACGCATTTGCCACAGGAGAGCCATAGTGCCAGAGATTTGCAGATTTTTGAGAAAATAGTGGAAAGAGGGGAGACGCTTTCTAAGCGTCTGGCGAACATGTACGCGAAGGAGCTTCTTATTTCCGGGGACAGGGAAGCGCTGGGGAAGGCGGAGGCGTATTTTACCGGTGTGGCGGACCACGGGGAAACGGAAGAAGAGCAGATGAAGGAAGCAATCTGCGTTGTGGTAAGCGCGGCCAGAATCCGGGGAGATTACCTGAAAATGTACCGGTACGCCATGAAGGATATTGCAGGCGACGGCGTGAGCGAGGTTTGTTTTGAACTGGGGCAGTACTATTTTGAAAGGAAGGAATACGAGGAGGCGGCGATATGGTTTTATAATGCCGCTTACGAAACCCAAAGCGTGCTGAACGCGCGCCGGGGAGGGGATATGGCCATGCTTTGCCTTGCGGACTGTTATGAGGCGCTGGGAATCAGGGAGGAGGCGGAAGGCTACCGAAGCCAGGCGAGACAGTGGCGTCTGCCGGAGTAAACCGTGGGGAAGGATTCGGAACCGGGCAGGCGATAAAGAGAGTTCCGTGGAAGATGGAGAATAAGCTTGTGCAATCTATACAAATGCGATAACTGAAATTCGTTGAAAATGTAGAAATGGAATAAAGTACTTGCATTGGAAAAATTTTTATGATATCTTAAATACATAAAATGAAAACGTTACCGGTAATAAAACCGGTAACCATTTAAAAGGAGGATGTTATGGCAAAAAGAGTAATTTCAGTACTTTTGGCTACAGTAATGACAGTATCACTGCTTGTCGGCTGTGGCGGCGGTTCGGGAGATTCAAACACAGGTGCCGGCACAGGTACGGAGGATGCTTCCGGCTCTTCTGATGCGGCGGGAGATTCCGGTTCTGCGGCATCAAGCGACTACAAGGGAACGATTCGTTTCCTCAATTTCAAACCCGAAGTTTCTGATGCAATGCAGGAAGTAGCGGCAGCTTACACTGCTGAGACCGGCGTTAACATTCAGATTGAAACAGCGGCTTCAGGACAATATGAGTCCACACTGACCGCAAGAATGGACAGCTCCGAAGCACCTGCTATTTTCGTAGTTGAGACTGCAACCGCACTTGCTACATGGAAAGATTACTGCAGGGATTTGTCCGATACAGACCTTTATGCTTCCGTAACAAACAAGGCGTATACCTATGAGGCAGACGGAAAAGTTTGCGGACTTGTATATGTACTTGAAGGATGGGGCATCATTGTAAACAGCGCAATCACAGACGCGTACTTTGCTTCGGCAAACAAATCCACAGAGTACACCTCTCTGGATGAGCTTTATACTTTTGACGCGTTAAAAGCTGTTGTTGAAGATATGACCGCTATGAAAGACGAGCTGGGAATCCAGGGCGTATTCGGTTCCACATCTTTGAAACAGGGCGATGACTGGAGATATCAGACTCACCTTATGAATATCCCTCTTTACTGGGAGTGGGGCGCAGACATCGATATCAACGGCGCTGTTCCTGAGTTCAGCTTCAAAGAAGCGGAAACTTTCAAGAACATTCTTGACCTTTACTTAAATAACTCCGTAACCGAGCCTAACCTGGTTGGTACAAAGACAGTTGACGATTCCATGGCAGAGTTCGCGCTTGGACAGTGCGCAATGATTCAGAACGGCGACTGGGCATGGAATACCATCCTCAACACAGACGGCAAGGTTGTAGAGAACGACAAGGTTCGTTTTATCCCGATTACCACTGGCGTGGCAGGCGAGGAAAACATGGGGCTTTGCGTAGGCGGTTCCCAGGCATTCTGTGTAAACTCTCAGCTTCCTGAAGAAGACCAGCAGGCAGCAATCGACTTCCTTACATGGCTGTTCTCTTCCGAGACAGGAAAGACTCTGGTTGCTCAGAAACTGCAGTTTGTGACACCGTTCTCCACCATGGAAGGCGCAGAGTACACCAATCCTCTGTTCGGAAGTGAAAATGAAATTTCCGCAGCAGGAAAGACTGCTTACAGCACAACCTGTAACCTGATTCCCGACCAGACATGGAAAGACGACTTCGGCGCAAGCTTACTGCTTTACGCTCAGGGGCAGAAGAGCTGGGACGACGTTGTAAAAGACGCCGTAGCAGAGTGGGAAGTTGAAAGAGAAATCGCCAATACTGCAAACGGTTATTAAGATTAGAAATTCTATTGAATAATTTCTGAAAAGAAAGCGCTTTGTTTATGGTTCGCAAAAGAAAATAGCCGCCATTTCAACAAAGCGCTTTCTTAGAAAAGACGGGGGGCGTAATGCCCGGCATAAAAATTTCGATGAGAAATGCATGGGGAAAGGAGATAATCATGCAAAAGACTTACAAAAAGTATTTTCCGATTTTTGTACTTCCAACGCTTATTGCATTTATAATCTCATTTATTATTCCTTTTTTTATGGGATTATATCTGTCATTCTGTAATTTTAAGACGATTGGCTCCGCAAAATTTACGGGGTTGTCCAACTATCTTTATGTTTTTTCAGATACGAAAGGGTTCCTTTCAGCTTTATGGTTTACGGTAAAGGTTGCCGTTGTCGGCGTGGTATCCACTAACGTACTTGCTTTCGCGCTTGCGCTTCTGCTTACCAAGGGATTAAAGGGAACCAATGTTTACCGTACCATTTTCTTTATGCCCAACTTAATCGGCGGTATCATTTTAGGTTATATCTGGCAGCTTCTGCTGAACGGTATTTTAATCAGAGTGGTAGGTGCGGACTTAACCTACAGCGCTACTTACGGATACTGGGGTATTATTATTCTGTATAACTGGCAGAAAATCGGTTATCTGATGATTATTTATATCGCGGGCATTCAGTCGATTTCAGGGGATATTCTGGAAGCGGCGAAGATTGACGGGGCAAATTACGTACAGACGTTAAAGAATATCATCATTCCACTTGTAATGACGTCCATTACAACATGTACATTCCTGGCTCTTACAGACTGTTTCAAGATGTACGACCAGAACCTGGCGTTGACAGGCGGCGCTCCTGCCGACCAGACGACCATGCTTGCCATGGATATTTATAATACTTATTACAACCGTACGGGCTTTGCCGGAGTCGGTCAGGCCAAAGCGGTGGTATTTACCATTCTTGTTCTTGTTATTGCGTTGATTCAGCTTCGAGCTACACAGTCAAAGGAGGCGGCATAAGATGCAGGAAAAGAGAAAACTTTCAAACACTATCATTTATGTTGTTCTTACTGTTTTGTCGGTGGTTTTCATTGTTCCCATCGCGCTGGTACTGATGAACTCCCTGAAAAACAAGCTGTATATTTCCACAACGCCTTTTGAACTGCCCAATGCGGAAAGTTTCAGAGGACTTAAAAACTATACAGAGGGACTTACGAAAATCCACTTTTTTGACAGTATCGGATACTCCCTCTTTATCACAGTTGTTTCCGTAATCCTGATTATTGTATTCTGTTCCATGATTGCATGGTTTATTGTCAGGGTAAAAAATAAAATTACTTCCGCGATTTACTTTATGTTTATTGCAAGTATGGTTGTTCCTTTCCAGATGGTTATGTACACCATGACAAAGACGGCAAATGTTCTTCATCTGGACAATTTCATCGGAATCAACGTTCTGTATCTGGGTTTTGGTTCCAGTATGGCAGTGTTCATGTTTACGGGATTTATCAAAGGGATTCCCTTGGAGCTTGAAGAGGCCGGACTGATTGACGGCTGTAATCCTCTTAACATGTACGCAAGGGTTATTTTCCCGGTTTTGAAACCGATTTCCATCACAATCGCGATTCTGAACGCAATGTGGATTTGGAACGACTTCCTTCTTCCTTATCTGATTATCGGGACAAAGTACAGAACAATCCCGGTTGCAATCCAGTATCTGAGAAGCGGATACGGCTCCATTGACTACGGCCATCTGATGGCGACCATCGTAGTTGCGCTGGTACCGATTGTTATCTTCTACTTTATGTGCCAGAAATACATCATTGAAGGTATCGTGGCAGGAGCGGTTAAAGGTTAAAACTTACTGTGATAAGGAGGAGGGACCCGCAAAGCGGGAGGATGCCTTATCACCCGGCAGACACCCGCGGACGTCAGTCCGCATGGAATGTGTCTGCTTAAGAGAATAGGAGATTTGACATGAACGTAGAATACAATCCGCAGTTAGGATACAGAAGGACAATTTTTGAGGGCAATTTTGATTTTCTGCTGCGGATTGAAGACTGCAGAGCGGAAAATGGGCTGACCTTTACGGTTGACACCTATAAAGGCAGGAAAGCGGACGTGAAAATCTCCTTTCCCCGCAAAGACGTGTTCCGGTTTCAGATGTTCCCGGCAGGAAAGCCGGAAAAAGGAGGGAATCCTGTTTTTGACTTTCCTGACACGGGAGAAGGGGAACTGAAAGAAAGCGGGGAATACTATGAGTATGGCACAGAGAGACTTGTGCTGCGGTTTAAAAAGGCTTACTGGGAAATGTCCGTTCTTTTTGACGGAAAGCCTCTGACACGGGAGCAGATATTCGACACCAATGTGGACAACAGGTGGAAGTACCTTCCGGTAGGGTATACCTGCGATGAAGAGGGGAACTGGAACAGAGTATGGGAGAGCATGTATCTTTATTCCGACGAAGCTTTTTGGGGATTCGGGGAAAAGTTTACAGGGCTTAACAAGCGCGGGCAAAGGCTGAACTGCTGGCAGAGGGACGCGCTGTGCACAAACACGGAGGATTCCTACAAGGGACATCCGTTTTTTATCAGCAGCAGGGGATACGCCGTTTTGCTCAACACTTATACCAGAAGCGCTTTTGATATGGGAGCGGGTTCCCAGGTAAGTTACTCCATGAGCGCTGAGGACGGAGTCCTGGATTATGTATTTTTTGCCGGTTCCGAAGGGGATTATAAAGGGCTGCTTGCCGGATATGTGGAAATGACGGGGAAAATCCCCATGATTCCCAAGTGGGCGCTCGGCTTCTGGATGTCAAAATGCTCTTACAGGAGCAGGCAGGAGATAGAGGACGTCATACTCAGGGCGGAAAAGGAAGATATACCTGTCGATGTCATTCACATTGACGGGTGGCAGAAAAAAGAAAACGCCGGACTGTGGGAGTGGGACGAAGAGCGTTTTCCCGACCCGGCTGGGATGATTGCCTGGCTTAAGGAGCGGGGCGTGCGTTTAAGTCTGTGGAACTATCCGTACTTGCGGGAAGACTCGCCGGCTTTTGAGGAGATTGCCAAAAAGGGGTATTTTATAAAAGAGGAAAGCGGAGAACCGGCCAGGTTTTACGCCACGGCGGATTCGGAAGTGAAGGCGGCGTGTTTTGATTTTACAAACCCGGAATTTCTTGCGTGGTACAGGGAACGGGTGATGAAAGTGCTTGCCATGGGAGTGTCCGTTATCAAGACGGATTTTTCCGAGGCGGTGCCGGAGAACGCGGTATTTTATAACGGCCAAAGCGGGATTCAGGGTCATAACAAACTGACCTATTTATATGCGGAAACGATTTACGGACTCATGCAGGAAAGCGGGAAAAATACGGGGATAACGCCTCTGTTATGGGGCAGAAGCGGATTTGCGGGTTCCCACAGGATTCCGGCGGCATGGGCGGGAGATTCTTCGGACGCGCTGAATAACCACGCGGCCATTTTAAGAGGAGGCCTTGGCCTTGGGCTTTCCGGAGTTGCATTCTGGGGATTTGATATGGGTGGATTTTACAGCACGGACGCCCATGGAAACGAATGCCGGCCTTCAGAGGAGGAATATCTGCGTTCTGTGGAGATGGGATTTTTCATGCCCTTATCGAGAGCGCACGGAAAGACGGAGAGAGAGCCCTGGAATTATTCAGGGAATGTTCTGGACATATTCAGAAAATATGATAAAATAAGACATTGTTTGATTCCCTATCTCTACAGCATGGCATGCGCTTGTGGCAGGGAGTCGGTTCCCATGCTGCGGGCAATGCTTTTGGAATATCCGAAAGATGCGGCGGCGAGAGAGAGGGAGCTTCAGTATATGCTCGGAAGGAGCCTTCTTGTTGCGCCTCCTTTTGACAGGGAAAGATATGAGGTTTATCTGCCTGAGGGAAAATGGCTGGATTTGCGCACAAAGGAAATTATTGAGGGAAAACGTTATGTTACCGTTTGCCCCGATATAAGCGAACTTCCGGTATATTTAAGGGAGGATTCCATACTTCCGCTGCCAGGAGAGAGCGGCGCGGCTCTCGTGGAGGGAGAAAGATTTAAAAATCTGAAAGTATGGCTTCTTTTTGAAAATGAAATGCATGATGTTTTTTACGATTATGATGAAAAAGGGGAATTAACGGCATATAAATTTCATGCATATAAGAAAAACGGCGAAGATAATCTTTATATTGATACCGATATGGATATCGTTGAGATTAAGGTATTCACATCGGGTCGGATTGAAAATATATTTGTAAACAGTACGAAACTATAAGAACCGGGAGGATGATTATGGGGGAAATTACAATTAAGGATATTGCAAGAATCTGCGGGGTCGGGGTCAGCACGGTATCCAGAGCCCTGAATAATCATCCGGATATCAGACCGGAGACGAGAGAGCAGATTCAGAATGTAATTGCCCAGTATGGTTATATTCCCAACAACAGCGCGAGAAATTTAAAAAGAATTGAATCCAATGCCATTGCCGTATTGGTGAGAGGCATTACCAATCCGCTTTTTAACGATATTATCAAGATTTTGAACTTTCAGCTCAAGAGGCATAAGTGGTCCATGATTTTACAGCAGGTGGATTATGAGGAAGACGAGGTAGCGGTAGCGCTGGAGCTGATTAAGGAAAAGAGGCTGAAAGGGATTATTTTCCTGGGATTCAATTATTACCACCCGGAAGGGCAACTGGACAAAATAAGCGTGCCGTTTATACTGGGAACGGTAGGCTCCATTTACGGCGATGAAGATTGCAGCAGATATTCCCATGTGACAGTGGACGATATGGTGGAAAGCTATAAGATGACGGACTATCTGATTGGGAAAGGCCACCGGGAGATTGCCATTCTCTCTGCGGAGGAGGAAACCTCTTCCATGGGAAAACTGCGCCTTGAGGGATATGTGAAGGCTCTTGAGGACAATGGTATTACCTACAATCCGAAACTGCGCTATTCTTATTCGGAAGGCGCGGAGCACTACACGATGACGGACGGTTATCTGGCCACCCAGCGGCTGCTTGCGTCAGGCGAGCATTTTACGGCGATTTACGCCACTACGGATATCATAGCGGCGGGAGCCTATCGGGCTTTGTTTGAAGCCGGGCTTAAAATTCCTGAGGACATCTCGGTGGTGGGATTTGACGGAATCGAAATCGGGGATTACATCCACCCCAAGCTGACAACCAATCTGCAGCCGGCAAGAAAAATGGCGGAAAAGATTTTCGAGCTACTCTATGATTTGGTCAATGAAAACTGCGGAAACAGGAATTTAATATTTAAAGGAGAACTGCTTGAGAAGGAATCGGTCAGGGACTTGAATAAAATATAATCCGGATTTTTAATCGGCATATTGAGGCTGGTGCGCTGTGAAACGTATTTGTTTACCGCGCGTCAGCCTTTTATTGTATGGTATTGGCAAATTTTTAACAGTGAAAGACTTGCAGGCCGGACAGGATAATGTTACCATAAAGAGAAATTGCGCGGCAGGATAGCTGCGGAACTATAAAACAGCAGATATTCTGCTGTGCACGGAAGGATTTACAGGTGCGAAGCAAGTGAAAATCCTTCCAGAACAGGTGCGCGGCAGGATAGCTGCGGAACTATAAATAGAAAGGGGGGCCTCTGGATGAAATGGGAAGAGAACGTAAGAAAGGTAACGCCTTATGTGGCCGGTGAACAGCCAAAGAAGGACAATATAATAAAATTAAATACCAATGAAAACCCTTATCCGCCGTCGCCAAAGGTGAGGGAGCTTGCGGCCCGTATGAACCTCGACGGCCTTCGTCTTTATCCTGACATGAACGCGGAAAAGCTGGTGAATGTTCTGGCGCAGTATTATCATGTGGAGCCGTCGCAGGTCTTTGTGGGAGTAGGTTCCGACGATGTTCTGGCATTGGCGTTTATGACTTTTTTTAACGGGGAAAAGCCTGTCCTGTTTCCCGATATCACCTATTCGTTTTATGATGTGTGGGCGGAGGTTTTCAGGATTCCCTATAAAACCTGTCCTCTGGACGAAAATTTCTGTATAAGGAAAGAGGATTATTTTGCGCCAAACGGAGGAATTGTAATTCCCAATCCCAATGCGCCTACGGGTATTTTGGAAGATATCCGGATGTTTGAGGAAATCGTTGCGGCGAATCCCGATTCCGTGGTGATTATTGACGAGGCATATGTGGATTTCGGCGGAAAAAGCGCTCTGCCGCTTCTTGAAAAATATGAAAATCTGATGGTGGTTCAGACCTTTTCCAAATCCCGCGCGTTAGCCGGGCTGAGGGTCGGCTACGCCATTGGAAATAAAAAGCTGATTGACTACTTAAAGGATGTGAAGTTTTCTTTCAATTCCTATACCATGAATATGCCGGCCATTGAAATGGGCGCGGCGGCGGTTCTGGACGACGCATATTTTAAAGAGACCGTGGGGAAAATCGTTAAAACCAGAGAGTGGACAAAGGAGCAGCTTAAAAAGCTGGGATTTTCTTTTGCGGATTCCAAAAGCAACTTTTTATTTGTCACTCACGAAAAAGTTCCGGCAGGCGAAATTTTTGCAGCCCTTAAGGAAAACGGGATTTATGTAAGGCATTGGAATAAACCAAGAATAGACAACTATCTGCGCATCACTATCGGAACCGACGAGCAGATGCGGGCGTTGGTTGCCTTTTTGGAAAAATATTTTGTTTAACTGAATTCAGGAGGTAAAGAATGATTAAGAATCTTTTAAAAGGTATGGTAATGGGAATTGCGAATATTATTCCCGGCGTCAGCGGAGGAACCATGGCGGTGTCCATGGGAATATACGACAAGCTGATTCACAGCGCGACCCATTTGTTTAAGGAATTCAAGGAAAGCATAAAATTTCTGACCCCTATATTCCTTGGTCTTTTAATTGCGCTGGCGGGACTGTCTTTTATCATAGAACCGGCTTTTAAGTATTTCCCGCTCCAGACAAACTGTCTGTTTATCGGGCTGATTGTGGGAGGACTTCCGGCTGTTTTGGGAAAAATAAAGGGAAAAGGGGTAAAAATAAGCTATATCGTTCCCTGTATTCTTTTCTTCGCGCTGGTGGTGGGACTTGCCGCTATCGGCGAAAAGGAGGGGGCTGCCGCGGACTTAAGTTTCAGCCTCTGGTCGGTTATCAAGCTTTTTGTGGTGGGGATTATTGCCTCCGCAACCATGGTAATTCCCGGCGTGAGCGGTTCCATGATGCTGCTTCTCATGGGATATTATAATCCCATTGTGGCCGCCATCAAAAATTTCATAACGGCTCTGGCAGCCTTTGACATGGCGGGAATCCTTGAGGGCTTCGGCATACTGGTTCCCATGGGACTTGGCGTTGTGGCGGG
>OFFW01000854.1_pt1 | contig 20066 bp, 18 predicted proteins | sample 1521501 | NCBI WGS metagenome assembly OFFW01 (sample SAMEA3504107, study PRJEB24116) | mouse gut metagenome | biome: mouse gut; feature: mouse-associated habitat; material: faeces | place: Denmark | collected 2011
TGAAATGGGCCGCTGTAAAATCTATTATAAATCATTTATGCCATATAATTTATATTTAGAAGAAGCTGAAGATATTGATACGTTAGTCAATAACATTACAAATTTCAATTATTGGTGCGCAACAAGAATTCTTACTTTAGATAGAAAATATGCAAAAGAAATATTAAATAGTATAGGAATGTTACAGGCAGTGACTGACAAAGATAGAGCAAAAATTGCACTCTCATATAGATGTGCTTCATTAACAGATGTTTTTTGGGTAAAATTAAAGCAAGAAAAGATTTTATTTAAAGATATTAATTTGTATGAAAATCATTTGGATAACACATTTATTGATATTGCGCTAAAGGGGAGGCAGTATACAGTACAAAATGAATATTTAGCAAGAGACTTATCAACCAACGGATGCTTTCCTAAAGCTTGGCAGAGAATTAATGATGGGTTTAGGCTTTTGAAGGATGGCGATACAGAAGTGGTTGAAAGAGAACTGCTTGCCAGTCAAATATGTAGATGTTTTGATGTTTCACAAGTATTATATGAGAGGGATTATTTTGACGGAGAAAAAGTTAGTGTAAGTAGTAATATTACATCGAAAGAATATTCAATTGTTTCTATGGAAGCATTCGAGGTATATGCAGCAAACCATGGTAGGAACACAAAAAAAATTATTATTTCTTTAGATAAACATAATTATTATATGATGAATATTGTTGATTATCTTATTGGAAATACGGATAGGCATTGGGGAAAATGGGGGGTATTAGTATGCAATTCCAATAATAAACCAGTAAGGCTATATGATTTAATGGATTTCAATCAGGCTTTTAATTCCTATGATAATTTAGAGGGTTCTAATTGCCAGACTATGTTTGGAGATCATGTTAATCAGAAGGAAGCGGCAATTAAATCTGTTGAAAAAATTGGCTTAAACCAAATCAAAGAAGTAAAAAAAACATATTTTAATGAATTACCTCAGTTCTATAATATGTTTTGTGAAAGATTAGAATTACTAAAATCAATAAAGTTCTAGTTTGTTGTGTTGAGGGATGATAAGATGAATGATTTTAAAATAAAGTTTGCATTGCCAGGTTATAAGGATTTACTTTGTTATGGAGAAATCTAAAACAATGGGATTGTTTTCCGTATGATGAAGAGGAGAATGATATTAAGAAAATGACAGATGATGAATTAGCTAACATGTTTATGTTTTCAGATTGAGATAGAGACAATAATGATAAAGCAGAAAAAGTATATAGATTGTGTATTGATGAAATAAATCAAAGGTAAAATAGAATTGGTGAGGTATAAATATGCGTATAAGCAACGTCCTAATATGATTGGTATGTATCAGACGGTAAGACCAGAAAACTGATTCTTTTTAGAGAGTGCTTGAAGAATGGCATTGTGCCGGTTGTAATTGAAGATGCAAATAGAAATGGGTATCTGGAGGCGTTGAAAGAGTATAGAAAAGAAAGGGCTTTGAATTTGTTGAACAGTCTATTTGAAAAAGAGCAACAATTCTATTTTGAAAAGCGTAAGTATTTTATATAGAGTTTGGATGAATGTGAAATTTTATTTTGTATATTTTTTACTGAGAATATAATAAAATTATAAAAAATACTATTAAAAAGGAAAATACCATGAAAGATTTTTTTGTAAGTTACACGGGAACAGATTTAAATTTTGCAACTTGGGTTGCAGAAATTTTAGAAAACGATAACCATACAGTAACAATACAAGCTTGGGATTTTAGGCCAGGAGATAATTTTGTTTCAAAAATAAATGAGGCGTTATTAGAGTGCCAGAAATTAATTGTAATTTTGTCAGAGAATTATTTAAAATCTAAATGGTGTGAAGCAGAATGGACATCGAAATTAGTGGAGCAAATTGAGTCAAAGGAAAGGCGTATAATTCCGATACGGGTTGAGCCAGTTAATTTAAAGGGACTCTTGTCTCCTATTGTTTATATTGATATCGTTGATAAAACTGAAGACAAAGCAAAGGATGAAATATTAAGAGGTATTAAAGATAGGATTATTAGAAAATCAAATGGTTATCCATCTTACTATAGCCTAGAGCATCTTGAAATAGACACTGATTATTATGTACGAGAGAATGATTTAGTTTATGTTAAAACATGCAAATCAAAAGTTTTAACAGGTGGAAAAGATAGAATACATAATCGTATCACTTGGTTTGCAGATGAAAATATTATTTTGGAATCATTAACAGAAGGGGTTAATATTGAATATTTAGATTTACGTGATACAAATTTAAATTATAATGTAGTTTTTGAGCATATACTTAAACAAGGAGAAGAAATAGAGTTTAAGGTTAAGGCTATATTAAGCAATGAAAAACAACATTTTGAAAATTTTGTGTCTACTGAGGTAATTACTCCTATAAAGTGTTTAATATGCATTTGAATATATCTGATTTATCAGTAAAAAAGATATATACTCAAAAAATATCAAGTAGTCCTATGAATATTAGAACAGAAGAACCAAGGGAACATAAATTTTATTCACCATATCATTGGCAGATTATAGAGCCGGAATTAAATTTTGAGTATAAAATTTATTGGTAATAAAGTGCCAATGAAATAACTATCTAAATGGGGGATTTATGATAGAATTAAAAGGAAAATATAACGAAGCAAAGATATTTACTGACGTTGTAGACGAAGCATCCATTTCACAGGTGCTTCTTTTGCTCAATCAGGAATTTGTATCTGGAAGTAAGATAAGACTAATGCCAGATATTCATGCCGGTGCTGGATGCACAATAGGAACAACAATGACCATTGCAGACAAGATTGTTCCTAACTTGGTAGGGGTAGATATTGGATGCGGAATGGAAACAATAAAAATTAATGAGTCACATATAGAATTACAAAAGTTAGACAAGCTGATTTATGAGAAGATACCATCCGGCTTTAATGTGCGGGAGAAAACCCACAGGTATTTTGATGAAATCAACCTGGAAGATTTATTTTGCTATAAATATATAGACTCGAGAAGGGCGGAAAAAAGCCTTGGAACATTAGGCGGTGGGAATCATTTTATAGAAGCAAATAAAGATGATGAGGGAAATATTTATGTTGTTGTTCATTCTGGCAGCCGCCACTTAGGGCTGGAAGTGGCAAAATATTATCAGGAAGAAGGATATAAGTCATTAAACGGATCCACAAAACAGGATATTGACGCTTTGATTGCTGAGTTAAAAACACAGGGAAGAGAACGTGAGATTCAGAAAAGCGTTACTGCATTGAAAAATACAAAAAGAACCAATATTCCAAAACAGTTGGCGTATGTATCTGGAGAACTGTTTGAACAATATATTCATGATATGAAAATTGTCCAAAGATATGCTGAGTTAAACAGGCAAGCAATGATGGATGAGATTATAAAAGGAATGAAAGTTCATGTAACAGAACAATTTACGACCATTCATAATTATATTGACACAAAAGCTATGATATTAAGAAAAGGAGCTGTATCAGCAAAAGAAGGTGAGAAGTTACTTATTCCTATAAATATGCGTGATGGTTCTCTGATTTGTGTTGGGAAAGGTAATGATGATTGGAACCAGTCAGCGCCACATGGCGCAGGAAGGTTAATGAGCCGGTCAGCAGCAAAGGAATCTTTTACAGTATCAGAATTTAAGAATCAGATGAGTGGTATTTACACGACATCAGTAAATAAAGACACATTGGATGAATGTCCAATGGCATATAAAGGTATGGATGATATTGTGAATAACATTGGTGATACAGTAAATATTGTAGATATCATAAAACCAATATATAATTTTAAAGCTGGCGGTGATTAAAACATAAAGGGGCTGTCGCACTAAGTATGTGGACTGCTCCCTGTCAAGTAGATAATTAAAAAAATAGATTACCTTTTATATAAAAAAGGAAAGTAAGTGCTCAAAACCCTTGATTTTACAGGCTTTTCGGCCAATAAAAAAATGGAAGCAATGGGGCTCGAACCCATGACCTCTCGCGTGTGAGGCGAACGCTCATCCCGGCTGAGCTATGCTTCCATAAATTCATTATAGCACCTTGAAAGTAAAAGTCAACCGGTGCCGCTTTATCTTTTCCGCTCTTTTTACGAAAGGCGCAAGGAGGAAAATTCCCATGATTGATAAGGAAAAGTTTCATGTTTTTAATTACCTGAAAAAAGAAGAGTATACTGCCAGTATGGACGGCATGAGATACATGCTTAAGAAAAAGGAGGGGGAAGCGGGCGTGCGGCTGGAGGCGGTTATCTGGCCGGAGCCTTACTGCTATGCGAAAACGGAAGAGGAAAAGAAGAGAAGAAAAGAATTTGACTTTACTTCCGACGGCGTGGGGGAGGCGGCAGACTGGCTGAACGGGCAGTATGAGGAGGATAAGGCCATATGGGACGCGGCAAAAAGAAACGGGATTAATTTATAGTTGAAACAAACGGCACATATGGTATATAATGTCTGAAAAGGCAGATGCGGGGGGATAGATAAATGGCATCAATTTTTGGAGACGAGCCCTATAACAGAGAGGTAAGCTTTTGCAGGGTTTACAGCGTGGAGAGCAAGGACCGGCTTGAAAAGCTTTTTTTGAAAAATCAGATATCCTATTTTATCGAATGGCATGAGCCATCTTTCTTTGCGAAGCTTTTCGGCGGCGATAAGCAAAAGAGCACGTTCACGGTCCGCATCAACGAAGCCGATGTGGAGCGCGCCACAAAGCTTGTGCACGGGCTTGACGCAGTCCGGATAAAAAAGATAAAGGAAGATTTCTAAAGCCCCGGGCGTCGCTGCTTGGGGCTTTTACCGTGCCGGGCGGCCCTAAAGCCCCAAGGCAGGAAAAGAGAAAAATTAAAGTAGTCAGGGCAGAAGGAAAATAAGAATGAATCAGAAGAATAATACGAAAAAAAAGACGGTTTCCGGTAAGCGGAAACAGCAGGGGCCGGCCGGCAGAGAGTCGGATTTCAGACAGACAAATAAGAAAGGCGAAAAGCCGAAAGGGTGCAATCCGGAACGCGCCAGTCTGGAAAAGAAGAAGGAAAAGCAGACACAAAAACCGGAAAGAAAGCCGCTTCCCTGCCCCGTTTTCAAAAAATGCGGCGGCTGTCAGCTTTTGCATATGGATTACAGTAAACAGCTAAAGAGGAAAAAGGAGCGGGTGGCCGGGCTTTTAAAGGAATACGGCAGGATTGAAGGCATTATCGGAATGGAAACGCCGGAACATTACCGCCACAAAGTGCATGCGGTATTTGGAAGAGACGCAAGGGGAAACATTATTTCCGGTGTTTATAAGGAAGGAACGCATATCATCGTTCCCGTGGACAAGTGCCTGCTTGAAAACGAAAAAGCAGACCATATTATCCGGACAATAAGAGGGCTTTTAAAGTCCTTTAAAATCAAGACCTACGACGAGGATACGGGATACGGACTGCTCCGCCATGTGCTGGTCCGGGTGGGGTATAAGACCGGCCAGATAATGGTGGTGCTCGTCTTAAGTTCCCCTGTTATGCCGTCTAAAAACAATTTTGTCAATGCCCTTAGAAAGGAACACCCGGAAATCACCACGGTGGTTATTAATGTAAACAATCAAAAGACAAGCATGGTGCTCGGGGCCAAGGAACAGGTGATTTACGGCCCAGGTTATATAGAGGACGAGCTGTGCGGCATGACCTTTAAGATATCGCCAAAATCCTTTTATCAGGTCAATCCCGCACAGACGGAAATCCTCTATCAGAAAGCGATTGAATATGCCAATCTTTCGGGAAAAGAAACGGTGTTAGACGCCTATTGCGGCACAGGAACAATCGGTATGATTGCGGCCTCCAGAGCCGGGAATGTCGTGGGGGTGGAACTTAACCATGACGCCGTCAGGGATGCCATTGCCGGAGCAAAACGAAACGGCCTGTCCAATGTGCATTTTTACCAGGGGGACGCAGGTGATTTTATAGAAGAGATGGCGGATGCCGGGGAAAAAGCGGACGTCGTTCTCCTGGACCCGCCCCGCATTGGAAGCAGCGAAAAGTTCCTGTCGGCGGTTGTGAAAATGAAGCCGAAGAAGGTGGTTTATGTCTCCTGCAATCCGGAAACACTGGCCAGGGATATGAAGTATCTGTGTGGGAACGGGTATAGGATGGAGAAGGGAGTGGCGGTGGACATGTTTCCTTTTGTGAATCATGTTGAGACTGCAGTTTTGATGTCGGGGAAATATAAATAAATAGCGAAAAGAAGCGTATTTACGGGCTTTTTTGAGATTAGGCAATAGCTCCTGAAAGCCCGAATAAATTCTATGTGGGTGAATCTGCTTATTCAACAGATACTTGGTGCATTACTGCAAAAAATGATTTAGTTGACTACCTTTATCTTCTTCTTGACAGTATCAGACTTGAATTGAACCTGAAATTTTTCCAAGGTACTGGTCTTAAGCATCTGCAAAAACCTCTGCTTCTTGATAGACCAATTTATATTCCATCAGATACTGAGTTGAAGGAATTTAACATTAAAGTTAAACATTGGTTATCAATGATTTCAGATATTATACGTGAGTCAGAAGAACTTGTATCACTAAGAGATTGGCTGTTACCAATGTTAATGAACGGACAAGCTACAATCTCTGACTAAGCCGCTAAATTATCATTTAGCATATAGAAGGGAGAGTGGCATCTTTGGCATACGGAAAATCTATAGAATTATTCTTAGTCAATGGAACAGCCGACAGTCTTATCATAGCGGAATTATCAAACTGGAACGGTAAAGCCATCAAGATTCCTCGTATTGAGGTTGCATCTTGCAATCGCGAAGATATAACGCAGGCAGGCGTATATTTCTTGTTCTGCAAAGAAGATGATGGTTCTGATTCTGTATATATTGGTGAAGCAGAGAATGTAAAAGAAAGACTGGTACAACACTTACGTGACTACCAGTCTGAAAAAGAAAAGTATTATTGGAGTACTGCGGTTATCTTTGTGGGTAGAAACCTAAATAAGGCTCTGATAAGATATCTTGAAAATCGCTTTGTGGAGATTGCCAGAAGCAGTAATAGATACATTGTGCTGACTAAGAACACATATCGTAATACGGTAATGAAGGAATCTCAGGTTGCGGTTATGGAGGAATTTGTTGATAATGTTAAAGTTTTGATAAATGCACTGGGATATAAAATGTTAGAGCCATTTGCTCAGAGGGATTCACTGGCAACAAAAACGAATGATGAGATACTAACTTTGTCTACGGGTTCTGCTAGTGCGTGCGGAAGAGTGACAACAGAAGGATTTGTTGTCTTTGCAGGAGCTACTGTAAATGAAAAAACTTCTGCTAAGTCATTAAGTGCCGGCATGCAAAAAATGCGCCAGAAGATTTTTGAATCGGGGAAAGTAGCGAACTTAGTTACCACTGAGGATATTTTATTTTCAAGTTCATCTGCTGCAGCTGACTTTATACTTGGATATAGTGTAAGCGGCCCTCAAACGTGGAAAGCAAAAGATGGACGCACTCTTAAAGAGATTGAAAACAGCCAGACAAATTAAAAGATGAGACTAAAATGTTGGCTGTAGTTTTAGTACAAAAATTCAGTGGAGGAGGCCTCTTATTTGAAAAATAAAAAAGATGAAATCACCATCCGTTCCAGCGCAGCGGAATACTTAACATATGCTGCCTCTATCGGCGACCAGCAGGATAGTATTGAAATGCGCTATGAGGATGAGAATATATGGCTGACACAAAAGATGATGGCCACATTATATGATGTTGGTTTACCGACGATAAATGAGCATATTAAAAAAATATATGCAGATAGTGAATTAGAAGAGGCTGCAACTATTCGGAATTTCCGAATAGTTCAAACGGAAGGCTCTCGTCAGGTGACTCGTGATACAAAGCACTATAATCTTCAAATGATTATTGCTGTTGGATTCAAGGTGAATAACGAGCGAGCAGTGCAGTTTCGCAAGTGGGCCAATGGTATCGTGAAGGACTACACCATCAAAGGCTGGGTCATGGATAATGAACGCTTAAAGAATGGCGGTTCAATACTTACAACAGAATACTTTGACCGTTTACTTGAGCAGATTCGTGAAATTCGTCTATCCGAGCGTAGGTTTTATCAGAAAATAACCGACATCTATGCTACAGCGCTTGATTATGACCGTACTGCAAAAACAACAAAGCAGTTTTTTGCAAAGGTGCAGAACAAGATGCATTATGCGGTACATGGACATACAGCAGCAGAGCTGATTTACGAGCGAGCGGATGCAGATAAGCCACATATGGGATTAACCACATGGGCAACAGCACCGGACGGCAAAATCGTAAAAAGCGATGTGAGCGTTGCTAAGAACTATTTGAATGAGCAGGAAATACGTTCATTAGAGCGTATTGTATCCGCTTATTTGGATTTGGCAGAAGACCGCGCAGAACGCCATATTCCAATGACAATGGAAGATTGGTCAAAGCGTCTAGATTTATTCCTGATGGCTGATGACAGAGAGGTTCTTCAGGATGCTGGCAAAATCACGGCAGAGATTGCCAGGGCAAAAGCGGAAACCGAGTTTGAAAAGTATCGCGTTGTTCAGGATAGATTATTTATGTCTGACTTTGATAAGTACATGCTGGAATTAGAGGAAAACGCAAAGAAATAATGCCCTGATTCCGGGTTGAGACAATGGCTTCAAAGCGGAATCAGTTCTACGATGACCAATTCCCTAAATGGTGAGAATCAGGCGGTTTAAATTACAAAATGTTGTGTTTTACGGGCAAAAATTGGAGCGAAAAATGACCAGTTTTTGCCCGATTTTATAGATGCATAGTGCCCATCTAAAGGCGTGTAGCTGTCAAAAGAACTTACAATAGATGAGAAGCTAAATATCATTGGAAATGCCTCCAAGTCAAACATGATTTGGGGGTTTTATTCTGCCCATTTCATTTTCGGAAAACCTACCCGAAAACAGCAGACCAGGGTAAATTTGCAGTTGACAGCAAACGTCATAGCGAAGAGTGGCTATCAAATCAAGCCCATCTCGTAAATGGTAAGCTGGAAATTAACGGACAAGAATCTTATTGCAAAAACAAAAGAATAGTAGTAGAATAGTTATTGACCCAAAGTCAATAACTATAATAGGAGGGGTGAAATATTGGCAAGACCTGTAAAAAAGACACCGGAACAGTGGAAAAAGGAAATACTGGATGCGGCACAGAAACTGTTTATCTCCAAAGGGTACGAAGAAACCTCGATTTCTGACATTATGGATATGGCAGGCGGAGCAAAAGGGATGTTTTATCGTTGTTTCAAAAGCAAAGAGGAGGTAATGTACGCATTAGGCAATCAAATGTTTTTTGAGGACAACCCATTTGAAGCAGTCAAGGGGCAGGATGGCTTGAACGCTCTGCAAAAAATCAGGTCGCTGCTTGCATTGAATCGGTCGGACGCTGAACGAAACCGGATAAATATGCAGGCAGTCCCGATTTTGAAAGATTCGCATATTCTGGCGGCGGCGGTTAGGGAAAACAGGCGTGTACTAACTCCCTTGTGGCTGGAATTGCTGGAGGAGGGAAAAAGGGACGGTTCTATCAATACAGAATACACAAAGGAGCTTTCCGAGCTTTTGCCGCTTATCAACTTCTGGCTCATGCCCTCGGTATTCCCTGCAACAGAGGAAGAACTGTATCATAAATATCATTTTGTGAAAGAAGTGTTAGCCTATATGGGACTGCCGCTTTATGATGATGATACGACAGCCTTTACAGAAAAATTTATCACTGATATTACAGAAACACCCTGCGGGCACAAGGTGAATTGAAACGAAGTGTCAAGAGAAGGCGGCCTGGGCCGTACTTCTATGCCAGAGAATGCAGGCAAAATCAAGGAAAAAGGAGGGAATCAGCCATGACGGAAAAATTATTTACGAAAAATTTTGCGCTCCTTATTTTGGGGCAGCTAACCTCATTGTTTGGAAATTTTATATTGAAACTGGCACTGTCCATGTATGTACTGGAAGTGACTGGTTCGGCAACCGTATTTGCAGGGATATTGTCTGCTGCTACAATCCCGACCATTCTTTTGTCACCGCTTGGCGGTATCTTGGCGGACAGGGCAGACAGACGGAATATTATGGTGGCGTTAGACGCATTGACTGGCGTATCAGTTTTATGTGCGGCACTATTCCTGTCGGAAAGCAATGCCATTGCCGTAATCAGTACGTTGCTTATTATACTTTCTATTTTGGGTGCGTTTGAAACGCCTACTGTTCAAGCGTGTATTCCTACCATGTTACAAGGCGACAATATTATGAAAGGAAATGCCGTTGTAAATCAAGTGGCGTCTTTATCCTATTTGATTGCCCCTATGTTGGGCGGCGTATTGTATGCCATGCTTGGGCTAAAACCCGTAATGTATGCGAGCGTTGTCTGTTTTTTTATTACTGCCCTGTTTGAATGTTTTATAAAATTGAGCTATCAGCGTATTCAAAGTCAAGGCGGTGTGCTTCAGATTGTTAAGCAGGATTTTTTATCAAGTATGCAGTATATTTCAAAAGAACAGACCAGCATATCAAAAATGCTGCTCTTAACGGCATTTTCAAGGTTTTTTGTGATGGGCATTACCATAGTCGGGCTTCCCTTTCTTGTGCGGACTGTCCTCGGATTGAATGCAAAATATTATGGGGCAGCGGAAAGTGCGTTGGCAGTCGCTACAATCTTAGGGAGCATTGCCGCAGGAGTTTTGGCAGAGAAATTGAAAATACATAAATTATCTGTCCTGCTTGCAACTCTTGGTATTTTCATTATCCCTGCCGGCATTGTTTTCCTTTTGCCAGTGAATGCCATAATAAAGTATGGTGTTACGGTTGTATCATTTTGCGGTATGCAGGCTGTTATCAGTATATTTTCTATTTTTGCTGTTTCCCTCATACAGCAGAGGACGCCAAATCATTTAATAGGAAAAGTGATGGCTTATACATCAACGGTTACTTTGTGCGTCCAGCCCATAGGACAAATCGTGTACGGTTTTCTGTTTGACAGATTTCACAGCGCGGTATATTTTGTCTTAATCCCAACAGGTATCATAGTTTGTATTGCAGGGCTGTCCGCAATGAGATTTTTTAGAAATATGGAAAGGGAGCAGCAGGAGGCGTCAGCATGAGGCAGGAAAAGTGATTATTGCGTCAGGATTATGAGGGGGACGGCAGTAAAACAATGGATGTGAGTGCGTTGGGAAGGCCGCAAAGCCCTGTTAAATCTAGTATGCATCAAAACCAAATGAACTACGGTAGGGGAGCCGCGCGCTAATTTCTTAACGCGGCGGCCCCTGCCATAGTTCTATTGCTGCCGGTATTCTGATACGCCTTTCCCGTTTACACACCTTGCCGGAAGTCCTCTGACCGTACTACACCCGGGAAAGCCTATTTGGCGGGTTTTACGAGCTGTGACACGACCACCTGAATACTTTCCAGGTCCTGTGAAGTATTCTGATAAGTCATGGTTTTATTATCATTATTGCCTGTAATAATTATTCTGCAGTTTCTATTGTCACTTGATTTTGCTGCTTCGGATAATTCTTCAACTGAAATTTCAAGCATGGAGTTCTCAGTGTGCGCCTGCAGGTGTTTTACGTTTACCCAGCCGCAGGGTTCGCCTTTTTCGTCTATAATAGAGAAATCCAATTTGCGGTATTCTGTCATAATCGGAAGATGTTTTGTTCCGCCTTCTTTGTCAAATGTAAGGAACTGTTCTTCACAGCACAGCAATGGCGGAAAAGGCAGGTCAAAAGTGTCCGATACGCTCTGAGGGGCGGAATCGATGATTTTTGCACTCTGTGAACCGCTGTAACGGGAGATGATGCTGGATACATTTACCTGTACAGAAGAACAGAACGTTTTAAAAAGATTCCTGTGCTTTGTCGGTATTCTCCAAATCCATATATTTTCAGGTGTAAAAGTGGAATGCGCTAAATCTGGAATGCCTTCTATTTTTTGATATTTCCCACTTGGCCTTTTGAATGTATATACCCATTTTACCCGGCTTTCATTGTCATTTCCGCCTGTATAAGCGGCGCAGTCACAATCTCTTATTGAAACCGAGATGGATTCATCGAAATTTATGCCCCAGCTTAAAGAAGCAGAACCTTTTACGCCGCTGTCGCCGCCCTCTTTGCCTCCTTCAATGCCAAATGCACCGCCTATATTATAGCCAAAGCTGGAGACGTATGTTGTCTCTTCGTTGATAGCGGTAGGTTTAAATTCAATTGTATCGACTTTTGAAATAAAATCTTTATTGCTGCCGGTTTCCGTGATTAGGGATTCCAATGTATATGAGCTGACATAGTAAAGCGCAACATTTCCCTCTCCTACATACCAGCTTTCACCGTTTACATCCTGTCGCGTATGGGCGTAATGCGCATCATATCCCGGTTCGCCGTTTAATTTAGGCGTTTGTTTGATAAAATACCAGTCATATCCGTTTTCGGCATCTGCTTCTCTTGCGTGCAGCGAATCTGAAAATTCGTGTGCGGACGAGATACAAAGAGTATTTTCTACGATTTTCTGCTGTGCTGTCACCGTATGTTTTCTGCTTTCAATATGAGTGTGCAGGGTGATTTCGTTTTCTTTCACTGACATAATTGGGTCCTTCTTTATTTTTGTTAGTGGTTATTTATGTATTATGCTTTAAAGGCCTTTTTCATCACAAGATTTTCTCATGGCTGGCAGAGAAATTTTTTTAGAGCATGTTTGAAAAATGCCGGTTTCATTTTCGGAAAATCTACTCGCCAACATGAAATTATGGTACAATTACGGTAAATAGGGGCGCCATGACAAAGAAAATAGCACAAATCGGGATAGCAGATTGACGGCTGGAAGGACAATATATGGCAAAAGATTTTTATCAGAATACCAAAACAAATCAGAAAACCGATTCCAACGCAAGAAGACGGCGGAACAAAAAAACAGGAAACCGTATCATCGGCATAGCCGCCCTTGGTTTGCTGCTTGCGGCCTGCGGCGCGCCGTCCGGAGGAGCAAAAGAAACGCAAATCGCTGAAAGAAAGGAAGAACCGGGAGAGTGGCCGGAAGAGCATGAGAGCTGCGAGGTGCAGGAGCTTAGCGGATATCTGTATAAATATACTCCTGTAAGCCCCTATGCCGGCGCGGAAATTACGATTAGGGATTATAAGGGGGAAAAGCTGGAAACCGAGTGGGGTGCGCCGTCGGCTTTTCGGTTTGAGGGAGAAGCGGATGTGACATGGCGGTTTTACAATTCTCCCGGAGAAATGGAGACGGCGTTGAACAAGGCGGCTATGGAGGAAACTGATGAGAACTCACTTCATTTTCTGTACTATACCTTTCCCATGACAAAGGACGACCACGCCCTCGATTTATACGATACGCTGAAAAGGAGATTCGACTCGAAAGAGCATCCTCTGTCGGTATGGAGCGCAGACAACGGGAAGCTGTTTTACTATATACAGGAAACAGTGAAAGAGGAGGACGGCAATGAGTTTTATTATCTGTACAGCCGGAACTCAAAGGTTAATCTTTATATGAAAGACCGGACGGCATACGGACTTACTCTGTTGAACGCGCCATCGGAAGATGACGACGAAACACTGGAATATGTGTTTGATGATGTTTTCCAGCGTTACGGCAGTCTGGACTTCGGCCATGGGATGGATGAGGAAAACCTTTACTGGATTGACCACGACGAGCGTCTGACCGAGCTGGAGAACCCGAAGCGCAGCTTTCTGGAAGTCCGCGGGATTGATGACGGAGACGAAGGAGTTATGCGGTATTTTGGTGTGCTTGCTAAGGCCGATTATGAGCTGCCCCTTACGGAGGACGGCAGGATGCTTTCCCTGCGCTTTTGCCTTGCGAAGGACGATAAGGAAGAAAAAGCTTCTTTTTCCGACTATCTATATGATTTCAGGAAAGACGTCATTATTTCCGCTGCCCGTTCTATGGAGGAAAGTGATGATGAGACTTCCGAGGATGAAGAACTTCGCTATTATCTCCTGAATGGCTTTTGCATGGACGAGTCCTACGACATGACAGTGACGGATATGGAAAACGGCGAAATCCTGCAGGAGGGCAGGGTATCTCTGAGCATCGAGCTGCCGGATACGATTACTTATCCTGATTTAAACGGCGACGGTTACGCGGATATGCGGATTGGCGCACCGGTTCATGTAAACGGTGCAAAAGCGGTGGAAGAGGATTACACGCCGCCCTCTTATCTGCTATGGGACCCGCAGACGCAGCAGTTTGCGTATAAGACGGAAAAAGAGGTGGCGAACAGCGCACGGGCGGTGGCAAACGGCTTAACGGAGGAAGAACAGGAGGAAAAGACCAAGCGGGAGCGGAGAGATTCTTTTGCGCCGGTTTACGAACTGCCAAAATGGGAGGAACCAAAGGACTATATCAAACTTACGGGCGACAGGATGCAGGAATACAAAGTGCAGGAGGGAGACAGTCTCTGGCGTATCAGCGAACGTTTTTACGGAACAGGATTTCAATGGACGGCAATAGCAAGAACCGGGGAGGCGCCGAAGAATCCGAATTATCTGCCGGCCGGCGAGACGGTATTTATACCGGAGATTTTTTATATCCGCAAAGACCCGTATTCCAGAGGCGGTCTGCGCTCCGAGGGGAGCTTCCAGATTGAACAGCCGGACGGGTTTGCGAATTATTTTCTCAACGGGGATGTGTCTTATATACCCTGGGAAGAAGAAAATCAGATTCACTGTCTGCCGGTAACGAATCCCGTTGGAGAAAATCCATTCCATGACCCAAAGGATTGGGAAGCGTTTCAGGCGGAGGCGATACGGTGCAGCGAAGAACTGTGCCCGGGAAGGGTGTCGAATCTCACTTTTGAAAAGAGTCATTTGGAGGATGGCTGCGACCTGTATGGATACTATTTTGAATATGATACGGGGGAAGAAATTCTGGAATATGTGGATTTCTTTAAGTTCGGCAAAAACAATATGTCGGAAGTAATCGGCGTGCGAAAGCAGGAGCCGAACACCGTGCTGGTGAATACCGTCCGCTACATGGCGGCCAGTTTCGTCGATTACGGCGGCGAGCCGGGCATGGGATGGGGCGATGGCACAATTCCCAACGCAGGCGCAGATAAATGGGAATACCCTTACCTTCACAATCTGTTTGAGGCGGCGAGGGAGCAATTTGAGACAAACAATTAAAGGAGGATTTACTTATGCTGTTTATACAATACCCCAAATGTTCCACCTGTCAAAAAGCCAGAAAATGGCTGGACGCAAATAACATTACCTATACGGACCGCCATATTGCCGAGAGGCGTCCTACCGGAGAGGAATTAAAGGAATGGCATAAAAAGAGCGGACTTCCGCTTAAAAAGTTTTTTAATACAAGCGGCGTTTTATATAAAGAAATGCAGCTTAAGGACAAACTTCCGGCTATGAGCGAGGAGGAGCAGATAGCGCTCCTTGCCGGAAACGGTATGCTTGTGAAGCGTCCCATAATAGTTGACGGCGAGACGGTGCTTGTAGGCTTCAGGGAGGCTGAGTGGGCTGAAAAGATTGGCGGCGGAGCAATGCATAGTTAAGGAAGGTGCCATGAAAGTATATTTTGATAAAGAGGGCCTGGTTCAGAGCCGGGGATTGTGTGAAGATATGGATTTGCCGTATTCTTTGTTCTGCAGTGCCAGTTCCGTATATCCTTTTGTGAAATATGAGGAGGAACTGGCAGAAATTAACGATTATTGCGTTTTTGTATTGTGCCGGCTGGAAGATAAGCTGAAAACGCTGATTGACGATTCGGAGGTTTCCTTTGAGCTGATAAAAGGCCGCCGCGGGGAAGAAAAGCGCACGGAAAAGGAAATAGATGATTTATTTGACCCAGCCTATATGTTTTCGCCGGTATTTACGTGGGAGCGGCTTTCCCGTGATGTCAATAAATGCACGTTACTGCTGTTGGTACTTTCTTATCTGGAGTCCTCCCTGAATGAAATTGCGAAATGGTTCTGTGAGGAACGCTCGATTTCTCTGGGACGAAAAGAAAAGGGCAGCAATGAAATTACGTTTTATCTCAGAAAAATCGGACAGTGCTGTCAGTGCGATTTGGAAAAAGCGCTGGGAAACGAGCTGGCCTACATAGACAAGGTCAGAAAAATACGCAATCAGTTTGTGCACAGAGGATGGTCCGTGGAAGAAAAAAGTTACGACGAATTTCGTTTGTGCGACGTGTTTGACGCCGCGTCGAAATTTTTTGCCGTGATAGAGAGGGCGGCCAGCGGTGCGGGGATTATAACATCCGATATAGCCTGGAACTAATTATGCGTTCCGGGCATTTTAATAATTCAACACAGACTTTGGCATTAAAAAGCAGAAGCTGCTGCCAAATATTCAAAATTTTTTTCCGCAGGCTGATTCCCGTCCAGCAGAATCTGCGGGCACTGCAGCAGCTTTTGCCATTCGTCATGTTTTGCCTTGCTTCTCATATCCAGGCCGCCGCTGTCATAGGAAGCCGCCCATTCAATAAATTCCCGGTGATTTTCAAACATATCGCCGCCTGTATCAATCCGGTTTCCAAAACGCTCCCGCTCTCTTTTTTTCAGCCTCTCAATCCGTACCGCGGTATCGGTTTCCACCCGGACGGCAAGAGTAAATAAGGGGATTAACTCGTCTCCCCAGTCAACAAGCGAACCGGAAATAACCACCGATTCATACTTTGCAATATCTCTTCTCATCAGTGCAATTCTGTCTGAGATTTTTCGCTTGGCAGTAAAGGGGGGATTGGTCGGCTCCCAGAAATAATCATCCGTGTCCATAAAAAAATATCCTGTTTTTTCACAGATAAACCTTCCGATAGTGGAAGTCCCTGAACCGGACGCCCCGTAAATATGAATCACCTGTTTTTCCATCTTTGTGTTTCTCCCATGAATTTGTTTTGTAGAATCTCTGGTTAAATTATAGTGTTTTATTATTTAAGACGCAACCGGATTAAATCAATAAAAAGCAAAATATATGATTCGTTAAGGAGAAAATTGTAAAGGAAACGTAAGCCTGCTATAATTAGGAGACATAAATGCCGGGGCTGCGCGGCAGAAATCTGAGAAGCGAAAAGAATGAGAGAAGGAGGTTTGGAATGCGGGAAACGGTTTTTTCACACATATACAGGAAATATAAGGCTTCCCCGGAATACCCCTGGGAAAACGACGACAAAGACGCGGTCTTTCGCCACAGCGACAACAGGAAATGGTTCGCGCTGGTGATGGAAGTAAAAGGAGAAAAGCTGGGGCTTTCGGGAGATAAGTATGTGGACGCCATCAACCTGAAAATTGACGACAGAATGTTCCATGATGTGCTTACCCAAAGGCCGGGCATTTTTCCGGCTTACCATATGAATAAGGCGCACTGGATTACGGTGCTTTTGGACGGTACGGTGGAAGCGGATACGGTATTTGATTTAATTGACGTAAGCTTTCAGGCGACCGCGTCAAAGAAAAAGAAGAAAAATTAATATGCCTCAAAGTAATGGAAGAATATACAATATAGGTATTTGCTATTTTCTGCTTTCCCGATTAAACTGAACATAAAGCTGCATGACAATATGGCAGAGAACGGGAAAGGATGACAGGTATGAGGCAGGAAGAAAACATTATGGGGACGCAGAAAATGAGCAGGCTGATTCTTTTTACAGGGATTCCGCTGATGCTCAGTCTGTTTATCAATTCGCTGTATAACTTTGTGGATTCCATGTTTATTTCGCGGGTTTCCGAGGACGCTCTGACAGCGCTTTCACTGGCGGCGCCCGTCCAGATGCTGGTATCGGCTTTGGGACTTGGCAATGCGGTGGGGCTGAACGCGGTGATTTCAAGGGCTCTGGGAAAAAGAAAACCGGATGAGGTACGCCGGGCGGCGGATGCGGCCATTTTTATAGCATTATGCTCCTGGGTAATTATCATGGTTTTGTGCCTTTTTCTGGTACGGCCTTATTTTGAATGGCAGTCGGGCGGAAACAAAGTTATCGCGGACCATGGCGTCAGATATCTGACGGTATGCATGCTGTTTTCTTTCGGGCAGATGGGGCAGTGGGTGTTTGACCGTTTTGTGATTGCAAGCGGACGTTCAGGACTGTTTCTTTTTACCCTTTCCGCGGCTTCCGTCACCAATCTGATTCTTGACCCAATCTTTATATTCGGATGGTTCGGGCTGCCGGCAATGGGGACGCTGGGAGCGGCAATGGCCACTGTGATTGGCCAGATTGTGGGGATGATAGCGGGAATTTTTATCAACCGGCGGTGGAACAGGGAAATTCCTTTTGGTTTTACCTTTCATCCGGATAAGGAGAGCGTGAAAACCATTCTCAAAGTGGGAATCCCCTCCACGGTGGTGCAGGTGCTGACTTCCTTTGTGGGTATTTTGATGAACTCCATTTTACTGGCCTTTTCCACCACGGCGGTGGCGGTATACGGCGTGTGCACCCGTATTTACAGCGTCAGCACAGTGGGGGTTCACGGAATCAACAACGGGCTTATTCCCGTCATTGCCTATAATTACGGCGCGGGCAGCAGAAAGCGTATTTCGGACGCGGTAAAGTGGGCGATGATATACGGGGCGCTGCTTTATCTGCTCTTTTTCGCGGCTCTTGTGTTCTTTCCGGCCGCCGTCCTTCAGATTTTTGACGCGTCGCAGTATATGCTGGAAATCGGGATTCCGGCTCTCCGCATTCTGGCTTTTGCCTGGTTTGTGGGAATACCGGGGCTGGTGATTGCGGCGGCGCTGCAGGGGCTTTCCATGGGCTTTGGCAGCATGGTGATTACGATGACCAGACAGGCGGTTCTGCCGCTGGTGTTCGCAGTGCTTTTGCTTGCGTCCGGAAACCTGAACCTGATTTGGGGCGCGTTTGTTCTTGCGGAGGCCGTGGGAGCGCCGCTGGCTTTGTGGCTGTGGAGAAGGGGATTTTCGAAAGTATTGGCGTAGGGAAATAGGGCAGCGTTTATAAAGATAGCGGCAAAAATCTCCGTTCTTTGTTATTCCAAACCCGTCAGTCCGAAAAATCGGGCATTCCCTGCATCTTTTCAAGAAATTTCAGCGCCGCCCTGGAAAAGACCTGATACTTTTTCCATAAAAGGCTCATATCGGCGCACAGCGGCGGAGATAGGGGGCGGAAACAAAGATTGCTGTTTCCGGTGACATTAATCAGCCCATCGAGGGCAAAAGCATAGCCCAGCCCCTCGTCCACCATGAGAGAGGCGTTAAAAAGCAGGTTATAGGTAGCGATTAGCTGTATTTCAGAGCGGCTCTTCCCAAGCCAGGTGGTAAGAATATCCCCGTCGTGGGTATTCCGGTTAAACATAAGGGGCTTATCCCATAAATCTTCAGGACATATGGATTTTTTCCGGGCAAGCGGGCTGTCCTTCCGCATTAAAATTCCATAGCTGTCGGGGGCGGGAAAACGCAGGTATTCATATCTGGACGCGTCAACCCGGCCGAAAATCAGCCCGAAATCAATCAGCCCCCTGTCGAGGCTTTCAAGGACGTCGATGGTATCCCCGCTGGAAATGTGATAGCGGACATTGGGATAATCCCTCTGCAGCTCCCGGGCGGCCTTTGCGAGATAACGCACTGCGTCCGTCTCACCGGCGCCGATATAAATATCTCCTTCGATAACGTCGTCTGCTGTGGCAATTTCGTGCTTTGCCTTGCCAATCAATTCCATCACTTCCTCGGCGCGCTTGCGCAGAATCATGCCTTCTTCGGTTAGGGTAACTTTACGGTTTCCGCGGACAAAAAGCTGTTTGCCCAGCTCGTCCTCCAAATCTTTAAGCTGTCTGGAAAGGGTAGGCTGTGAAAGATGCAGGAACTGGGCCGCCCCGGAAATGCTCTGTTCCCTTGTGACAGCGAGAAAATATTGAAGTACCCGTAATTCCATTCTGATGCCCTCCCTTTTTATGTGATGTTTGTGTACAGGCGGCGCGGCCGGTATCCGGCGCGCCGGATAAAAGTATAGACGCTTTGACACAATTATAAATGAAACCGGTAAAATTTTGAATATTAATTTCTTGTAATGTGGACATTTTTCAAGTACACTTAAGGC
>OFFW01000857.1_pt1 | contig 20004 bp, 20 predicted proteins | sample 1521501 | NCBI WGS metagenome assembly OFFW01 (sample SAMEA3504107, study PRJEB24116) | mouse gut metagenome | biome: mouse gut; feature: mouse-associated habitat; material: faeces | place: Denmark | collected 2011
TGCTGTCCCCGGCGGTGGGGCTTGCAAAGGCTGTTCCGGTGGCCTCTTTTGTGGTATTGATGCTGGTCTGGTGGGGGTCCTCTTTCCTGGCGGTGGGAATCTGCTTCCTGGTGGTAGCGCCCCACATATACATCAGTACCCTGGAAGGATTAAAGAGCACGGACAAAAAGCTTCTGGAGATGGCGGAGGTATTCCGGCTGGCCCGGCGGGATCGCTTTTTCTATATCTACCGTCCCGGGCTGAAGCCTTTCTGGCGCGGCAGCATGAAGGTGACTCTGGGAATGTGCTGGAAGTCCGGGGTGGCGGCGGAGGTGATGGGTATTCCTGACCATTCCATCGGGGAGCAGCTGTATCTGTCCAAGGTGTACCTGGACACAGGGGGGATTTTTGCCTGGACCGTGGTAATTATTCTGCTCAGTTTTCTCTTTGAAAAAATGGTTCTGGGGCTTTTGGAGCGGTTTCTGGGGTGGGAACCTTCCTGCAGAGGGCAGAAGCCCCGGGACGGAGGCAGGGAGGGGAAGGCACTGGAGCTTTCTGCCGTCACAAAGGGCTACCAGGGCAGGCAGGTTCTCCAGGCGGTGAGCGCGGTCTATGAGCCGGGAGGAACCTATTTGCTCACGGAGCCTTCCGGCAGCGGCAAGACCACACTGCTGCGTATTTTGGCAGGGCTTACCCCGCCGGACAGAGGTTCTCTGTCCGCCAGTCCCCTCTGCAGCATGGTTTTTCAGGAAGACAGGCTCTGTGAGGAATACAGCGGGCTGAAAAATGTGGAGCTTGTGACAGGGGACAGGGCCGCGGCGGCAGAGGCCCTGGGACAGCTTCTGGAGGCGGAGGCCCTGGAGCGGCCCTGCAGCGAGCTCAGCGGGGGGATGAAGCGCCGGGTAGCCCTGGTCAGGGCCCTGGCGGCAGACAGCGATCTGCTTCTCCTGGACGAACCATTCACCGGCATGGATGCCCTGACCCGCAGGAGGGCGGAGGAGTATATCCAGACAAATCGGAAGGGCCGCACTCTGGTTATGGCGGATCACAGGGAGGGAAGCGCCCGGAATCCAGGAGCTGAGTGACGGAAGACTGAACTGCTGCAGATTTTGGTAACAGTTCAGACAGGGCGCTGAACTGTTACGGATTTTGTCAGACCAAATCGAAAAAAGCCAGAAAAGTTTTGCATATATGGGGGGATTCAAGTATAATAGGGGGAGCCGGGAGGGATTTCCGGGGAAAGGATGGAGGAATCGTATGGAATATGTGGAGAGAAAGCGATGGCTGTTTCTGGGGCTGCCATTTACCTTTACAAAATATATTGTAAAAGAGGATATGCTCACCATTGACGAGGGGCTTTTGAAGACGGTGGAAAATGACTGCTATATGTACAAGGTCCAGGATGTGACTCTCAGTGCAAGTCTGGTGGAGAAGATGTTCGGCCTGGGGACCGTGACCTGTTATACGGGAGATACCACCCATCCCACATTGACCCTGCAGCATATTAAACATTCCAGGGAGGTGAAGGAATTCATCCTGCGCCAGTCCGAGGAGGCCAGGCTGAAGCGGCGCACGGTGAATATGCTTGACATTGGATCCGGAGACGGCGGGCAGGATGAGGGAGATTGACAAAAAAGCTCAGGGTTCCTGGAGTTCTTCTGACAGAATGCGTTCAAACAGGAGTCCTGCGGCAAACCAGTAGGGGGCGAAGTCCAGACGAATAACGCGCCCTATGTTCCAACGGCTGCGGGAATAGTTCCAGGGACAGAAGTGGTGTCTTGAGAGCAGGGAGCCGGAGATGTATTCTATGGAGAAAAGCAGGCTCATGTAGGCCAGGCCCCGCTGTACCAGTGGTTTTGCGTGAAGCATGCGGCCCAATGGGGTGAATATGGCGGCACAGCCGTAGATGGGAAACATCCACAGGGAGGTGATTCCTTTCAAAGTCATATCCCTGCGGCGCAGGGAGTTCAGGGAGGTGTACAGGACTTCCAGACACCATCCTGTGATGCCGCATTTGAGGAAATTTTTCAGAAAGTTTCTCATAGTCTGTTAGGGAGCTCCTTTCTTCAGGGGGCGCCGGCAGGGGCAGCGTAAGGGTAGGTGAATCCTGCAGTATGGGTTCAGGAAGTCTGTGAAAGAGCCTCTTTACTGCACTGTGGCATAGTATACCCCGTAAAAGCAAAGGTTATACGGACAAAAAAGAGAAACCAGAGGAAAGCAGGTGCATGCCGGATGAAGGAAAGAGAAGCGTTGGCGTACGTGAAGCAGGCAGGGAGCCGGGGAATTGTGCCGGGACTGGAGAGTGTCAGGGAGCTTTGCAGACGGCTTGGAAATCCCCAGGCGGGACTGAAAATTGTACATGTGGCAGGAACCAATGGGAAGGGCTCCGTGTCGGCTTATATTGCTTCGGTGCTGAAATGCGGCGGGTACCGGGTGGGAAGGTATATCTCGCCCGCTATTTTTGATTATAGAGAGATAATCCAGACGGATGAACATCCCATCACCAAAAAGGCTTTCTGCCAGGGAATGGAACTGATAAGAGAAGCCTGCGAGGCCATGGAGGCGGATGGACTGGGACATCCCACAGCGTTTGAGATGGAGACCGCACTGGGATTTTGGTATTTTCAGGAGAAGAAATGTGATATTGTGGTCCTTGAGACGGGAATGGGAGGGCTTCTGGACGCTACCAACCTGGCAGAGGGCACTTTGGCGGCGGTGATCACATCCGTCAGCAGGGATCACATGAAATTCCTGGGAGACACCCTTGGGGAGATTGCGGCCCAGAAGGCCGGGATTATCAAGGCGGGATGCCATGTGGTGACAGGATTTCAGGAGCAGGAGGTTCTGGATGTGGTGGCGGAAAAGGCGGCTTTGCTGGGCTGTCCCCTGATTCAGGTTGGGCCGGAAGAACTGTCCCATGTGCGGTATGGTCTGGAAAAGCAGCGTTTTGACTATGGGGACAGGAAGGGAGTGGAGATCTCCCTGGCAGGGAAACATCAGGTGGAAAATGCTGCGGTGGCTCTGGAGGCTCTGGATGTGCTGGCGGAAAGAGGATTTCCGGTGGCGGAAGAAAAGATCCGTCAGGGCATGCTGCAGGCCCGGTGGCCGGGAAGATTCACGCTGGTGGGCCGGAGGCCGTATTTTATTGTGGACGGAGCTCACAACGAGGATGCCGCCAGGCGGCTGGAGCAGTCCCTGAAATTTTACTTTCAGGGCCGCAGAATGATTTTTATCATGGGAGTGCTTCGGGACAAGGAGTATGGGCAGATGATTCAGATTACCCATGCCCTGGCGGATCAGATTATCACTGTCACGCCGCCGGAGAATGCCAGAGCTCTGTCCGCCTATGATCTTGCCAGGGAGGTTTCCGCCCTGCACCCTGGGGTGACGGCGGCGGACAGCCTGGAGGAGGCGGTGGAGATGAGCCGTCTTCTGGCAGGGAAGGAAGGTGTCATTGTAGCTTTCGGCTCTCTGTCTTTTCTGGGGCGGCTGATGGAGATAGTGCGGAAGAAGGAAACGGCACGGACATAATTTATGACAAAAAGCGGAAGGGAAGCGGGAGTAAATATGGTTGACCAGGCGAAGATCAGGCAGGCGGTAAGGCTGCTTCTGGAGGGGATGGGCGAGGATCCCCAAAGGGAAGGGCTTCTGGAGACGCCGGACAGAGTTGCCCGGATGTATGGGGAGATCCTGGCAGGGATGGACACGGATGTGTCACAGCCTCTCTCCAGGGTGTTTGCCGTGGACAGCAGCGAGATGGTTCTTGAGAAGGATATTGCGTTTTATTCCATGTGTGAGCACCATCTGATGCCTTTTTATGGAAAAGCCCATATCGCCTATGTGCCGGATGGAAAGGTCCTGGGACTGAGCAAACTGGCCAGGACGGTGGAATGCTTTGCCAGAAGGCTGCAGCTGCAGGAGAAGATGACAGGTCAGGTGGCAGAGGCGGTGATGGAATATTTGAAGCCCAGGGGTGTGATGGTGCTGCTTGAAGCGGAACATATGTGCATGACCATGCGGGGGGTGAAAAAACCCGGCAGCAGGACAGTCACCACTGCGGTGAGGGGAATTTTTGAGACGGATCCTCTGCTGCAGGAGCGGTTTTTTCACATGCTTGGAGACTGAAAATGGAAGGAAAGCGGTTATGAAAATAGGGAACAGAGAATTTCGGACCAGCGGGCATACTTATGTGATGGGGATCCTGAATGTGACCCCGGACTCCTTTTCGGACGGCGGAAAGTGGAACCAGAGGGACAGGGCCCTGGCCCATGTGGAGGAGATGCTGAAGGAAGGGGCGGATGTCATTGACATTGGAGGGGAGTCCACCCGGCCGGGCTATACGCTGCTGTCGGAGGAGGAGGAAGCTGCCCGGGTGGTGCCTGTGGTGGAGGCTGTGAAAGCTGCTTTTGACGTTCCGATCTCTCTGGACACTTATAAATCCCAGGTGGCTCAGGCGGGTATTGCCGCAGGGGCGGATTTGATCAACGACATCTGGGGGCTGAAATATGACGGCACCATGGCCAAAGTCATTGGGGACAGCGGACTTCCCTGCTGCCTTATGCACAACCGGCGGCAGACGGACTATGAGAATTTTATCCGGGATGTGGTCGTGGATCTGGCGGAAACCCTTGGTCTGGCGGAGGAGGCGGGCATTTCCAGGGAGAAGATCATTCTGGATCCGGGGGTGGGTTTTGCCAAGGACTACGGGCAGAATCTGGAGGTGATTCGGAATCTGGAGGAACTGAACAGGCTGGGCTGTCCTCTGCTTCTGGGATGCAGCCGAAAGTCGGTGGTGGGCCTGACCCTGGATCTGCCTGTGGATCAACGCCTGGAGGGAACCCTGGCCACCACGGTTCTGGGGGTTGTCAAGGGATGTATGTTTGTGCGGGTTCACGATGTAAAGGAGAATGTGCGGGCGATAAAGATGACGGAGGCCATTCTGGGAGGAGGCAGGGGAGATGTATACTAAGTGGGCCGCTGACGAGATTCGTATTGAAAAGCTGGAGGTGTTCGCCTACCATGGAGTATACCCGGAGGAGACCAGGAATGGACAGATTTTTTATGTAAACGCTGTTCTCTACACGGATGTACACCGGGCGGCCGCGGCGGATGACCTGGAAAGTACCGTAAATTACGGGGAGGTGTGCCGGTTCATTGGGGACTGGATGCCTGCAAACACCTGTAAACTTCTGGAGGCGGCGGCGGAGAGGTTGGCGGAGGCTTTACTGTTAAAGTATCCTCTGCTGCAGGGAGCGGATCTGGAGATTCAGAAACCCCACGCTCCCATTCCCATGCCTTTCGGCAGTGTGTCCGTGAAGGTGCGCAGGGCCTGGCACCGGGTGTACCTTGGGGTGGGCTCCAACATGGGGGACAGGGAGAGATATCTGTCCGGGGCTGTAAAATCCCTGGAGGCCCATCCTCTGGTGACAGTCCGCAACGTGTCCAAATGGATCAATACCAGCCCTTACGGAGGTGTGGAGCAGGAGGATTTTCTGAATGGGGTGATTGAGATTGAGACAATTTTGGGGCCGGAAGGGCTGTTGGAGACGCTGCACGAGATAGAGAATAAGGCGGGTCGGGTGCGGACGCTCCGGTGGGGGCCGAGGACTCTGGACCTGGATATTCTGCTGTATGACGAGCTGCAGTGGGCAGAGGATAATCTTGTGATTCCCCATCCTGACATGGCTAACCGGGCTTTTGTGCTGCAGCCTCTGGCAGAGATTGCGCCGGGCCTGGTGCACCCGGTGCTGGGAAAGACGGCGGCGGCGCTTTTGAGGGAGTTGGAGAGGGATAAATGTTTAGAGAAATCAGGGGAATAGAGGAAGAAACGATTTTATGTGCCATGGACCGGCTGCCTTCTTTTTATTTTAAAGGAGGCTGGGCGGAGGAAATCTGTGTGGAGTTTTACCACCTTCCGGCTTCCGGAGTAGAAGCGCTGCAGATGACTATGGAGGCTGGGAAATGCCGCATTGGCTATCGGGAGAAGATTCATTTGTTCCGGGCCTTGGGGATTCTGCGGGAAAATGCGGGAAAGACAGAGTTTTCCTATGGAGAAAAAATGTACATCCCTCAGATGGGCGTGATGATTGACGCCTCCCGCAACAGTGTGCCGAACCCTGCTTTTATAAGATCTGCTTTGGATCATATGGCGTTGATGGGCTTAAACTGCCTGATTCTGTACATGGAGGATGTATATGAACTGGAAGGAGAGCCGCGTTTTGGCTATATGCGGGGAGGCTATACCCAGGAACAGCTGCGGCAGCTGGACGATTATGCGTATCAGTACGGTATAAGTATCATCGCTTCCATACAGGTTCTGGGACATTTGGAAAAAGTGCTCCGTTTTCCGGAGTATGCTTCCCTGCAGGACAGCTCTTCCTGCCTGTTGGTGGGAGAAGAGAAAACCTATGGGCTCATTGAGAAGATGCTGCGGACAGTAGGCCAGTGTTTCAGGAGCCGGATGGTTATTGTGGGCATGGATGAGACCCATGGACTGGGGGAAGGGCGGTACCGGCAGAAGAATGGACCCCGCAGGCCGCTGGATATTTTTCTGGATCATCTGCAGCAGGTGCATGCCCTGGCCCGGGAGAACGGACTGAAAATAGCTCTTTACAGTGATATGCTGTTTGCTTACAGTTCCCCCAGGCATGCCTATCTGGATCCTCAGGGGGAGCCGGATCCCCTGATATGCGCCAGGATTCCGGAGGATGCCAGCCTGATTTACTGGGATTATTATTCCCGGGATCCTGCCCTGCTGGAAGGAATGATGAAAAAACACAGGGATATGGGCAATGCAGTCTATGCGGGACCGTTGCTCTCGGTTTCTTCCTTCTGCGTAAACTATCCCTATACCATACAGACTGCTGAGCCGGCTCTGAGGGCGGTGAAAAAATATCAAATTCCTATGGCTTACGGCTGTATGTGGCATGACGACGGGGGAGAGTGCTGCGACTGGCTGGGGCTTCTGGGAATGCAGTATTACGCAGAGAGTGCTTATAGTGAAGATGTAATCAGCCAGGAGGCGCTGGAGGCGCGTTTCGCCGCGTGTACCGGGCTTTGTGCCCGCTGGTTTATGGATGCCGCTCTGCTGGATGCTGTCCCCTGCAGCAATCCGGAGAACCGTTGGCCGCCCAATCCGTCCAAATACCTTCTCTGGCAGGATCCCCTGGAGGGGTTGTTTGACGGAGATCTGGGAGGGCTTGGACTGGATGAGCACTATGGGAAAACGGCGCAGCTGCTGGAGGAGGACGTGGAAAAGGCAGGGGAGGAGGGCTGGTTTCTACAGGTTCCCCTTCTTCTTGCCAGGGTACTGCATCTGAAAGCAGCTCTGGGGGAGCGGCTTCACCTGCATTACAAAGATAAGGACAGGGAGGCCCTTCAAAAGGATGGGGAACAGTTTGCGGAGCTGCTTGACCTGGCGAAAAGGCTGCGGACTGCCCACCGGCATCAGTGGATGAATACCTGCTCGCCTTTTGGCTGGTCCCGGCTGGATCTTCGCTATGGAGGGCTGATTGCGCGGCTGGAGACAGCCGGATATCGTCTGGGCGAATATTTAGAAGGCCGTCTGTCCGAACTTCCGGAGTTGGAGGCGGCCCGCTACCGGAAGGACCGCAGCGGACAGTTCCTGGGAAGGGGAATATGGAAGACTTACGGTGAGATTGCAACCTTAAGTGACGGCTGAGCAGAGGCTGACTTCCTTACTGTCCGGAAGAATTGGGGCCGGGAAGGAAGGGGGCCAGGTATTTTTCTGCAAAGCCTGCACAGAGGCCGGTAAAGAGGCCTGTGAGGATTCCTCCCAGGGCCAGGAAGGGGAAATATCCCAGGATGCCGGGAGTGGAAGTGACCAGGAAGGCGGCGGCGAGCTGCCCCATGTTGTGGAACAGACCTCCCAGGGCCCCGGTGAGAAAGAGATATTTCCTATGAAAGAGTTTTATGGCGGCGGCCATGACCACAAGACTTAACAGCCCCCCGGCCAGGCTGTACAGAAGGGACATGGCCTGGCCGAAGAAAAAGGTGGTCAGAAGAACCCTGGACAGGAGCACGGCAAGGGTTTCCTTTGGGGAAAAGTGCAGCAAAAGCACCAGGGTGGCGATATTGGCAAGTCCCAGTTTAATGCCCGGAAGGGGCACCAGGGGAGGAAAGGCGTTCTCTATGGCGGCAAGGGCCAGGGAGACGGTGGTGAACAGGGCCAGGAGGGTCAGTTTTTTTACAGGCATGATGGCTCCTTTCACAGGGATTTTGGGTGCGCTGTTATGAGGCGGCGGAATGTCAGTGGGTTATGCCGTCAAGCTGTGAATCCCCATCTTCCCCAGAGGGCTCCAGGGTGATGACGATACGGTTTGGCAGGCAGGTGACGGGGAGTCTGGAATCGTGCAGAAAGCCCTGCTGCACACAGATTTTGTCGGGACAGTCTGCAGACACAATGCCGATACTGCCGGGGCGGACCTCAAGGGTGTTGGAACAGCCGTTTTCCCCGTAGAGAGTGAACTGTCTGGGCTGTGTTACCTGGTCCAGGGGAATGGACATGATGAGTGTCCCATTCTGGTAGATATGGGCGGTATATGGGGTATCCTCCCGGGGCAGCAGGCACAGGATGCTGGCTGCACAGAGAAGGAGCAGCAGGGCCGTGGCCAGGAGCGCGGTTTTGGCGGGGGTTAAATTCTTCTTCAAATTCTTTTTCAAAAGTGTCACGGACCTTTCTGCAGACTGATTGTGGCCTTTTTCCTGGGGCCGGGCGTAACTTTTACAGATTTCCTGGAACGGTTTTTCTTAAAACAGTATAGCAAAAAGAGGCGGGAAAATGAAGGGTTTTTTTAGGACAATGTTCTTGGCAGGACTGGTCGTTCTGGCGGTGCTGTGCTGCGGCTGCGGCAGGGAATCCGCCGGGGCCTGGGAGGCGGTGGACGTGGCCATGGGAACCATGGTGCGGCTGAAGGTTTACGGGCCGGAGGAGGAGAGGGCCGGGGAGATTTTCAGCCAGGCCAGGGAGATCCTTCAGAGCCTGGAGGAGGATGAGCTCTCCTGGAGACTGGAGACTTCGGAGGTCTACAGGATCAATGCCTCCGCAGGCGACGGGAAGGGAGAGGCACTTTCGGCGGAGATGGCCCAGGTGCTTCAGACATGTCTGGAACTGTATGAGAAGTCGGAAGGGGCCTTTGATGTGACGCTGGGCGCCCTGGTGCGGCTGTGGAAGATAGACAGCTGGGCAGGGGGAGCGGAGACGGGGGAGTTTCAGGCGCCTTCTGCCGGGAGCCTGGAGGAGGCCCTGGGCAGATGCGGCAGCTCCATGGTGGGGCTTCTGCCCAAGGACTCCTGGCAGGAAGGAACGCGCCTTCTGCTGCCGGAAGGGATGCAGCTGGACCTGGGGGCAGTGGGGAAGGGGCTGGCGCTGTCCAGGATTCTGGAACTGCTGGAGGAGGAGCCGGAGGTTTCAGGGGCGGTGGTCTACCTTGGAGGGAGTGTGCTGACCTATGGCAGCAGGCCCGACGGCGGCAGCTGGAAGATTGGGATCGCGGATCCTTCGGATCCAAGTTCCAGCGTGGGCATTCTCACCCTGGAGGGGCAGTGGTGTGTGTCCACATCAGGGGACTATGAGCGCTATGTGGAACGGGACGGGGTGCGGTGGCACCATATTCTGGATCCGGCTACGGGACTTCCCGCAGACAGTGGGGTCCGCAGTGCCACCATTTTGTCACGGGACGGTTTGCTTGGGGATGGCCTCTCCACAGCCTGCTTTATCCTGGGGCCGGAGAAGGGACTGGAACTGGCAGGGGAGTATGGAGCGGAAGTGCTGTTTATCCTGGATGACGGGGAATTTGTGATGTCGGAGGGGATGGAGGCTTTTTTCTCAGAAGCCGGCCGGCAGGGAAGTCCGTGAAGGTTTAGACAGGCTTGATAAAGAGCGGTTCCTTTAGTATAATGGTAGAGGTGGAGCAGGTTACGACAGGAACAGGACGAACGGGAGAGGGTGTGGCAGATGGAAGAAAACACATACATTCATGTGGATCAGGAGACGGTCAGGGGCATAGAGAAGAGGATGCCGCCCCAGGAAGAGCTGCTGGATCTGGCGGATTTCTTTAAGGTGTTCGGGGATGGGACGCGTCTGAAGATACTCTACGTGCTGCTGAGTACGGAGATGTGTGTCTATGACATTGCCGCAGTGCTGGGCATGTCCCAGTCAGCTATTTCCCACCAGCTGAGGGTGCTGAAGCAGATGGCGCTGGTGAAAAACCGTCGGGAGGGTAAAACGATTTTCTATTCTCTGGCGGACTCTCATATTGTCACCATTTTAAGCCAGGGACTTGACCATATTGAGGAATAGAGGGAACGTAAAAAGGATTCGGACGTTCCGGCAGTGTTCCGACAGAATAGAAGATTTTTGTGAGACGGCCCGGACAATTTTTTGTCCGGGCCGGAGTTATAGAAGAGATTGCTGTTCGATCCAGTCAGCTGCAGTTTCTACGGGCCTGCTGCGGGCCTATTTTGCAGCGGCGTCACTGGCGGCAGTGAACACTTCACAGCCGGTGCTTCCCAGTGGAGAGTGGTATAAGGTATTTTCATCTCCGAATTCCTGGAAATAGGCATAGCGGGAGGTAATGTTGATATTGGTGTAGTTGCCCTGGGCGATGGTCTGGGGCTCGGAGCCGTCCGTGCGCATGCAGACCAGCTGAGGATCAGTGCCGTTTTTCTGGTAGTAGATATATCCATGACCTACATTAAAACAGTCAACTCTGTCGTTTGTGAGCACTTCCACAATATCCTGGGTGAAGGAGTACCGGCAGAGTCTATAGTTGTTTGCCACATCCATAAAATAAATGTAATCATTTTCCAGGACGGGATTCCACAGGTTGCCCCGCCACACTTCGTAGGACACATCATTGCTGGTATTCAAAGCGTAGAGGAAATGGTCTGACTGTGTGCCCACATAGTAGATAATGCCATTCTCCGCACAGGCAGGGTTGATGTTGTAATCGGCCAGATCTACCATGTCCGAACCATCTATCTTGACCTTGAAAAAGGAGATGCCGGAATTTGCCGTGGTCAGCAGATAGAGGTAGTTGTCCACCAGCTGTCCGCTTACCACCACATCCTTGGTGAGGGAATCGGAGCCGCTGCCGTTTAACTCACAGCGGTCAAAGGTGTGCATGACCAGAGCCTGACCGAAGGTGGAATCAGGGGAGGCGGAGCCGTACTGGAAATAGTAAAGGTATTTGCCGCCTGCCAGGAGGTTTCTCACTTTCAGGGAGTTCAGCCGCCGGAGGCCGCTCTCGTCCGGGTTCATGGAGAAAAGGCCGCCCCCGTTGAAGGAGTTGTAAAAGTAGACGGTTCCGTTGTACTCGCAGAAAAGGCCGGAATTGTTCAGGTTCCCTGCGGTGTTGCCCACGGTGCCCTCTGGATTCATCACCACTCTCTGAGAGAGGGTAAGCAGAACCATCAGAGTGATTACAAGGAGAGCAATCAGCGTCCCCACGGTAATCTTTACAATTTTGTTTTTTTTCATACAATTCACCAGTCCTATCGGATTATTTTGCACTGCTTAGTTATATTTTACACCCCTTTTTACTTGCTATCAAGATTGATTTGGTATAATATAGAAAAAAAGGCAAAGGAGCCGTGGACGCATGGATTTATTGGAACTGAGAGGGCAGATTGATGCCATTGATGCCCGGATTGTGGAACTGTATGAACAGCGCATGAATATATGCAGACAGGTGGCAGAATATAAGATTGCCACCGGGAAGCAGGTTCTGGACAGGCAGCGGGAGGCGGAGAAGCTGAAAAAGGTAGGCGGCCTGGCCCATGACGAATTTATCAGCCGGGGTGTGGTGGAGCTTTTTGAGCAGATTATGTCCATGAGCAGAAAACTTCAGTATCAGCTGCTTACGGAGCAGGGGGGTATGGGGCGGCTTCCTTTTATCGGGGTGGATGCCCTGGACGTCGGGCGGGCCAGGGTAGTCTTCCAGGGGGCTGACGGGGCTTACTCCCAGGCTGCCATGAACCGGTATTTTGGGGACAGCGTGGACAGCTTCCATGTGGACACCTTCAGGGACGCCATGATTGCCATTGAGGAGGGCCGGGCGGATTTTGCGGTGCTTCCCATTGAGAATTCCACGGCGGGGATTGTAAATGAGATCTATGACCTGCTGCAGGAGTATGAGAACTATATTGTGGGGGAGCAGATCCTGGAGATTGAGCACTGCCTTCTGGGGGTTCCCGGGGCTTCTCTGGAGGGAATCAGGACGGTCTATTCCCACCCCCAGTCCCTGATGCAGAGCGCAAAATATCTGGCGGAGCACGACTGGCAGCTGGTCAGCATGCAGAACAATGCTTTCGCCGCAAGAAAGGTGGCGGAGGAGAGGGATGCGTCCCAGGCCGCCGTGGCCAGTGAACACGCAGGGGGGATCTACGGCCTGGAGGTGCTGCGCAGGAAGGTCAATCACTCCGGCACCAATTCCACCAGGTTTATCATTGTCACAAACCAGAAGATTTTTAAGAAGGATGCGGGGAAGGTGAGCATCTGTTTCGAGGTGCCCCATGAGAGCGGTTCTCTGTACCATATGCTGTCCCATTTTATCTATAACGGCCTTAACATGACCAAGATTGAGAGCCGTCCCATAGAGGGCAGAAACTGGGAATACCGGTTCTTCATTGACTTCGAGGGAAATCTGGCGGACAGCGCCGTGAAAAACGCCCTGCGGGGTCTTAGAGAAGAGGCGCAGAATATGAAGATTTTGGGGAATTATTAGACGCGGGTACAACGGGGGCGGACAAAAAGAGATGAGAATAAATGAGCTGATCCTATACAGGAAGTTTGCAGAGGGCAGGGATGGGCTGCTGCAGGATATGGCGGGGCTGGTGGCGCAGTATGAGGAGAGCGTGCTGAGCCGGGGGAATGTGCCGGCTCTGCGGAATGTGTTCTACAGCTGCATTCATGAACTGCTGGATCTGGCAGGGACCTATGGATTTCACGGAAATCTGTGGCACTGCTACCTGGCGCATCTTCTGGTGATTCATGAGAACAGTTACAGCCGGGGCTGTGAGATGCGGGGGGAGATAGAGGGAACGGTCAATGAGGCCGCACTCCATGACATGGGCATATTTCAGGAGCTTTTCCGCCATGATTTCAGCCTCATGTGCCGGCAGCTCCATGTGCCGGAATTTTCCATGGTGGAGGACTATGAGAGCAGCTGTCTGGAGAGCCGGGTGTACAATTTCAGGATCTGTGAGAGCATCTGTGACCTGGCGGGAAAGCTGCGCTGGGCGGAGTCGCCCAGGGAGATGAAGGACATTCTGGCGCAGTTTTACAAGGAGCACGGGGTGGGAAAATTCGGACTCCACAAATCCTTCCGCATTGTGCGGGTGCAGGGGGAGGGAGCAGTGAGAATTGAGCCCATTCCTGTGATCGCCCATGTGGCCCTGAAGGATCTGATCGGCTATGAACTTCCCAAGAGGAGGCTTGTGGAGAATACGGAGGCTTTCCTGGAGGGACGGGCGGCCAACAACTGCCTGCTCTACGGCGATGCGGGCACCGGAAAATCCACCTGTATCAAGGCTCTGGCCAACGAATACTACGACAGGGGCCTGCGGGTGGTGGAGGTGTATCGGCATCAGTTCCAGGATCTGAACCAGGTTATCGGACAGATGAAGAACCGCAACTATAAGTTTATCATTTTTATGGATGACCTGAGCTTTGAGGACTTTGAGACAGAGTACAAATATCTGAAGGCTGTCATTGAGGGCGGGCTGGAAAAGAAGCCGGAAAACATCCTCATATACGCCACCTCCAACCGCCGTCATCTGATTCGGGAGAACTACAGCGACAAGGAAGAGATACGGCAGGACATGCACACCAGTGACACGGTGCAGGAGAAGCTTTCTTTGGCATACCGCTTTGGAGCCAGGATTTACTTTGGAGCGCCTGACAAGAGACAGTTCCAGGAGATTGTTCTGGGGCTGGCCTCAAGGCATGGCATAGAGATGGGAGAGGAGGAGCTGCTGCTGGAGGCCAGCAGGTGGGAGCTGTCCCAGGGGGGCCTCTCCGGCAGAACTGCCCAGCAGTTTATCAATTATCTGTCAGGGAAGGAGGGGAATCCAGAGTGAAGATCAGGACATTTGCGGCCATAGATGTGGGAAGTTATGAGCTGGGCATCAAGATTTTTGAATTTTCCGGCAAGGACAGCATACGGGAGATCGACCATGTGACCAGGCGGCTGGATCTGGGGGCGGACACCTTTGCCATGGGAAAGATCAGCAATGAGAAGATGGATGAACTCTGCAGGACCCTGAAAGATTTCGCGGAGATTATGCGCACTTACAGAGTGGAAGATTACAAGGCATATGGCACCAGTGCCATCCGGGAGACGGAGAACAGCACCATTGTCCAGGACCAGATTGCCCAGCGCACAGGGATCCAGGTGGATATACTGAGCAATTCCGAGCAGCGGTTTCTGGACTATAAATCGGTGGCTTCCAAGGGAGAAAGTTTCCGGAAGGTCATCGAGGAGAAGACGGCCATCCTGGACATTGGCGGAGGGAGCATTCAGGTGTCCCTTTTTGAAAATGACAAGCTTGTATCCACGCAGAACCTGCGGCTGGGAGTGCTGCGGATTCAGGATTATCTGACCCGTTTTTCGGCGAAACAGTTCCAGACAGAGTCGCTGATCCGGGAGATTGCCATGGCCCGTCTGGATACATATGGGAAGCTGTACCTGAAGGATGTACAGATTAAAAATCTGATTATTATCGACGATTATATCTCCCCCTGGGCAGTGCGCAGAAGGTGGAAAAACGGTGGGAAAGCTTTCCTGGAAGCGGAAGATTTCAACGCCTTTTATGAGCTGCTGCAGACCAAAAGTCCTGAATGGATCGCCGCTTCCATGGAAATTGCGGAGGAGAAATATCCTCTGGTCTTTATCAGTGCCGTGCTCATTCAGTGCATTGGGGAGCTGATGGGAGCCAGGCGCATCTGGGTGCCTGGGGTGACGCTCTGTGACGGCATTGCCTATGAGTACGCAGAGAAGATGAAAATGTTCCAGGGGGAGCATGATTTTGAGGAGGATATCATTGCCAGCGCCTTCAATATCAGCAAGAGGTACATGGGCAGCAGAAAGCGTTCGGAGGCTCTGGAGAACATTACCATGGCTATTTTTGACAGCATGAAAAAGATGCACGGGCTGGGAAAACGAGAGCGTCTGTATCTGCGGCTGGCGGCCATACTTCATGACTGCGGGAAGTACATCAGCCTGGTGAATACGGGGGAGGCGTCCTTCCAGATTATCATGTCCACGGAGATTATAGGGCTGTCCCACCAGGAGAGGGAGATTGTGGCCAATGTGGTTCGCTTCAACCACAGCAGATTTGTGTATGATGTGCAGCGGGTGGGAACCCAGAGCCTGGACAGGGATGCTTTTCTGACGGTGGCCAAGCTGACGGCCATACTTCGGCTGGCCACAGGCCTGGACCGGAGCCACAGGCAGAAACTGAAGGGGCTCAAGGCCTCCTGCAGGGACAGCCAGCTGGTGATCACCGTGGACACCCAGGAGGACATTACCCTGGAGAAGGGATTTGTAAAGGGGAACGGGGAGTTTTTTAAGGAAGTATTCAGCGTGGAACCTGTGCTGAAACAGAGAAAGGTATTTTGACAAAAAATAGGGGGATTGTTATGGGTGAGATCGACTATTATGACCCGAAATACTATACCAACAGGGAGCTGAGCTGGATCCTGTTTGACCACAGAGTGTTGAACGAGGCCAGGGACAGGGAGATTCCTCTGTTTGAGCGGCTGAAATTTCTGAGCATCACGGCGTCCAACCTGGATGAATTTTTTATGATCCGTGTGGCCTCCCTGAAAGATATGGTGCATGCGGGCTATCAGAAACCGGATATTGCGGGGCTGACTCCGGAGAGGCAGCTGGAGCTTCTGGACGGGGCCATCCACCGGCTGGTGGCGCTGCAGTATGACACTTACAGCCAGGCGCTGGTGCCGAAGCTGAAGCAAAACGGTCTGCAGATCATTGGCAGCCATGAGGATCTGGGCAAGAAGGAAGCTGCTTTTGTAGACAAATATTTTGAGGAGAATGTGTATCCGGTGCTGACGCCCATGGCGGTGGACTCTTCCAGGCCTTTTCCTCTGGTGCGCAACAAGACGCTGAACATTGCGGCCCTGGTGCGGAAAAAGGGCGCCAACGGGGAACTGGAATTTGCCACGGTGCAGGTGCCGGGGGTTTTAAGCCGGATTGTGGAGCTTCCCTCCAGGGGGGAGGGCAGGAAGGTGATTCTTCTGGAGGAGCTGATTGAGCGGAACATGCACAAGCTCTTCCTGAACTACGATATCGTATGCGCATACCCCTACAGGATTATGCGCAATGCGGATCTGACCATAGATGAGGACGAGGCGGCGGATCTGCTGAAGGAGATTGAAAAGCAGCTGAAAAAGCGTCAGTGGGGGGAGGCCATCCGTCTGGAAGTGGCGGCGGGCTGTGACGAGAGGCTTCTGAACATTTTGAAAGAGGAGCTTCACATTGAGAACCAAAATGTATACATGGTGGACGGTCCCCTGGATCTGACGGTGCTTATGAAGCTTTATGGCCTGGAGGGATTTGACCATCTGAAAGCTCCCAGATACACACCCCAGCCGGTGCCCCAGCTGCCCCAGGGGTGTAAAATCTTCGACCAGATCCGTAAGGGGGACATTCTGCTGCACCATCCATACCAGACCTTTCAGCCTGTGGTGGAGTTCATCCGCCAGGCGGCCAGGGATCCCAAGGTCCTGGCCATCAAACAGACCCTGTACCGGGTCAGCGGCAATTCTCCCATTATTGCGGCCCTGGCCCAGGCGGCGGAAAACGGCAAGCAGGTGACGGTGCTGGTGGAGCTGAAGGCAAGGTTTGACGAGGAGAACAACATTGTCTGGGCCAGGATGCTGGAGAAGGCGGGCTGTCATGTGATCTATGGCCTTGTGGGGCTGAAAACCCACAGCAAGATTACCCTGGTGGTGCGCCGGGAGGTGGACGGCATACGCCGGTATGTGCATCTGGGCACGGGAAACTACAATGACGCCACCGCAAAACTGTACACGGATGTGGGACTTCTGACCTGCTCGGAGGACATAGGGGAGGATGCCACAGCGGTGTTCAACATGCTTTCAGGGTACTCGGAGCCCCTGGCCTGGAATAAGCTTTCCCTGGCGCCCCTGTGGCTTAAGGGCAGGTTCCTGCACCTGATCGAGAGGGAGAAAAAGTATGCTCTGGACGGACGGCCTGCCCGGATCATTGCCAAGATTAACTCTCTCTGCGACCAGGATGTGATTGCGGCGCTGTACGAGGCCGCCTCGGCAGGGGTGAAAGTGGACTTGATCGTGCGGGGAATCTGCTGTCTGAAGACGGGGATCCCGGGGGTCAGCGAGAATATCACCGTGCGCTCCATCGTGGGCAATTTCCTGGAGCATGGCCGGATTTTCTACTTTGAGAACGACGAGCACTATGAAATCTACTGCGGCAGCGCGGACTGGATGCCCCGGAACCTGGAGAGGCGGGTGGAAATCCTGTTTCCGGTGGAGCGGCCGGAACTGAAGGAGAAGCTGCTGCACATTCTGCGCAGCCAGCTGGACGACAATGTGAAGGCCTCTGTGCTGCAGGCGGACGGGACTTATGTGAAGGCAAGCAAGAGAGGCCGGCCCGCCCATTGTTCCCAGGAGGCGTTCTGCCGCGAGGCGGTAGCGGAGGCGAAGAAGATGTCCGTGGAGGAGGAACAGATGACGCGGACATTCATTCCGGAGACCCATCATGAAAGCGTATGAGAAAAGGAGGCCGCACAGGGCGGAAGCCGCTTATAACGGAAGCCGCTTATAGCGGAAGCCGCTTATAGCGGCTGGAGGTTTGCATGAAAATAGTATTGGCATCGGCTTCTCCGCGCAGGAGAGAGCTGCTTGAGCAGATTGGGCTTCCCTTTGAGGTAAGGGTGAGCGATGTGGAGGAAAAAGCCGCCGTCTTGGATCCGGGGCAGTTGGTGGAGGAGCTGTCACGTCAGAAAGCGGAAGCTGTGTTGGCGGCCCTGGAGGAGGCTGCGGAAGACACCATCGTAATCGGCGCGGATACAGTGGTGGCGCTGGAGGGACATATCCTGGGCAAGCCCGCAGATTCAGAGGATGCGGCGGGGATGCTGTAAGGACTTTCCGGGAAGAGCCATGAGGTGTACACGGGGGTGACGCTGCTGTACCGTCCGGCTGCCGGAGAAAGCGGCGGAAGCGAGATATGCCGCAAAACATTTTACGAGAGGACGAAAGTCTCTTTCTACTCTTTGACAAAGAAGGAGATATCCGATTACGTCTCCTCCGGGGAATGCCTGGACAAGGCGGGAGCCTATGGGATACAGGGCGTCTTTGCCAGATATGTCCGGGGCATTGAAGGAGATTACAATAATGTAGTAGGACTGCCGGTGGGCAGGCTCTACCAGGAAGCGAAGGAATGGATTACATGAGAAAAAAAGCAGTGATTTTCGATTTGGACGGGACGCTTTCCGATTCCATCCACAGCATCAAATACAGCGGAGACAGGACGATGGAGGCTTTTGGATACGGTCCCTTTTCCGAAGAACAGTATAAATATTTTGTGGGGGACGGCGCGGCTAATCTGGTGAAGCGGGCCCTGGCTGCGGCCGGGGACGCGGAGCTTGCGCATTTTGACGAGGCCTATGCCCTGTACCGGGAGATATTCCGGGAGAACTGCATGTACCAGGTGCGGCCATATGAGGGCATTCCGGAGCTCCTGGCAGCCCTGAAGGCCCAGAAGGTGAAGCTGGCGGTGCTCTCCAACAAGCCCCACGCCGAGACGGTCAACGTCATCGAGACTTTGTACGGCAAGGGTTATTTCGACGTGATAGAGGGACAGAAGGAGGGCATGGCCATCAAGCCAAGCCCCGACGGCGTGTTCCGAATCCTGGGGCGGCTGGAGCTTACGGCGGCGGACATCCTCTATCTGGGGGACACGGCCACGGACATGAAGACAGGCAAAAGCGCGGGCGCTTTCACGGTGGGGGCTCTCTGGGGCTTCCGGCAGCGGGAAGAGCTGGAGACGGGCGGCGCGGACGCCATCATCGAATATCCCCTGGAGCTGCTGCGCTATACCTGAGCCAGAAGGGGCGGCAGAAAGACAGAAAATAGAAAATAGAAGATGTATGACAGAAGATATTGACATAGTCGTTCAATCGTATTATCATGGGTGTAAGAACTACAGAGAAACAAAGGAGGGCAGAATGATGCAGCAATTTGACGAAGACGTATTGGAGTGTTTCCTGGAAAATCAGCGGCAACTGTTTCCCGAGAATGTGGCGGAGACGCTGGAAGAGGCGGAAGGTTTTCTGGAGGACTGCATGGCGGTGGTAGTCAATTCTGTAGAAGAGGTACTGGAATTCTTCGAGGAAGAGGGCGTGGATACTGAGGGCGTCATGGGGGAAGAGATTCTGGAGGCGGACGAGGTATTCGACATCGGCGATGGCAGATATTTAATCGTAGAGAGCTGAACGGAAAAACGGACAAAGACAAAAATAGGAAAGGCTGTCTCGGAAAACGGCTGCGGGATATCGGAAGAGAGGTATCCGGCGCGGCTGCGTTTCGTGTGACGGCCTTTTGAATATTTCAGAGATATGGGCTACGGAGCCGATGCGGCCTCCTGTGCGGCTTTCCGCAGGCCTTCCAGCACGGAATAGGGGACGAACAGCTTGCCGTACCCCACGGCCAGGTCCAGACCCGGCTTGTTGGTGCCGTGGAAATCGCTGCCGCCGCTGACTGCAAGGCCGTATTTTGCGGCCAGAGCGCGCATCCTGCGCTCGTCGGCGTCGGTGTAGGTACTGTAGATTGCCTCCAGCCCCACCAGCCCGGCCTCCTTCAGGCTGGCGGTCAGGGCGTCCAGCTGCGCGTCGCTCATGTGGTAGAGGACCGGGTGCGCCAGTATGGGGATGCCGCCCGCCGCCAGGATCAGCTCCACGGCCTGGACGGGAGTCACCTTTTCCCGGGGGATATAACAGGGG
>OFFW01000859.1_pt1 | contig 19989 bp, 21 predicted proteins | sample 1521501 | NCBI WGS metagenome assembly OFFW01 (sample SAMEA3504107, study PRJEB24116) | mouse gut metagenome | biome: mouse gut; feature: mouse-associated habitat; material: faeces | place: Denmark | collected 2011
TCTGGGCTTTCTCCTAAACAAGTTGCATCAGTTATTTTCCGACAATTCCTAAAGTAATCTTTTTGATAGACTTCCCCTGAAAATATGCTAACCTTTTTACAGTAAAGTATGTGCCTAAAATTAAATTTCGGTTCTGATAAGACACCTTTTATCCAGAAATGGCGGGAGGGAGACAACGTTCATTAAGCATGTCCCCGCCATAACCCTTCAGCGCCTGCGGGTAGTCATTGTTCTTGATCTGCGCGATTGCGCCCTTATCCGTCTTGTTCCATTTCAGCTCAATCAGAAGCAGCGGCTTAGAAGATGCTTTCCTGGGGAAGAACACTACATCCGCATAACCATGTCCTGACGGCAGTTCGTCAATCTTCAGGTATTCGTCCACACAGCTGAGGCCACCCGGATGATGCTGCGGAGGGCCTGCTCGTTGTTGTAAAAAGTGGGGGCGGTTCCCGTCTTATGGGCTTCCTCGATTGCTGCCGCCACGGTCTCTTCCTCCATGTTCAGAGTGGCTTCCAGAAGCTGGTCAGAGTCTCGGATGAGCTTTGCTATTTCCGTATGTTTTCCCATGGTCACTGCCCGGACGAATTCCTCCCGGATTTCTTCGTTGGGGATGGATACTGACTTGTCGTCAATATCATAAGACAGATATCCCAGATGGACCAGCAGCGTCAGGACATCGTCCCTGCTCCTTATGGTGGTCATGTCATTCTGGAAAGAGATTGTGTCTATTTTGACTTTTGAGCCGCCCAGCATCTGGGCGACTGCCTCTTTCAGCCCGTCCTCATCCATTTCTATATAAATCTTAAGCGATTCATATGTCTCTGACTGCGTCCAATAGTTAGCCAGTTCTCCGTTCTTTACCGCTTCCATTACGGAGCTGGGATTATAGATAGACTTTGCCCGATGGAAAGAATACCCGTCATACCATCTCCTGACCTCTTCGAACTCCATGCCATACTGGCCGCAGAGCTCTTTGACCTCAGGTTCCGTAAATCCCACATATTCCGCAAGTCTCCTGGGCGCAAGCATAGTATATTCCCTGAAATCCGTCATAGCCGACTGAGTGCCATATTTCTTGATAGGCAAAATGCCTGTCATGTAAGCGGCTTCTATCATCCGATCTGTCTTTCCGCTGTTCTTGAACAGGCCCCGCAGAAGCCTGATATAAGACTCCTGTAGGAATTCGTCTGTCCGGTTTTCGCGGAACAGGGCGTCCCATTCATCGATGATGAATATGAACTTATGGCCTGTGGCCTCGGAGATATCATAGAGCATGTTGGGCAAGGAATCCTGTCTGGCCACATCCGGATAGGCGGCGCCCAGCTCATCAATGACCTTTCTTTCCAGATTGATGACCACATTCGGCATCTCCCTCTTCACGAAGGCATCGGATGTGAACTCTGTTATGTCCAAATATATCACATTATATTTATTCAGATATTTCTCAAAAGATGCGTCCCCGGAAATCTCCAGACCATCGAACAGTTCCCGCGAGTCGCAGCTCTTATCGTAATATGCGCACAGCATTTTAGCCGCGAATGATTTGCCGAAGCGACGCGGCCTGCTGACACAGGTCAGCTTGTCAGCAGTGCCCAGAGTGCGGTTGATAAATGAAATCATTCCCGTCTTATCCACATAGGTTCCTTTTCTGGCTGACACAAAACCTGCGTTGCCGATGTTCAAGTAATTTCCCATATTTTGCACACTCCCTTTCTGAAGCCTTCATAAAAGTACTGGCGCACAAAAACTGCTGCTATGATTTCATTTTACTTTACTGTAGTGGAAAGCGCAAGAGACTTTCGGTTATCATAGAAAATAATGGGTTACAAGCCATTACTTGGGTGAAAAATGGGGGAAAAATTAGCCTAAATTTACTTGCAGAACCGGGACATATAGGTTATACTGCCTTTAAAAGCATACATTCTTTTGCATTTCTTGCGGGTGGTTCGTATTCTATGGAAACATCGCCGTCTTATGTCAATGGAAATCTGTGCTTTTAGATTCAAACATTCAAATTGCATGGGATTCCCAGAGAGAAAGGGCGGCCAGAAGGTTCCAGGCATTTGCTGCGGCTCATGCGCCCTATCCTTTTCCGGAATCCCGGAAGGAGGAGCCATGGGAAAAAGAACAGGCAACGGGAAAAAATCATCTGCCAAAAGCTGTAGGACAAAGAGGAAGCAAGCCAGGCGACACCAGCCAACCGCAGCGGCGAATAGCCATTATAAGGACACAGTATTCCGGATGCTGTTCCGGGAAAAGGCCAGATTATTGTCCTTGTACAACAGCGTCAGCGGGAAGCATTATACGAATCCGGAGGAACTGGAGATTGTCACGCTGGAGAACGCCGTCTACCTGGGAATGAAGAACGACCTCGCGTTCCTGATAGACTTCAGCCTGTACCTGTACGAGCACCAGTCCACCGTGAACCCAAACATGCCGCTGCGCTTCCTACAGTATGTGGCGGACGAGTACAGCAAGCTGACGGCATCGGACAACCTGTATGGGGAGAAGCTGGTCAAAATCCCTGCGCCCCATTTCGTTGTCTTCTATAATGGCATCAAGGCATACCCGGAGAAAGAGGAGCTGAAGCTGTCGGATTCTTTCCAGGTTCAGGAGGGCAGCCCGGCTCTGGAGCTGAAGGCACAAGTGCTCAATATCAACGCAGGCTTCAACGAGGGCTTGAAAGGGCAGTGCCGGACACTGGCGGAATATATGCATTATGTGGACAAGGTCAGGATGTACGCAAAGGACATGCCCATAGACGAGGCAGTCGGGAAGGCAGTGGACGAGTGCATCCAGCAGGATATCCTGAGGGAGTTTCTGCTGAGACACAAGGCGGAGGTGGTGCGCATGAGCATCTATGAGTACGATGAAGAGTCTACCCGCAATGCAATCAGAGATACTGCGTATGAACGGGGTGTTGAGGATGGCGAGACAAAAGGAAAACAGAAAGACATCCTATGGCTCTTAGAAGACTTAGGTTCTGTTCCAGATAAGCTGCGGAAGGAAATCTTGGAAGAGAAGGATAATGAAATCCTGGCGGATTGGCTGAAGGCCGCTGCAAGGACGCAGAGTGTGGAAGGGTTCATAAAGAGAATGCGCAAATGAACCCGTCTGGAGCCTGTTGCTGGCCAGTGGATACCTGAGAACGGAGGAATGTTTGTTCGACACAGAAGACGGCGGTGAGCAGTACCGTCTCTGCTTCATCAACAGGAAAGTGCGCTTCATGTTCCAGAGAATCATTCGGGGATGGTTTGCAAGATTCGCCCTGTCCTACAACGGTTTTGTAAGAGCGCTTCTGAACGGAACCACGCGGGAGATGAATCATTATATGAACCGGGTCGCATTGGATACTATCAGCTTCTTCGACAGCGGGAACAAGCCTTCCGAAAAGACAGAGCCGGAACGCTTTTATTATGGCTTCGTCCTTGGCCTCCTGGTGGAACTTCGCGGAAGCTATGCCGTCACATCCAATCGGGAGGAGCGCCAAGCAAGCTGCGCTTGCTTGGGTCGCTATGATATCATGCTGGAGCCTTGCCAGACCAGCGGAAGCGCACTGTCAGATTCCGAAAAGGATGCCGTCATGAATAATTATGGAAAAGATGCTATTATTATCGAGTTTACAGTCCTGGATTCCGAGAGCGGCAAAACGTCACTTGCGGGTACCGTACAGGACGCTTTGGAACAGATTGACCGCATGCAGTATGCTGCTCTGCTTGAGGCAAAGTGTATCCCCGCGGAGCGAATCAGAAAATATGGGTTCGCATCCGAGGGGGAAAAAGTGCTCATTGGGTAGAGCGCTGTTCTCAAGACTTCTATCCTTATTTTATGCACTGATTGTGGGACAATCCAATTATATTTAAGAAGTTGAGATTTTCTCTGCCGCTTTCTTTTAGTTTTACAAGCATGCCAAAGTATTTTTATGAGAAAGTGTATAATATCACGTTATACATCTCTCACCACTTTAGCCGGAACACCCATCACCACCTTATCAGCCGGGACATCCTTTGTGACCAATGCGCCTGCCCCTACTATGGAGTTCTTCCCGACGACCACTCCTGGCAATAGGCCAGCCCCGGCTCCGATTGTCGCATAGTCCTCAACCACTGGGCCGCTCAAATGTTCCGCAGCGTCTTCGTTGCGTCCCATGGTATTATCGTTAGTGGACGCGACCAATACGCTGATAAAGACATAATTGCCAATCTTCATGTTGCCAGTGATATGGGAATTGTCCATTATTTTTGTATAGTTCCCGATTGTCGTCTCGTAATTTACGGAGACGTTCCGGCTGATGATGCAGTAGTCCCCCACTGTACACCTCTCACGGATAGAACAATAATCCCCCAGAAGCGTGTTATGCCCTATCACAGTGCCCGTATAAAGTATGACCCCTGGGCATAGGATGCTGTCCTCCCCAACTATGGTCTGCCCATATTCCGGGCCATATGCCCTTGCCGTACTGCCAGGGCTGGTCGGGAGCTTGCCCACCACGCAATGGTCGTAGACCTCGGCCCCTTTCCTGATGACCGTCCCAGGGTACAGCACTACATAGTCATGGAGAATGGCCCCATCCTCGATCACCACATCATCATGTAATATAGCCGTGTCCGGAACGACGGCCTTGTTGCCTACTCTTGCTTTTTCGCTGATATGCCCCATCATGCCCCTCCTCTGTACATCACGACCGCATACCCCTCCGTCACGACATCGCCTTTCTGGTTCGTGACATCGGTATTCATCCTATAGATTCCTTTGGCCTCATCGATGACTTCCGCCACTGTCACCGTTGCAGTAGCAGTATCGCCGAAGTACACCGGTCGCCTGAACTTGAGGTTCTGTTCCAGATAAATCGTCCCAGAGCCGGGAAGCTTCATCCCCAGCACTGTGGAGATCAGGCTCCCCACCAGCATGCCGTGGGCCACCCTTCCGCCAAAGATCCCTTTCTCAGCCTCCACCTGGTTCAGATGGGCACTGTTGAAATCCCCGACAAGCCCAGCAAAACCGTATACATCGGATTCCGAAATCGTCTTGGCGAAACTGGCTGTCTGTCCTACTTGAATATCCATGGCTTTTCTCCTCCTTGCCAAGCGGCTTCATGTCGCATTTCCGCAGAAGGAAAGATTTTCACTGTATTCAGTTGGTACTGTTTTTCCCTTCTGCCATCGTCTTGTCCACCCGATACCAATGATATCCGGCAATGTGTTCTGGCCGGTACCCCCCCGGACAAGATCTCTATATAATTCAGAATCTTTCATGACGTCAAACCTCCTGTACCCTTGCTTATTATAAAACCTGCAGGCTCTCCTGTTCTCAGGTGATACGCACCAGTACACAGCGGTCAGCCCAAGCCTCTCGAAAGCGATGCGCAGCATCTCTTTCATTCCATATTCCGAAAAGCCCTTTCCCATGGCCGACTTTCGGATGGCTATGGCGAACTCCGCAGTTTCTCCGGATATATGTTTCAGGCTCACTGTGCCCTGGTACTCATCCTTGTCATCTGCAATGGCCAGATGCAGGTCATGGACGGCGGTCTGGGCCGACTCTATGAACCTCTCGCAGTCTTCTATCCGCATGGAGGCAAAGTCAGCCTGAAGGTTTTCGACCACTGACGGGTCATGCATCCATTCAAGCATGGATAGAGCATCATCTCTGTCCAGTTTCCTAAGCTTCATACTCTTTCACCCTTTCAGTAATTTATTAAGCCATTTCCTGCATGGCCTTTCGATTATTTCATGTATCGCAGTTGCTACGGCAGTGCAAAAAATGAATGAGGAAACAATCTTGAAGATATTATTATGGATACCTGCAAGTTCTGTAACTTTTCTCATGGCTGGCCACATGAAGAGCTGTACCAAAAAGAAGGCATAGCATATGTCGCTTAGATATGATATGGCTTTGCCGCCCCACGGCTGCTCCTGTTTTACCCCCCCGAGCCGGACAGTCCTATGAGCATTGTGCTAAATAACGGCATACATATCCATGAATATAGCATATAGTTCCCCTTTCCGATGCCTAAGCCATATGCAAACGATACGCCAAGAACCATTGCCACCATCTCCGCCACAATCACCGCTTTGTTATATAACATACTCCTCAGCCATACAATCTGGCTGATTTCTTTCATGTGCGATGCCAACAGTACTCCTATCAGGAACTCAAGCATCCTGAAGAACGGATTGTTGTATATGCCGCCCAGCCGAAACCACCATACAGCAATCGGGGAATATAACATTATGCCAGCCAAAAGCCCCAAAAGCACAAGCCTTTCCTTCGCGCCCATTTGTACAACACATTCTTTCATAAATGGGAAGAGAGCATAGCACATCAGCATGCAGGAGATGAACCAGGTCCCGCCATTATGCGTGAGCCCGAAAGTCGACGGATAGGCCGCTTGGAGCCCCAGGATTTCCATCGGAGCCAGCAGCAGGTTCTGCAAGGGCGATTCCGTCCCACAGAAGAAGCAATAGAACAGGCCGATGATATAATATGAAGGCATTATCCCTATCAGTCTCTTCCTGTAGAACCTCCTGACATTCGCAAGGGCATGCATGTCGTCAGATTCATAAACGTAAAACAGGGAGAACCCTGACAGCATGAAGAACCCTGTCATCGCTATTGCCCCCATGCTGATGAAATTGTCCAATATTCCGTAATAGCATTGGAAATGAATGTTGCTGTGAAATGCTAGAACATATGCTGCCAGAAAGATTCTGAATATATCTAAACCGATTATTCTGCTTCTTATCATTTTATCCTTGACCATGTGTTCATTATTCATTTCCTCAGACTTCCCTCATAATATTCCATAAATATTTATTATCAATATGCATCACTGCATATCATGCTTACTTATCTATGTAGCAAAATATTCTTTAAAACATCCACTTTCCGGATACAATAAAAAATACAACTGCTTAATCTGCTGATAGCCAGAAAAACATACATTTTCCACTTACCCCAAAATCCCATCTGATCAAGATTTTTTAGCTGTCCTAAATAGTCATTTTCATAATTCCTTCCATTTAAGAAATACTTGCTATACTTTTTGCTCATTAGGCAATTCCTGTTCTTATAGACCCGAAACAAGGGCCTGCAAAACCTTGAAAGAGAACTAAAATAATATCCTTTTTGGTTCAACACGTCCTGTAGCAACAACAGTTCTAATATATTTAGCTCCAACACATCGGTCTCATGCATAATGCTACCATCCCTTTGTCTATATCCAAACATCACACCTGCTAAGTGTTTAGCTTTCCCACTTTTCAATATAGACAATATAAGACCCGTGTCATCACAAAACCGTTCCAACACATAATCAAGAGCATTTCTTCGGAAAAGGAAACAGGAAATATGCATATAACATTTACTCCAAAAAGCAGCATTGTTCCTACTTGACCGCATTAAAACATTTTGTTCTTTCCCGTCATCATCAAATTGCTTATAATCTGTATAACATGAACTATACCCTGAATTCTCCTCTAAAAATCCAATTTGCCGTGAAAACTTGTTTCTATCACATAGCAAGTCATCGCCCGACATTACTGTCAAATACTCTCCTTTTGCGATTGAAAAAGCCTTTTTAAGCACATTGGAGACACGTAATGAAGGAATGACATCCACGGCATCCAATCTCTCCATCGTAAACCATGTAATCGTATCTGGATATTGTGCCGCAAATTCTGTTATTAATTCTATACTGCCATCACTAGAACCATCATCTCCAATAATAATTTCAAACGACCCATCAAAATTCTGTGCCAGACAACTTTTGATAGCATCAGAAAGATATTGCTTTTCATTATAAGATATAATAACAACCGATAACTTCATACCATTTTATCCCTTCCGATGCATATATTTTTTTACATACTGCATTACCATTTTGAATTCATGACTTTTAAATGTAGCTATTATATTAAGCAAATTTGGAACAATACAACAAATGACACCCAATATCATTAATCTTATGAAAAGATTTTGCACAGATATAAGACTGCTTGCCCATATAGTTACTGCAGCAGCTAATATCGTAAGAAGAGAATACTTAAGCATTTTTGTACCATATTTAAACAAATTTTGTCCCCAATATCCCTTTACCATCTGGTACGAACGAGCCAACCAAATATAAATGTCTGTCACTAACGTCCCTAATATAACCCCTGGCAATCCAATTTTTATAACAAGTGCAATTGAGACCGCAATATTCATGACAGCGCTTGCCGCTGTAATATACTTGTCCTCTTTAAACCTTCCCGCTGCACCATACATAACATATACGGGCTGATACATAGAATGAACAAAAAAGTCTACACTCAACAAAATAAAACATAGTTCATCAACGATAAACCTCTCTCCAATCCACCATGTTATAAAAGGTTTACAAAGTACAACAAATGATACTGTACAAAAACTCACGAACACATATTGTGCATATTGATATGTCAAATACAGTTGGTAAACATAATCATCATTCTGTCGTTCTCTGATTATTTTTCCCATTGATGACGTGATTGCATTTCCAATTAAGTATTCCATTCCCATGATGCCATTAATAATGGTCATATAATTTGAATATAGGGCAACCGTAGCAAGGCCAAGCACTTTTGAGATAATCACATTATCTGTTGAGTTATATACATAATTAGATAGTTTCATGGGAATAACATTTTTTAAGCTACTTGTTAAATCATGAACTTCCTTTGAACAATCATGTACTTGTGTCTTTATGTATGGAAACTTCTTCTTAAAGATAAGATATATAATTAGATTAGACAAAATTCCATAGGCCGCATTTATCATCAGATAAATAAAGTAGTTTCCAAAAATAACTGTTGAAAGCAAAGATGCCATTACTGTGACAAGCTTTGCCAACAAATCAACAATATTAATTAATCCTATTTCCTCGTTCGCTTGCAAAAAAAGTCTTTTGTGAACAAAAAAATATCCCAACGCAACACCTGATACGCTAATAAGAAAAGAGATTCTAACATACCAGCTCGGATAAGTCACATTTTTAATCAAATATTGTACAAAAAAAGATAAGGCCACCCCGGCTAAAATCAGTATGCCAATTGTATTGTAAATCCTTTTTGCCGCTGCCATGATTTGGGATAGTTTTAAATTATCCTTTTTAACCAATGGCTCATACAATTGGTACTGAACGGCAACCCCTATCCCCAAATCAGCCAGATTCAGCAAGTCAAGCAAATTTGCGTATACAGAGTTCAGCCCTAGCAGTTCTTCTCCAATGTACAGAATAAAAATCTTTCGAGTTACAAATCCAAGTAATAAGATGATAATCTTATATGCTATGCTAATCATACTATTACTTATAATCTTTTTCCCATGCATAGAATCCTCTTTTCGATTCAATGACCACCTGCTTGCCCTATATAGTCTTTTTTCACTCCCCGTGCTTGCAGAAGCCTTTTGCTCCTAATTATTTTAAGCAGATATATCCCAATTCATTTTATCTCTTTTTGATAATTTTCTATAAACTGCCCCAATCAACTTATCATATATTTCCGACACTCCCCAACATATGCAATATATCACGACAACCGACAATATCAAATGTACAATCATCACAAACACATTCCCTGTCACAAATCTTTCTATTCCTATATACCGAACAAAATAAATGTGCAACAGATACACTGAAAATGCCGCTTTAGCCATCCTATTTATTATTTTTATCTCTTTCATACGGATACGTAAAAACAGAACAAAAGCAATAGCCGCCTCTGCAACTACAATAGGACTGCAATACTCCCATGCGATGCCTTCGCTGATTTTGCTCAATCCGGTTATAATCATTATCAATACAAGCAGGCACAACAACAGATATCCTGATTTATGCAAGGATTCTTCTGTCTTCTTATACCTAAAGTAAGCACCAATGATATACATCATCACAAAGTTGACAATCGTGTACCCCCCCTGATCGCCATATGCACTAACTGTGCTTAATCCACTCCAATTCCTGTTGGACAAGGCGCTGAATGCATCAACTAAAAACGGCCAGACAGAAAACAGCGCAACTATGGTACCACAGAATATTTTCCTGTTTTTATGATTCAAGATTTTTAAGACAATGTTCACATATGGCGAAACAAAATATAATGTTACATACAAGACCACAAAATAATTTGCGGGAACTGCCGCCCCTATCAACCCTTTTATAGATATTGATTTATAGCCGCCTAACACACGAACCAAATAACATGCAACAGAGAAAATCATCACCTGGCCCACAAGCCGCAATGGCTTTTTTATTCCCCGCCTATTTGTTGTACACATAAAATATCCCGTTATCAATACAAATAAGTCGACCGCACATATGAAGACAGATTCAAAGAAGCGCAAGACCCATTCATTGATGGAATCTTTTGCCACATACCCCAGGCCACCGCCTCCCATTTCAGCGTTATTATAATGAAGCACGATAACGCCCATAATCGCAAGTATCCTGAGCAGTTCAATATTGGACTGCCTTTCCTTTTTCGTGTCTATTCCAGCCATCCATAAGCCTCCCTCATCCAGCCCTCCTTACAGACCAATCAACTTGAAAATTGGTTGATGCAATCAATCACATACTGAATTTGATTCTCTGTCATGCCATAATACATCGGCAGGCTAAGCTCTGTCGCGCTGATTTCTTCTGCGATGGGAAGTCCGCCCTCTCCAATCCCCAAATCTCTGTAGCATTCCTGAAGATGCATCGGGATTGGATAATGCTTATTGGTCCCAATCCCTTTTTCATTCAGGAACTTCTCCAAGTCATCCCTCCTCTTACAGCGAATCCCAAAAATATGCCAGACCGGATTGGTACCAGGCAACACATAAGGAAGCACCACTTCAGGATTGTCGATTCTCTCCAGGTAGCATCCGGCAATCCTCCGCCGCTCTTCATTCATCCTCTCCATGTGAGGCAGCTTTGCCGAAAGGAATGCCGCCTGCATCTCATCCAGCCGTGAATTACTACCTTTATAGATATGATGGTATTTGTAGTCCGAGCCATAGTTGCCCAATGCCCTGACCTTATCCGCCACTTCCCTGCTGTCCGTGACAGTCGCGCCAGCGTCCCCCAAGGCCCCAAGGTTCTTACCCGGGTAGAAGCTGAATCCCGCCGCATCGCCGAAGGAGCCTATTGTCTGCCCCCTATAAGTCGCCCCGTGAGCCTGGGCGCAGTCCTCCACAACATAAAGGCCATGCCTCCTTGCGATTTCCATAATCGGTGCCATGTCACAGGGCTGGCCATATAGATGCACCGGCATGATTGCTTTCGTTTTGGATGTAATCCTCTCTTCAATCTTATTCACGTCTATATTGAAGGTACGGATGTCCGGCTCCACAAAAACCGGCATCGCCCCTACGTATGTGACCGCGAGCGCTGTCGCGATATATGTATTGGATGGCACGATGACCTCATCCCCTACCCGGATGTCCAGCGCTTTCAGGGCTAGCATCAGTGCGTCCAGGCCATTGCCGACTCCTACGCAGTAGCTCACCCCGCAGAAAGAAGCGAACGCCCTCTCAAAGGCTTCATCCTCCTTCCCTCCAATATACCAACTGTTTGCCAGAACACGCCCAAAGGCCGAGCGTATGTCGCAATCCAGCTCATACTCCATAGGCAGAAAGCTCACAAAAGGCACCTGCATAGTCAATACCCTCCCTTAATCTTCAAGACAGGCCATGCTCAGCCTGTGTTCCCTTTTACGAATTCCAGAAATTCATCATAGTCCCTTATGTAGTCAGATTCATCATAAAGCTCGGACGCCAGCACCATAAGGACTGCATCTGGAGAAAAATCAAACATCTCACGCCACATATTATTGGAGACATAGAGCCCTTCATAGGGTTTTTCCAGTGGAACAATCTTTTTTTCTTTACCATTGTCTAATCTAATCTTACAACTTCCATGAATGCATATCAAAATTTGCTGTAGGCATTTGTGCGCATGAAACCCCCGAGCGACTCCATCAGATGTATCATACATGTAATAAACGCGCTTAATCCTGAATGGAATATCCTTGAACTCCTCTAGCGCAACTAGTTGGCCGCGGTCATCACCATGGGGCTGAAACATATATTTAATCACCTGCATAATCTGCCCTCACCTATCACCTTCTAGCATCTCAGTTTTCCTTGGCATAAACCGCTTGGAAAACTTATACTTCAACAGCTTCCATTTTCTTGGCATAACAAAAAATTTAATAATTCTATACTTTATTTTTTTGGCTTTATAAGCTTTTATCATCTTTTGCTGAAGCAAATCTTCCTTATTCACTTTAGAAATCATTATCTGATTGGCGATATCCCAATCATTGCATAATCGTTTGTGCCATATTGCATTATTAGATGTTGAAACACCTACCCCCCATTCATATGAAATAACCTTTTGTGGATAGTATGCGCCCAAAATTCCATCAAACATCATCATTTTCCAAATACTGTCCTCAACATACTTTACATTGTCTTCGATTCTCCTTAAATATTCCATACAAATTTCTTTTGTGCTTATCACCGCAGCACCTAACGCAATATCCCCAAGAACCGCATAATTCCATCTGCATTCATGCCAAATATCAGATAAATATATATTAATATTCTGCGGATGCGCCCTTTGAACAACATTAATTTGGTTGCCGATTTCGTCTTGAGAGTAATATATAGCATCTCCAAATGACCACACTTTCTCACTTTCTTCCAAATATGCTATCCAATCTAGCAGAATTGTCTCATGATATAAATAATCCCCTGGACTTATCGGCTTTATATATTTAGCAGTGCTTGTTTTTACACCCTTCAGGAAATTCTTTACCGTACCCTGATTTTCTGATGCTGGAACCAAAGCATAATTTGTAAACTTATTCTCTTCGAAATACATCACCGTTTTATCAAAATAATTGTTATTCGATCCATCATCTGTCACGATAATTTGAACTTTCAGCCCTTGCTGAATAATGCATGAGTTTAATGTCTGCTTTAGCTTTTCCCAAGTTGGATTGTACGTACAAATCACAACCGCTACATTTGATTCTGTATCTATTTGGAAATTGCTCCCGAATACATTCTCGTTCTCCATAATATGTTAGCTCCTTGTACGCATGTTTTAAAATAAAGCACAAATCAATTGACTTATATATTCAGTAAGGCATCATCATAGACAAAACTGATTCTGTCATTTTTTCAGCAAATTACTTTCCATATATCTCTCTTCTTTCTTACAAAATCGAATAGGATAATCTCAAATATAAGCACCCAATATAAATGGAAATTATAAAATGCGCCAGCTATCATCATAGACAAACCATATATGGTATATTTTTTATTTATTTTATATCCCAGAATGGAAATGTAAATCAATACGCCATATATAATAGCAAAACCAATCACTCCCACAGAATAAAAAATATCAATCCAGTCACATTCTACTGTCCATATCGAAGTTGAATATTGATTGAAATACTTAACCATTTGAAATCCCGAAGTACCCAATCCAAATCCAAATAATATATTAACAATACTGGAGTTTGCAATTATTTTAGGAAAGCTAGTCAAATATCGCAAATGTGTAGCATCACTTCCACTAGTCATTCGGCCATTCATAAGACTAATTACCCTCGAAAAATTATACACAAAATCATCTCTTACATTATCCAGCATTATTGTCAAACAGATTACAACAATTACAGCAAGCAAAAGTGCTCTTTTTGCCTTATCCTTTGATAAATGAAACAGATATTGAGGAATAGATATCATAATACCGTATAATAAAACACAGCAGAACATTGCAATCATAACTGTCGTATTTCTTGTAAGAAAGGCAAAACCTAAAAACAATAATTTTGCAAATAGATTCTTTTCAGTTAGAAATCCAATAATTAAGGTTGGTACGAGCAATCCGGCATGTGCTGTTAATGCATTATACACCATTTTTCCGCTTTTATATTGATCAGAAAATCCTAACATAAGATTTAATTCAAGTCCAAATGCCTTATCTAATATTAATTGCCCCCACCCCCATACAACCTGTAATATACAACATATTCTAATTCCCTTAAGAAAATATTCCACTCTTTTTTGCACACCTGTCATAATATAGTAAATCAACAAAATAATCGATGTATTTGCAAAAGCAGTCATACATTTTATTTTCCAGTCTAGAACCAATTCAGGGGATATCAGGCATAAGAAAGTCGAGATAACAGCAGCTCCAACATATATGATATATGGTGTATAATATATTTTTATCTTTTTCTCCTTTGACAAAAACAGAAACACTAACCCATACAATAAATAGATGAAAATAGTATTCCCCCAAATCTTAAAAGCAGATATATTGCTCACCATACCAATACATAACCATAAATATTTATCTGTTAATCTTATATTCTTCATTTCCATTCCCTCCATGTATTGTCTGCGAAAAATTCTCTCATTAAGATATAAGAAAACAGAAACAAACACCCCTATTATTTATCATTCTGTGCCAAAATTCCCACCCCATTTAAATTGCAAACTCATAATCAAATCTGCAAAGTATGATCTAGTATTATAATAATATGGCATGTATAGCCCTAAACAAAACCATAATGATAATTTACCATTTTTTAAGAATTTTAATCTCAATGCCGCCCATTCCTTACAACCTGCAACATACTTCATCTTTTTCCCGGTTCTGTCACTAACGCTATCAGCAATGACTTTTATAGAATCTACTGCTTTTAAATAATAGTTCATCGAATTAATTTTAGACATTACCGTCTTCTTTTCGTTTCCTGTAGCCGTTTCGTTATGCCTACGATAGAAAATCAAAGGCTCAAAATATATATATAATGTTTCTGTTACATTTGCATAACGCCAAAGCAATGCATCATGAGGATATCCTTCAAACCAATATCTTTGAGCCTTTTCAAAAAGAACTCTTCGGAAGCAATATGTACAACCTGGTCGATAAACAAACATAAATTTTTTACTAAATTGATGTTTTCTCAGTTTTTTGTTGTCAATCTGTGTATGCGAATCCCACCCTTTATACTCCAAATCATAGTCTGACGCGAGGAGCATGATTTCACTGTTCATAGTCATTATCCGCTCCATACATTCTAGTTTAGAGTCATACCATATATCATCCTGATCACAAGTAAAAATAAGCTCTCCTGTAGATTCCGCTATGGCACGCATGAAATTCTTTTGCCACCCGCTGTTTTCCGTATTTAAAATACATTTCCAGTTCTTCAAATTATGCTTTTCTATATATCCTATTATGATATCCTTTGTGGAATCTGTTGAACCATCATCTGAAATAATCACTTCATCCGGCTTTCTTTTCTGATTCAGAATAGATTCCAGCTGTTCAAGTATATATTTCTCACCGTTATACACTGCCATGACTACAGAAATTTTCATAATTTTAATTTCACCAATCCCCATTAACTTTTCAGGCTGATCTACCTATAATTCATACTGGCATTTGTCAGGGTACCTAGTTAAGAACGCGTTCGCTATCTCGTCCCTTATTCTTTCAAAGTCTTTGATATTGGGAGTGTCATTAATACAAATCATATTATTTTTCCCGTTTAAAATATCATTTATTACATCCCCCGTCTCTTCCATTCCAATATGATATGCCTTTCCCCTGCATTTTCGAGGAACAAAATTCCCTCTCATAATGTCCCAATATCGGAACAAATATTGATTGACATCTGTTATTGCCCTAAACTTATTGCTTGACGTTCTATCCAGATTTACATATTCGATTTCCCATACTTCCTGCATTGTACTTTTTAATAGCGGAACTGGCAAATGCCTATTCACAATATTTTGATATTTTTTCCATGGTAACAGACAAATGTTCCTTAAAACATCTTTTCCATATTTCAAGTTAATCCATTTTGTAAAATTATTTTTAAGTACTGTGTATTTATAGTAGTTTTTATTAATAACTGAAATATTATTAAGCAATATATGGAAATAAATTTCATCTATATCATCCGTCTGAATCAATGCTTCCAAAGCCTCATAACATGGCTTATCATTAATAAAGAACTCGCTCGGGTTCATCTGCGAATTCAAAAACATATCATCATTAAAATATACGAAACACTCAGACAAGTCCTCTATTCGATGCATATTCAATTCAATAGGGTTGGCCGAGAATGTCGGCAAGTATTGATGCGGTATATAATCCTTATGTTTTACTATATGAAGTTTAGGACAATTAGGGTTTAAAAATGATGGTAAATGTCCATAGGTAATGAAATGTACTTTCCGCATCCACGGGGCATTCCGTTCAATGCTCCTGAACCAATATTTTAATAGCCCCCAGTCCCTGAAACGGCACTCATTATCATCTCCTCCGTCAAAACCCTCTTTATTCTTTTTCCGCTCTTCTATCCATTTATCATCATTGCCATCTACCCAAGGAACTACAAAATCTATATTCTCATTCACACGATATTTCCTCCCTATGCGACAAACACTTTTTTAACTTAATTCTCTAATCCATATAACGCCATAATCTTCTTGCAAGATTTATTTATATCAAACTCTGAATGAAGCATATAATTGTTACACCGTTCCCTTTCTTCGTCCGTTGGCAATTCCATAGTTAAAATCCTATGGGCCCAATCCAGATTGCTTTCCTCCAATGGGCAGAACTCTATCCTTCCAATTATATCCACCTCTATCGGAACCCTATCTGATGCAATACATGGAAGCCCTGCTGCCTGTGCTTCTAGCAGCGCAATACCAAGCCCTTCATACAAAGATGGAAAAACAAATACATCCATACCTTGCACTAAACGATTTACATCATTCCTTCTAAAAAGTACAGTCACCTCATTTTCTAAATGATAATCTTTTATCAACTGCTGAAGTTTGTCGGGTATCTGGTCACTCCCCGTCACGCAAAGCAGATGCACATTTTTGTGTAGCTCTTTTAATTCCTTTAATATTCCTAAAAGCTTTAAATGGTTTTTTTGTCTATTCATGTAACCCACATGACCAATTATCAGCTTGTCCTCTAAATGGAGTTCCTCCCTAATTTCAATGCTCTCTTTTCTCGAAAATCTATAATCATTCACCGATATCCCATTAGGAAGTACATCGAAATTACCTTCACCAAATATCCATTTTCCTGCTTCAACTGAACATGCAAGCGCTTTCGTATAAGTCAAATCAAATACTGGCATTAATAATTTATGAATTACCCTATGCATACATTCTGTATTATGGCAGTGTGCAATCCGTATTTTTACACCTCCTATCATAGCAGCCAACAAATCGACCACCATTGTTGCGCTGTTTCCATGAACATGAATCACCTCATAATTATTCTCTTTTATAATTGCACTTAATTGAAATATATATTTCAAGGGATTTTTATTTCTAATTAATATATATAATTGAGAATGGTTCTTCTTTATTATTTCTTCAAAACAAGCCTCGATTTTCCTATTTACCACGAAATCCATCTGGACTTCTTTCTTATTGATGTTTTTGTAGTAATTCATGATAACGGTTGTAATACCGCCCATAGACAGTTCAACTGTGCTGACTGTCAATACTTTGCATTTTTTCATTGGAATCCACCGTTTATTAAATCTCTGATCAAAACCAGAATATTTATCATGGGCAATCACAGTCCTTGCATCATCAACTTTTGATGCTATTTCTTTTTACAGGAACAGTTTTTCATACTTTCTAAAAACGAAATCTAAAACTTTTAACAACTTTGTGATTAAATACTATTTATAAAATCATCCAAAACTTTTAATAACTTATCTCTTTGTGAAAAATATCGTTCAAATCTATGTATTTTAGCTTTTTTTATCAATTCCGATATACTGTCACCTTCGTTATACATAAAAACATAGTTTTTCTCTGCAAAAGATTTAGCCAATTGTACTTGATGATCATCCACATGCTCTCCATATTTCGCTAATCTAGGAACAACGATTACCGGCTTATTCTTTTCGAGTCCTTTCATAATAGTTCCGACTCCGCTATGAGTTATAATTAAGTCGCAATCTTCTATCATCTTCACAAATATGTCATTTGAACAAAAATCTGTATATCCATAATTGCGTGGAACATATTTTCCAGTCCCAATCTGTGCATACACACTATCTGGAAAGCTATTAGTTCCTACTGCTATGTCAACCATTTTTAACAATCTATCAAATGGAAATTTTTGAGTTCCAACTGTAACAAATATCATATATCTACCTTCTTTAAAAAACACACCCTACATACCTTGCTTTGCTATATCTTTTAGCTAATGTATGCCATTGAACCAAAAATAAATCGGCAAATAAGTATACCAATCTTCCTGTGCAAGAAAGATTATCTATCCTTGCAAAAGACTCAATATATACTATTTTTTTTCCTAAGATTTTTCCATATAAACAAAAAGGAAACGTCAAAAGGGCTCCTGTTGAAATAATAATGTCGGGTTTTTCTTTTTTAAGAATGCTTCTGGCACACTTACATAAATGAAGAAAATGACTTAATAAATGTCTCTCTTTTCTATTAATCTGAGAAAATGTATAATCAATTACAATAGAGCTATCCTCTGCTTGTCCACCTGCTTCAGTGATAAGGATACTTTCATATTTTTCCATTAAGGTTCTTAAACACATCAATTCTTCAAAATGCCCACCTGATGAGGCTACAAACATCACTTTCATATATCATCAATCCTTCAAAGCATTTATATTGTTCGTGACCATATTTCAGCTTAATCTCCAAAAAATCTGTTTACCGACTGCCATAAATCATCCACCTTGCTCTAGTCATATTGTTACTATGAAAAAGCTATCCCTACAACGCCACATCCCCCACCACCGGCTCCCCAGCACGGCGATGCTCTCGCGCTCCCTCTGGATTCTCCCCCAGAGCGATGCCCCTCTCTCCTCCACCGCACGTCCCCAAAAGTTCCTCTTACATACAAGTAAGGCGAACTCCCCTGACTGCCGGAACCGGCATCTATCCTTTTATTTGAGTGGTCTCGGAAAGAAGATGGATAAACCAAGAAACAGGAGCTGTTAAGTGAAAAAACAGGCATTTTGAGTACCATTAGAAAGTCCACACTAAGCAGACTAAGCGTAGCACCCAATTAATCAGAACGAGGAGGAGTATTATTATGGGCAAAAAAGTGTTCACCGATGAAGAAATGGAAATGCTGCGGAACAATCCGTATACCTATTCCGTCACGCCATCCACTCTGTACTTTACAAAAGAATTCAAAGAACTCTTCTGGCAGGAGTACCAGAAAGGGGAGGTTCCCCGCCAGATTCTAGATAAGTATGGTTATCCGGCAGACGTGCTCGGCAAAAAGCGAATCTGGGGGATTGCCCATAATATTAAAGACCAGTATTATAGCGAAGAAGGACTCCGCGAGGGTTCCCTGAAAAGGGGGGCTCCTGCCAACAATAACAATGAAATCACAGAGGAGACTGTCAGGCGACTTCAGGATGAAGTCCGGCAGCTCAGACATGAGATTGAACTCATGAAAGGGTGGTTCTCTAACCAATGAGCACTATTTCCTCTAATGTGCCCCCATATATTCTGATTCACTCTGTAGGGATTACTTTGCTCCAAGCAGGGCGGTGTACTACATACGGTCAGTCTGTTCCAGGGCATCCTGTGCAGTCCTGAAAAGTAGCAAAAAACAAAAGCAGGGGTGAAGTGTAAAAAGGTAAAAAAAGGATGTTAAAGAAAATTAAAATGGGGCTTGCAATATAATCATATTCCGTATATAATTAAAAAAGTTCTGAAAAAAGTTCGCCTTACTTGTATGTAAGGCGAACTTTTTATGTTCTCGTTTTCTCTCCGGATGCGAAAATACCGATTAGCCGCCACCGGCTCAATGTCTTCTGTATGTCGGCCAAATTTTCCTTATCTTTTACAGAACCACCCCGTTCAAGCGCAGCAGCTCCCTGGCGCTCTCCACGGAGTCGATGCCGGTCTTGTTCTTGATGG
>OFFW01000860.1_pt1 | contig 19983 bp, 10 predicted proteins | sample 1521501 | NCBI WGS metagenome assembly OFFW01 (sample SAMEA3504107, study PRJEB24116) | mouse gut metagenome | biome: mouse gut; feature: mouse-associated habitat; material: faeces | place: Denmark | collected 2011
ACCTTATCCGTGACTACTGCCGGGAGTTTTTTGTTTCCAAAGGCATGATAGCCGATTTTGCCATCCATGACAAAGGGGACGGCAACCCCCACGCCCATATCCTGCTCACCATGCGGGCGATGGACGAAAAAGGCAGATGGCTCCCCAAATGCCACAAGGTATATGACCTTGACGGGAACGGCGAAAGAATCCGGCTCCCGTCCGGCAGATGGAAAAGCCACAAGGAGAACACCGTGGACTGGAACGACCGGAAGTACGCCGAAATCTGGCGGCAGGGATGGGCGGACACGGCCAACCGCTATCTGGAAGCCAACGACCGCCCGGAACGGCTTGACCTGCGCTCCTATGCCCGACAGGGGATTGATAAAATCCCCACCGTCCACATGGGGCCAGCCGCCTGCCAGATGGAGAAGAAAGGAATCCAGACCAACATCGGCAACCTGAACCGGGACATCAAAGCCGCCAACTCCCTCATGCAGTCCATCCGCCAGATGGTGCGCCACTTAAAAGGCTGGATTGCCGATTTAAAAGAGAAAAAAGCCGCCCTGATGGAAGCATTGGAGCAGACGAAGGAACCGACCATACCGGAGCTGCTCTCACAGTATTTAGAACTGCGGAGCGGACAGCGTGCCGACTGGACTTCCAGAGGGAAGCTCAAAGGCACAGTTGCCGACTTCAACAGGGTACAGGCGGCAATGGAGTTTCTGCGGGAAAAAGGAATCTCCACCATAGAGAGCCTTGACACCCGGCTGGACGAAATCAGCCAGACCGCCGTTTCTGTCATGGAGAGCGTGAAAAAAAGCGAGAAGCGTATCAAAGCCATCGACACCATGTTGTCCTATATTGACAAATACGAAGCAAACAAGCCAGTCCATAAGGAGTACGCCGCTATCGGCTGGAAGAAGAAAAAAGAGCAGTTTGCAGAGAGCCACCGGGAGGAACTGGACGCTTACCATGCCGCCATCCGGTATTTTAAAGCCAACCTGAAAGGCAATTCCTACTCTCGCAAAGATTTGGAAGCGGAACGGGAACAGCTTGCTTCTGCCCTGCCGGAACAGGGGGAGGAGCTGGAAGCGGTTCAGGCAGATGTAAAAGTGCTGCGGGATGTGCGCCGCTGGCTCAATCAGGTATTGCCATCCGAGCAGTACCGACAGACCGCCGAGCCGGGGAAGAAACCGTCCGTACAGGGGAACCTGAAAGGGCGGCAGGAACGCATCCGGCAGGAGCAGGCAGAGAAACGCCAGCCGCCCCGGACACAGAAACAACAGAATATGGAACTTTAAACAGGCACTTGTTTTGTGATTGTAAATCGCTGGCAAGTGCTTGTTCATTTGAACAAGACGGATTTACAGACAACGTGAACGACATTGTGTCGCTCACGTTGGGATTATCAGGAGGAAACGCCTATTGAACGTATTTGAAGCCGTGAAGCAGTCCGTCACCACAAGGCAGGCTGCGGAGCGTTATGGAATCAAAGTAAACCGGAACGGGATGTGCGTCTGCCCGTTCCACAACGACAAGAACCCAAGCATGAAGGTTGACCGCCGCTTTTACTGTTTCGGCTGCGGAGCCACCGGGGACGTGATTGACTTCGTTTCCCGGCTCCACGGTATCGGCAGCAAAGAAGCCGCCCTTATGCTGGCAGGGGCGCTTGATTCGTCCCTGTCCGGCGTATTGCAGGAACAAAACGGTATGGCCGAAAATAATGAGTATTTGGTAGCGGACTTTTTAAAGGCGCTTTTGATACAGGCAAACAGCGATTCCGATATTACCGTGTCCATATTGGACGCGGATTACAAAAAAGGAATTTTGTCAGTGGAAATTACGCAGAAATTTAAGCACCCAAACGGGAATGCGGGAAGCGTTTCAGAAACCCGGACTGTAATACTGGACAGGGCGCAGAAAAAGGAAGTTCCAAAGGAATACAAAAATGTGAGTTTTTATACGGCGGACGGGGAATTGTATAAAGAATACAGCCTGCCCAAAGGCGCAGTCTGTACAATGCCGGCCGCCCCAAAGAAAGATGGAAAAAATTTCAGGAACTGGCGTTTTATAAACGGCGGCTCAGGAGAAGCTTTGGGACAGGCAGTTTCTTTTCCCGGCGGGCAAAAATACGTATTGTCGTCGAATGGGGAAGTCTATAAGGTTTTAGAGGATACAAAACTGATCGCGGCGTTTGAGTGAAGCGGCGGATGAAAGGAGGAAACGACAGAATTTGAAAAAGCGGTTACAATTGAGGAAAACGGCGGCGTGGATGCTGATATGTATTTTGGGCGCCGCGTCGGTATCATTGACGGGATATGCGAAAGAAAACGTATACCAAAAGAAGGATTCTAAAAAGAAGCAGGAATTTAAGACGGAGTGGACGGGACGGCTGCCGGACGCAGGAGCACATCCGGCAAATATAACGGAAGTGTCCGATCTGGAATCGCTCTGCGCTGCCGTAGCCGAAACGGAAAGCGGGATAAAGCCGCAGTGCAGGGAACAGGAAGGGACGGACGGCGTATGGCAGAATAAACGCCTTCTGGTAAAAAGTGAAACGGACTTTGACACAATGGGAGCGGATCGTGTGATTTATGGCTATGACGAGATGTATATTCTGGAATACGATACCCAGGAACATACAAAAGCAGCGTTTGAAACGCTTAAAAATGCGCCGGATTTGACCGTGGAACCCGATTATGTGTATGAAAAAACGGCGGAGGGCACGGGCGCTTTAGAAGAAACGCCTGCCGTAAAGCAGCCCGGCGCTTCTGTCATAACGCCGGGTAAGGAGCGGGAAGTATGTGTGGCCGTTCTTGACAGCGGTTATGACGGTAGCTTTGGCGACGCCAGGATTGTACAGGGAACAGATATAACGGCTTCTGGTACGGTACAGGATCAAAATGGGCATGGGACGGCCGTTGCCAATCTTATTTTAAATTATACGCCGGAATATGTAAAAATTATGCCGGTGAAAATCGCCGATGAAGGCGGCCGTTCTTCTGCCTTAAAGCTTTATCTTGGGATCTGCCGCGCCATAGAACAGGGCGCGGATATCATCAATATCAGCATGAGCGCAAATCAGGCGTCAAATCCGGAAACAATTGGCGCAGCCATACGCAGGGCAAGGCAGGCGGGGATTTTTACGGTTGTGTCGGCAGGCAATGAAGGGAAAGACGCGTCTTGCTTTTCGCCGTCGGACATAAAAGAGGCAATTGTGGTATCCGCAGTCGGGGCGGATAAAAACAGGGCGGAATACTCGAATTATGGCGCGGGCATCGACTACTGTTCCTATGGTGAAATGGGCGTTTTGGGACGGGATAAAAAAGAAGTGACGATGAGCGGAACTTCTGTGTCGGCTGCGCTTGTATCGGCTGTGATTGCAGAATACCTCTCTTGCAATACGGATACTTCTTATGAAAGCGTCATTTCCGCCCTGGATCGGGATGCGCTTGATCTGGGAATGTCCGGAAAAGACGACTATTATGGAAGGGGATTTGCCGCGCCAAAAGGGATAAAGCCGGCGGAGGCAGAGAAAGAGGTTATAGAACTTCCGGAACTTTTGACATGCGACTGGCGGCGGATATCGGACAGAAGGCTAAACGAACTGATTGGAGATTCTGACGAGCGTATTGTGCGCAGGTTTTTGGACTTGAAAAGCGAAGAGGAACGGCAGGAAATTTTAAAACGCGCGGATATCCTTGGAAACGAGCATGTGGAAATTGTATGCGGCGCGGACGGGACGGAGCGGTACCGGAGTGTGGATACGCTTTACAAGTATCTGTACAGCGAAAGGTTTGACGCGTATGACGCGCAGAAAAAGATTTCGGGAACGTATTATATGTATATTCAGAACGCGGATCGGAAGGCGTATCTTTACACCAACCAGGACGGGACAAAATGTACGCTGCATGTAAAATTTTCCGGCACAAAGACAAATCCCGCCGATAACCCGACGATTACGGTTTCCGGCACAAACGCCGGGGCGGTCAGTCTTTCCGGCGCAAAAATAGACAGCGTAAAAACATTTACGGACGATAACGGAAACGCAAATACCATCGGCCAGGTGGGCGTTGTGGGCATTGCGGTGAAAAAGAGGGCGCACAGCCGCGTGACGGGCCAAAAGAAAACGCATGAACTAAAGAACAATCACGGAAGCGATTTGTGGTCCGGCGGTTTTACGGGCTTTGGGAGCAATGCATGCGAAGCCGTGGAAAGCGCGGGTTTAAAGCTTATGGTAGGTATCGGGGATCTTGAACTGAATAAAGAAAATAAAGTACAGTCATACCAGATTAACCTGACTAATTATCCGGCTTCTGACTGGGGAAGCGTTGATGGATGGACGGTTACGCAGAATCCTTCCTGTTTTCAGGCAGGTTCAAAGCGCCAGACGCATATCAAAAGCTGTACAAACTGCCATAAGACGACAGATACCAAAGCCGTAACGCAAGCCATACCGCAGCTTTCCCATTCGTTTGCGGGCGCAGCCTATTTGTATGGAACAAATCACAACATTTTAAACGGGGAACGGTGGCTGCAGTGCGGCTATGCCTGTAAAGACGCCGGAGGCAGCGGTTATGACAGAAACGGCGCGTGGTGGAGAACGGGCTATGAATATTTACAGCAGATTTGGTATCGCTTTATGGGAACCGACGGGCAGTATCCGGCGGATTATACGGCGTTTATAAACGGGTATTATCCTGCAAATGCTTTAGTGCCCGGATGGAGTTATGAAAAATCAGCAGAGTCGGAATTTCTTCCGGCATCCGGAACCGGAAGTTATCTGGTAACGGATCAGGCCAATATCACATATGTAAATGTTGCGCGCAAAGCATACCGGATTGTATATAACGGAAACGGCGCGGATTTTGGTTCTGTGGATCCGCAGAGCGCATACTGCGGACAGGTATTGGATTTGAGGAAAAACAGATTTGCGCGCCAGGGAGCCGAATTTCTCGGATGGAGCAAAACGCCGGACGGGGAAATTATAAAAAGTTCGGGGGTAAAGAACCTGTCGCTTACCGACGGCGCCGTTGTAACGCTGTATGCAAAGTGGAAGCTGCTGCCGTATAAAATTACGCTTGACAATCAGGGAGCAAACAAAAGCGGGGGGACAAGAGCCGTATATGAATGCTTTTCGAAAGGATACTACAAAAATAAGGAGATGACGCAGGTTTTTGCAAAAGGCCGCATCCAGGTTCCGGAAAAGGAACGGGAGGATCCCACGCTGCCGGAAGGAGTGCGGAAGCAGCAGTTTTTGGGATATTATACAAAGAAAAACGGGAAAGGCCATATGGCGGCGGATCGGGACGGTTTCTTGCAGGCCGATATCAACGGCGCGGGAGACTATCGCTATTTTACGGAAGACGCCGTCGTTTATGCAGACTGGGCGGATATGTGCGCAGTCCGGTTTGACGCAAACCTTACCGAAGAGGATGAAAAAATCCTGTCGGAAGGCGAAAGCCACAAATCAAACGACGGCCTTGCGCTTTGCCCGTTCACCCGTTTTGCCGCCGCCGGAGAGGATATTACGGTAAGCTTTGGGGAAGCGGTCATTCAAAATGAAACGTTTCGGGATATCTACCGTTTTCGCGGATGGAGCCTTACGCCGAAGATAAAAGACGAATCGGAGTTGATACTGAGTAAAGAAATTCTGGCCTGTACGTTTACTATGGAAAAGGATGTGACGCTGTACGCGCAGTGGGACTGCAGCTTTGTAATTGCCTGTATGGGAAACGGGCAGACAGAAGGAGCAGACTACCTGCAGGAGGTAAGTTCTGTTACCGATGAATTTACCTTCTGCCAAAATGGCGAAGGGCAGGAAGAATGTTTCTTTAGAAAAGAGACGCAAAAACCCGCAATGGACATTGCCACGGGGCAAATGACAAATGAAGCCGGACAGCCTTATATGGAGCGGGTGCCATATCGTTTTCTGGGATTTAGCCTGGAAAAAGAGAAAGGTTCACAGGAGAACCGGGAAATTTACTGGGACAAAAATACCCGTATGCAGGGCGGCGAGATGATTATAAACGCAAAAGAGAAAATTTTGTTCGGAGCGGCTCCTTCTGATTTTAACGCCGGGACGCAAACGAGCGTTTCACAGGAAGGCTTAATCCGGGACAATACGCCTGTGATTCCGGTTTATGCAGTCTGGGATGAGTATCCGCAGATTTTCGCTGCGGACATCTATGTCCCGCTTTCGGACGCCCAAAACGGCGTTTTGTCCAAAACATATCTTCTGGATGCTGCAAAGGCCGTGGATGAAGAATTAAAGTCAAAAACCAACCCAAGCGGTGCGTTTGAATCGGAAGAGGATACGAAGAAAAAGACATTGTTTACCATTGCGGATTATCAGCCGTCAGATTTTACAGGGGCGGAGCAGGAAATGAGCCTTACGGTAACATACCGGGCGAAAGATGGCGTCGATAATATGACGGAAAAGATGGTTCGGGTTTATCTGGTGGATACTTCCGGCAAAGACGACGACAGCGGAACAGTCCGTTTTATTTCAGAGCAGCATGCGGATACGCTGGATCGGGATTCTGTCTGGAGGGATGGGGCGTATGCCGATACGCTGGCGCGTGCGCTTGGAAATAAAAAGACCGGGGAAGAATATACGTCGGTTACGCCCGTACAGAAGGCGTTCGGTATAAAGCCTGTTTTAAAGCCGGGCAGCGGCGTCTGGGATCATGTGCAGCAGATATGGGAGTTTACCCATGACGAAGTGCTATGTATACAGGATTACGTGGAAATTTCCGGGCCAGAGGGGGAGCCGGCGGAGTTTTTAGAAAAATTCGGCTACTGCAGGGTGCGGTAGAAATAGGTGAAAAAGGGGCTGTCGCAATCAGGATTAAGTATACGAACAGCCCCTTTTTGTAACAATTATTTTTCGGACGGAAGTTTCATATAGATCTTTTCAATCCGGTTTTTGTCCATTTTGTGCACCTGCAGCAAAATGTCTTCGTCTGTAATTACGATTTCATTTTTTTCGGGCAGATGATCTAACAGGCCAATCAGGTATCCGCCTACGGTATCGTAATCTTCGGAATGGAACGGCAGGTTCAGTTCGTTACACAAATCTTCTAAATTCATGGAACCCTGGATATAATATTCCCGGTCGTTTATTTTGATCAGGGGATCTTGTTCGTCCGCATCGTATTCGTCGCGGATTTCGCCGACAATTTCTTCCAAGAGATCCTCCATCGTAATCATACCTGCGGTCGTGCCGTATTCGTCTAAAACAATTGCGAAATTGATGGATTTTTTCTGCATTTCAAAGAAAAGTTCGGAAGTTATTTTGTGTTCGTACGTAAAATAAGGTTCCCTCAGCAAATCTTTGATTCGGAAGCGTTCCCTGTCTTCGCATAAAAGCAAATCCTTCATATTAATAATGCCGATTACATTGTCCGTGGTATCTTCGTAAATGGGAAGCCGTGTAAATTTGTCTTCGCGGAAAATCGCAATGATTTCTTCGTAGGTGCTGTCTGATTTGGCGAAGGTCATGTCAATGCGCGGAATCATGATTTCTTTGGCCTGGGAATCGCCGAAATCAAACATATTGTTGATCATTTTGTGCTCCGAATTTTCAAGCACTCCGGTTTCATGCCCTACGTCTACGATAGTCTTAAATTCTTCTTCTGTCATGGCGGCCTTTTCTGCGTTGGGATCCGCCCGCAGCAGCAGAAGAAAATGCATGGACAGCCAGTTGATAATAAAGATAAGCGGCGTTAAAATCCACATCAGCCCGCGGATCATGGAAGCGTAAGTAAGCGCTATCCGGTCTGCGTAGATGGTGGCAAGCGTTTTTGGGGAAATTTCCCCGAAAATCAGGATAAGCAGCGTTAAAATCCCGGTTGCAATGCCTGCGCCCATGCTGCCGAACATGCGGATTGCAAGCGTTGTGGCCAGAGAAGACGCGGAAAGATTGACAATGTTGTTTCCTATTAAAATGGCGCTGAGCATTTTATGCATATCGTCGGTGATGGAGAGCACGCGCGCAGCGCGTTTGTCGCCCCCTTCTGCTAATGTCCGCATACGGATGCGGCTGGTTGTGGTAAAAGCTGTTTCGGCAGAAGAAAAAAATGCGGATAACAGCAGTAGAAGAACTAAGACGACGAGTTGTGCAATGGTTGTTGGACTCAATAAAATTACCTCTGCTTTCTATGAAAACTGATACATAATAGTATACCCCCCTGACGCTTAGAGTATATTTTTCAAATACGTTCTAAGGTTTGGAGATTTGAAAAAACACCTACAGGATAAATTTTACAGATTTTATCTGCGCCGTCAATATGAGATATAAAGATTTTATAAAATTTTAACGATATTCAAATGTAATTATTGTTTCATATTAGAGGGGGACGTGTTATAATATAGCAATGTATTGTAACCAAACGCTCATAAAAATCTTGGAGGGAAAACATGGAACTGACTGAAATTGTAAAAGAAAGGTGCAATAAATCCATAAAAGACTGCACCAACGCGCAATTGTATGACGCATTACTGGAACTGACGCAGAAGATGGCGTCAAAAGAAGAGAGCGGCGCCGGTAAAAGGAAGCTCTATTATATTTCCGCAGAATTTTTAATCGGAAAGCTGTTGTCCAACAATCTGATTAACCTGGGCATTTATGACGACGTGAAGAAACTTCTTGAGGATAACGGCAAAAGCTTAGCGGAAATCGAGGATATGGAACCGGAACCGTCATTGGGGAACGGCGGGTTGGGAAGGCTTGCCGCCTGCTTTTTGGATTCCATTGCAACGCTGGGCTTAAACGGCGACGGTATCGGGTTAAACTACCACTATGGGCTGTTTCGCCAGGTGTTTGAAAACTGCCTGCAGAAGGAGACGCCAAATCCCTGGATGGAAGACGAAAGCTGGCTGATAAAAACAGACGTGGTTTACCCAATCCAATTTGGCGGTTTTACGTTAAATTCCAGGATGTATGATATTCTTGTAACCGGGTATGGCAGCCGCACCACAAGGCTGCACCTGTTTGATGTGGAAACGGTTGACGAAAGCCTTGTAAAAGAAGGCATTGATTTCGATAAAGAAGATATAGCGAAGAACCTGACATTATTTTTGTATCCGGATGACAGCGACGACGAGGGACGTCTGCTGCGCGTGTACCAGCAGTACTTTATGGTAAGCAGCGGCGCGAGGCTCATTCTCGACGAAGCGGTATCAAGAGGCTCAGACCTCCATGATTTGTATCGTTATGCGACCATTCAGATTAACGATACGCATCCTACTATGGTCATTCCGGAACTGATCCGTCTTTTAATGGAACGCGGCATTTTAATGGATGAAGCGATTGATATTGTATCTAAGACCTGCGCGTATACCAACCATACGATTTTGGCTGAAGCATTGGAGAAATGGCCGATGCATTATCTAAAGAAAGCGGTTCCGCAGCTTGTGCCGATTATTTGTGAATTGAATAACCGTGTAGTAAAGAAATACCGCGACGAGTCCGTTTATATTATTGACGATGAACAGAGAGTACATATGGCGCATATAGATATCCATTACGGATACAGTGTCAACGGCGTCGCTTACCTGCACACGGAGATTTTGAAAAATTCCGAACTGAATCATTTTTACCGGATTTATCCGGAGAAATTTAACAATAAGACAAATGGAATTACGTTTCGCCGCTGGCTTTTGCACTGCAATCACAGGTTGACTTCCCTGATTGAAGATCTGATAGGGCCGGGCTTTAAAAAAGACGCGATGGAACTTCATAAGCTGGCTGATTTTGCGGAAGATCACGCCGTACTGGATCGCCTTCTTGGGGTGAAAGCCGACTGCAAGGCGGAATTAAAAGATTATCTAAAGCAGACGCAGAATCTTGTACTAAATGAAAATTCCATTTTTGATATTCAGATTAAGCGCCTGCATGAATATAAACGGCAGCAGATGAACGCGCTGTATGTGATTAACAAATATTTCGAGATCAAAGAAGGCAAGAAACCGGCTACTCCGATTACCGTGCTGTTCGGGGCAAAGGCAGCTCCGGCTTATATTATTGCCAAGGATATTATTCATTTGATTCTCTGCCTGCAGCAGCTGATAAACAACGACCCGGAAGTTTCGCCGTACTTAAACGTGGTGATGGTGGAAAACTACAACGTCACTTTGGCTGAAAAGCTGATTCCGGCGGCGGATATCCACGAGCAGATTTCTCTTGCTTCCAAAGAGGCGAGCGGCACAAGCAATATGAAATTCATGTTAAACGGCGCGGTTGCTTTAGGGACGATGGACGGCGCCAATGTGGAAATTGCCGATTTGGTCGGGGAAGATAATATTTACATTTTCGGCGAATCCAGCGATACGGTGATTGAACATTACAAAAAAGCGGATTATGTATCGAAGAATTATTATGACAGCGATCCGGTTATCAAACGGGCCGTAGATTTTATTATAAGCAAAGAACTGCTTTCTATTGGACAAAAAGAAAATTTAGAACGCCTGTATCAGGAGCTTTTGAACAAAGACTGGTTTATGACGCTTTTGGATTTGAAGTCTTATATAGAAGAAAAGGAAAAAGCGTTCCGGGATTATGAAAACCGCAGGGCATGGGCCAGAAAAATGCTTCTTAATATCAGTAAGGCGGGTTTCTTCTCTTCTGACAGGACCATTGCACAGTATAATGAAGAAGTCTGGAAACTGGATTAAATTAACCGGATCTGGAAAGAATTTCGTATTGCATATTAAAAGAGGATCGGCTAGAATAAGTACAGGCATTTTCCTGTAATAAGCTAAATAAGCGCATACAGGAAATATGTAATAATTTTTGGGGGAAGGCTGCATAAATTATATGCCAGATTTCACAAATCCCAAAAAAGTGATTAAAATAATACAATTACTATTTGACCTTTTTTGCTATTTGGTGTAGAGTAAAAGGGATTAGATAATTGTATCAAAAAATGAAAAGGAGGAATGGGGATATGGAGAGGAAAACAATGCCCAGAATTATGGCACTGCTGCTTGCCGTTGTATTGACTTGTACCAGTATCTTTACAGTACCGATAGACGTACAGGCGGCAGCCAATCCCACAAAAATCACATTATCAGCAACGAAAAAGACTTTGTGTGTAGGAAAGAACTTTTCGCTGAAGGTGAAGTCGGTAAGCCCGAGCGGAGCTTCCAAAGCAGTTACATACAAATCAAGCAACAAAAAAGTCGCTACCGTAAATGCAAAAGGAAAAGTTTCCGGTATAGCAGAAGGAAAAGCGACCATTACGGTAACATCCAAGGCAAATAAAAAGGTAAAAGCAAAATGTACCGTTACCGTAAAAAAGGGAGTGGAAGTAATCCAGACGGCTTCTTCCATGATTATGCAAAAAGGAAAAAGTATCAATCTAAGATATGATATTACACCGAATAAGGGCGTTAATAAGAAGCTTACGTTTAAATCCAACAAACCAAAAATCGTAAAAGTCAGCAAGAAAGGCAAACTGACCGCAAAGAAAGTCGGAAAAGCTAAAATTACTGTAAAATCAGCTGACGGCGGCGCAAAAAAAGTTGTAAAAGTAACCGTAAAGAAGAACATTAAGCCGGTTAAGCTTGTAACTTTGGATCTGTCGGAGCTGGCTTTATTGAAGGGCGGCAGCGAGACGCTGCACGCGTCTGTAACGCCTTCCAACGCGACTCAGAAGAAAGTGTATTTTGTTTCTTCCGATACCAGCGTAGCAAGGGTAAACAATGCCGGAAGGGTTGTTGCCAAAGGCGTTGGTACGGCCAAAATTTATGCATACGCTGCTGACAGCGTTGCAAACAGGGCGGTTTGTACCGTAACGGTTACTGAGCCGACTGTTACTCCGATTATTGAAGTTCCGGTAACCGGCGTCAGCTTAGACCGCACATCGCTGGAACTGGAAGAAGGCGCGGCTGCCGAGCAGCTGAAAGCGACGATTACCCCTGCGGACGCATCTTATCCGGCAGTAACCTGGGAAAGCAGCGACGTTTCCGTTGCGACCGTAGAAAACGGCCTGGTTACCCCGATCAAAGCAGGTAAGGCAGATATTACCGTAACAACGGCAGACGGCGGCTATAAGGCAGTCTGCAGCGTAACCGTAAAAGCGAAATATGTTCCGGTGGAAAAAGTGATTTTAGCTCCGGAAATGACATTGAAAGCAGGCGAAACGACAGAACCGCTTGTGATGGCGGTGCTTCCGTCTAACGCAACAAACCAGGCGGTTGTCTGGGAAAGCAGCGACGAGGATATTGCGACGGTATCCGCAAACGGTGAAGTGCATGCGGTAAAATCAGGCAGGGCAACCGTTACCGTAACTACCGTAGACGGACAGAAGACAGCGACATGTTCCGTTATCGTAGAAGCCGGCGGGGCTGTCAGCGTAACAGGCATAGAAGTAACGCCGAAAACAGGCGATTTAGTGGTGGGCGGCCAGGCGCTTCAGTTAAATGCAGAAGTAACGCCGTCTAACGCAACGGACAAGAGCGTAGTTTGGGCAAGTTCAAATCCGCAGGTTGCAAGCGTATCGCGTACCGGCGGCCTTGTAAGCCCGCTTAAGAAGGGTACGGCAATTATTTATGCGGAATCTGCAAACGGTATCAGGGACTGGTGCGAAGTAACAGTTCGCCAGCCGTTAATGAACGTTACCATGGATCAGGCCGCGTTGACATTAAAAGAAGGCGGTCAGTCGAACCTGATTGCAACGTTAAATCCGCTGGATGCAGATGTGGAATCTGTAGAGTGGACTGCCGGCAGCAATGCCGTAGCAATCGTAACGGATAATGTTGCTGCAGACGGCAAGGCATATGCGCTTGTTCAGGCAAAAGCAGTAACGCAGTCTCCGGTAAACGTTACCGTTACCGTAAGGACGGCGGACGGCGGCGCATATACCGCAGAATGCGCAGTGACGGTAGAACCGGTAGATGTAACAGGCGTTAAGCTGGCTCCGGGTTCTGCAAAACTGATTACAGGCGAAACCATGCAGTTTGAACTGATACCTCAGCCGGGCAATGCAAAAATCGATCCGGCCACAGTATCATGGAGCGGTACAAACGAGTATGTTACGGTAGATGAGAAGACGGGCCTTGTTACAGCGAAAGCGGCAGGCCGGGCTACGATTACCGCTACAATTCCGAACGTGGAGCCGGCAACGGCAACCGTAACGGTTGTGAATGCGGGCGGTACGGAACAGCCGGTTCACAGCATCACGCTTGATCGTCAGAATCTGTCTCTTGCAGTAGGAGCAGATGCGGCTACACTTACGGCAACCACGGATCCGGCAGGCGCAGAAGTAACATGGGAAAGCGGAGATCCAAGCGTGGCGACTGTTGCCGGAGGCGTTGTAACTCCGGTAGGCGCTGGCAAGACGACCATTGTTGCAGCCGCAGGCGGCAAGGTGGCGACATGTGAAGTAACTGTTTATAAGGCGCTGACAAGCGTTAGCGACATAGAAGGAAAAGATACCATTAACGTAGGCAGCCGCGAGGAACTTACGGTTACGCTTACACCGGCCGACGCGACGATCGGAAGCGTTCAATGGGAAAGCAGCAATGAGGAAGCCGTTACTGTTGTTTCGGACGGCCAGGCAGATGCAGAAGGCAAGATTCATGCATATGTTTATGCCGCTAAGACCGGTTCGTCAACGATTACCGTAACGATTACGGCAGGCGACGGCACAGAAGTAACAAAAGAATTTGAATTGACGTCCACAACGGATGCGATTCCTGTTCCGCTGACCGGCATCTATTTTGTAAGGGATCAGCTTACCTTAGAACCGGGTGAAACATTGAAGCAGCCGTTGAAGGTACTTTATACTCCGGATGACACGACGGAAGCGCCGCAGATCACCTGGAGCTGCAAGGAAGGCGGAACGGAAGGAATTACCGTAGACGATAAAGGCGTCGTATCGGTTGCTGAAAACGTACAGCGCGGTTCGGCTGTAATTGTAGCTACCGCAGTAAATGAAGCAGGCGAGACGCTTACAGCGGAACTTACCGTAATTGTTGGCAGCGTGATTACAAACATCGAAATGGATGAAACCATGCAGATGCTGTTAGGTGAAGAAAAACAGCTTACGCCGGTGATTACTCCGGAAAATGCACCGGATAAGACGGTATACTGGATCAGCACGGATCCGGAAGTTGCGGAAGTGGATGCGGAAGGCGTGGTTACCGCAAAGGCAGTCGGTGAGACTACAATTATTGCAGTGACAAAAGACGGCGGTTTACAGGCGCGCTGCAAGGTAACGGTCAACAGAGATACATTGGACGTTGAGAAAATCACTCTGGATCAGGAAAAACTGGATGTAAACCTGAATGAAGGGCAGTTTGAACTGAACGCAACCGTGGATCCGGCAGGCGCAGCCACATCGGATCTGAAGCTTACATGGACGGCAACTCCTGAGGGCGTGGTAGAAATCGTACCGAGTGAAGATACGCTTTCCGCGGTAGTGAAGCTGAAAGATATTGGAAATAAAGACAGTGCTGTTGTTACGATTACAGCAGCAGCGCCGAACGGCGTATCCGCTGCATGTGAAGTAACTATACATCACAGGAAAAAAGTGGAACCAGAACTGGAAGAAAATAGCTTGGGAGATGTGGTGCTCTGTAAGTATACGCTGGGAAAGGATGCGGATTCATATCAGATTACAAGGGATCTCGGAGACGGCAAAGAGCCGCTGAACTATGACATACTGACGTCGGATATAGAACATGATTATGATTGGCTTATGACCCAGTTTAAGCCGGAAAATTATGATAATAATTTCCTGAAGAAGTATTGGAACAAATTTGACTGGGATAATCTGGTAAGCCACAGCAATATTTTACAGGGCTTGCTTGGAAACCTGATGTTCAAAGGCGAGGATATCGACGTTAAGGTGACTTCTTCCACAAGAATTACCATTACCATCAAGAAGGGCGGAAAGACGAAGGAGATCTTCGTAGATCGCATCGACCATGCAGACGGATCGGATCTGGTTATCATTGACGGAAGCAGACGGATCACACTGACGGATATTGAAATTGCCAATGAAAACGATGTGGTTACCATTGACGCGACAGCAGACGTCTTAAATGGAATGAAACTGCAGATGATTATTTCCAGAACAAGTTTTGTGCTCAAAACAGATGGCAGCACAACGCTTAAAGCAGAGATCACGGAAGATGGTTATACATTGATCTTCAATGTTCCGGATATGAGAAAATTGATGAACCTCTTTGACTATGACGTTGATTTTGAGAAAATTAAAATCTTTGCCGTTTACGATGCAGTAAAAGAGTCGTAAAGATTAAAACAATCCTTGAAATGCTCCGGGATGTGTCCCGGGGCATTTTTGGGGAAAGGAAATTTCTATGTGGAAAAGAAAACTGGCAGGAACTGTAGCTGTACTCGGCCTTTTGCTGGGCAGCGCCATTCCTGTATACGCCGGAGATATCAACGCAGAAGAACAGCGTATTATAGATTATTACAACGGTACCGTAACATATGAAGGAAAAACCTATTACTTTGCCGAATGGGGAAAGCAGAAAGCCTATAACAAGCTGATGGAAGACGATGTGGATTTGACGGCGGTTCAGGTGGACTCTGCAATCCGGCAGGCAAACGCGAATTTAAAGCGGGGAATTGACGAAGGGTATTTGGTTGAGGTTACGGAGAACGGAGCCGACACACAAGAGCCGGATACACAAACGCCGGATTCGGACGGCAAAGGCGAGGGTTCCGGCGCTCCTGAACAAAATCTGCCCGAAGGATCCGGGGAAGATATGACGGGTGCAGACGCTTCCCAGGAAGAACTGACAGAGCAAAAGCCGTTTTATCCGGACGATACAAATTCGAATGTACAAAAGCTTTTGGATCAGGCCCTGGAAGAAGGGGATTACGCCGATATCAAAATCAGCGATAAAAAGACGGAAGACGGCCAGGACGGCAAACGGGCGGTTACAGTAGAGCAGTACTTAAAAGGAACCGTGGATATTTTGGATAATGATGGGAATGTCATACTTTCATCTGGCCTTCCGATTAAAAATACCGGATACTATACCGGAGGAATTGTACTGGCAGTTGTGGTGTTTGCCGCTATTCTCTGCGGGGCATTCGCAGTTGTTACAGTGAAAAAGAAAAAAGGATATTTTATTATGCCTGTACTTACTACAGTTGCCGGAATTGCAGTAATTGCGGTTTTTGCAGGAGGCTTTTTGGAAAGCCAGACAGGAAAATGGAATGCGCTTTGGATTTCGGGCGCGCCGGAATACGTTTATGCGGCAGAATCCGAAAACCAGGCTGCGACTGGGAGCGCTCCGGAAGTCCTTCCGCTGCCGGGCGAACAGTACGGAGAAATTCTCTGTGATGAAATCGGGTTAAAAGCCCCTTTGTATTATGGAGATACGGAAGAAATTTTGGAAAAAGGTGCGGGAACCTATGCGGGCGGCAGCTTGCCGGGAAGAGGCGGCAGCGTTCTTGTGGGAGGACATGACGTCACCTATTTTGCACCATTGGAGTCGGTACGCAAGGGAATGATCCTTACGTTAAAGACAGGCGACGGACAGTACGGATACGAAGTGACAGATACGCAGATTATGGATGTGAAGGAGTATAAGGAACGTAAGCCGGAAACAGAAGAACTGACGCTGTATACCTGTTATCCGTTCGGAAAGGAAGGCGTACTTCGGAATGAGCGGTTCTTTGTATATGCAAAAAAAGTGTCCGGGCCGGAAATTGGAGAGTAATACATGCGTAAAAATCGAAAAATCAGGACAGCAGCCAGCCTGGCAGTTACCGTAGTACTGTCGGCGGCGATGTTTTTGCTGTTTTTTAGTATAGAGTTGCTGATTGGTTATTTTAGCCCGCGTACGTTTCAGGAGAGTTTAAGGCTTGGCGATTACGCAGTGGAAATGGAAAAAGAACTGCTTTCTAAGCAAAAAGAATTATTTGCAGCCCATGGGTTGCCGGAATCTCTGGTTGAGGATATCTGGGGAAACAGCAAATCATATATGGCGTTTTATCAGTATTTGGACGCCGGGGAAGTAAAAGAAGGCGGATACCGTTTTGGCCAGCAGGAGATTTTAGAAGCATATCTGGCCGAACAAAACGCAGACGAGACGGAGGGCGTAAAAAAAGCGATAGAGATAGTAAGCAAAGAAGCCGAAGCAATATGCAGCCGATATATTTATCCTCCGTTTGTCCGGATATACCGGCAGTATGTGCGGGAGAAAAAACCGGAACTTACGGCGCTTGCGGCAGTTTCGGCGGTTATTTCGGCGCTTTGCATCCTGCTTTTGTTCCGCTGGCATCACAGCAGGCACCATGCGCTGTATTATATAACAGGCAGTTTGTTTACTGCGGCGGTTTGGAATGCTGCGGGAACTGCGGCAGTCCGTATCGGGGAAAAGTCGTTTGGGACTGGTACAGGGACGGCATATTATCAGACGTTTTTGGAAATATTTAAAACCAGGGGCATATCCGCCTGGTATGTGGTCAGTATTGTTGCGGCGGCGGTGGGAGTATTGCTGTTTGCAGTCAGTATGCATATGAGGAAGCGTTAAAAATGGAACAGACAGGATATTTGGATCTGCACAGCCATATCCTACCGGGAGTGGATGACGGCTCGGCAGACTGGGACATGACAATGCGGATGCTTGTAACGGCATATCGTCAGGGCGTGCGTCATATTGTGGCGACCCCCCATAATTATCCCGGAAACAAAAAGCAGGACAACGAACAGATACGGGCGCTTGTCCGGGAAGCGAATGAACGCGCAAAGGAGATTGCTTTTGATTTTGAAGTGCTGAGCGGAAATGAAATTATGTACCGTTCGGGGATTGCCGAGGAGATTTCGGCCGGGCATATCCTTACAATGGCAGACAGCAGATATCTTCTGGTGGAATTTTATCCGGAAGAACGCTACCGCATTGTATACCAGGGTTTAAAGGAACTGGTGGAAGCGGGTTACCGTCCGATTATTGCACATATGGAACGGGTAGAAGCGTTGTTTGCAAAAGAAGAAAATATTCGGGAAATCATCAAGCTTGGCGCGCTGATTCAGGTAAATGCAAGAAGCCTGACGGGAGGTATTTTTGACCGCCGCTCGGCCAGGCTCAGGAAGCTGATCGAAAATGGCATGGTACATTTTTTGGGAAGCGACTGTCACAATATGGACAGCCGCCCGCCCATGATGAAAGACGCAGTGGAAAAACTTTATAAAAAACTGCCGGAAGATTCTCTTAGGCGTATGCTTTACGAAAATCAGGAGCATTTCCTGCAGAAAAAATACATTTAAAGAAAGAGGATGCCTATGAATTCTAAAAATGATGAAATAGAAATTGATTTGTGGGAAATATTGATGCTGATTTTGCGCCATTTGCCAATGGTCATTTCATTCACCATTGCAGGGGGCCTTTTGCTGGGGCTGTACAGCGTCTACGCATTGACGCCGATGTATACTTCTACTTCCAAGATGTATATCCTCACAAGTTCAAGTTCCGTGTTAAGCCTTGCAGATCTGCAGGTGGGCAGCAACCTGGCAAACGATTACGAAGAGTTGATTACCAGCCGTCCCGTGGTGGAGCAGGTGGCTAAAAATCTGGATCTGGGCGTCAGCTATGAAGCCCTTTTAGGGCAGGTCAACGTAGCAAAGCGCGAGAATACGCGTATTATCCTGATTCAGGTTACGTATCCGGATCCGGTGCTGGCAAAAGAAATTGCAAATGAATTTGCGGAAGTATCGCAAAAGCGCCTGGCTCAAATTATGCAGATCGACGAGCCGACTATAGCAGAAGAGGCGGTAGAATCAAAATATCCAAGCAGCCCGAACAATAAGCGGAACATCCTGCTGGGAGCGGCAATCGGATTACTTCTTTCCGTTGGTTTTCTGGTGATCCGCAATATCTTAGACGATACCATCCGCAGCGCGGACGACGTGGAGAAGTTTTTACGGTTAAATACGCTGGCATCGATTCCGGAAGAAGGCGGAACCGATAACTCAGAGAAAAAGAGAAGGCGCAAGAAATTGTGGGGCGTCAGAAAGGGCGGTCATAAATGAGAGTAGAATTAGAAAAACTGGAAAAACTAGGGTACGGCAAAAAAGAAGCGTTTAATTCACTCAGGACGAACTTAAGTTTCTGCGGACCGGACATCCAGATCATTACGTTTACAAGCTGTACGCCGGACGAAGGAAAGAGCAGTATTGTAATGGAACTGGGGAGGGCAGTTGCTGAGGACGGTAAAAAAGTATTGATTATAGACGCCGATTTGCGAAAATCCGTCCTGGTTGGGCGCCATCAGGCCAAAAGCGAAGCAGGGAGCATCAAGGGGCTTTCCCATTACCTGAGCGGCCAGGCAAAGCTTGCGGACGTGCTGTGTGAGACAAATATTGAAAATCTGAATATTATATTTGCAGGGCGTACGACGCCGAATCCCACGGAACTTTTGGGAAACCGCTATTTTGACGAAATGATTATGTATGCGAGGGAAAATTACGATATTATTTTAATTGATTCCCCTCCGCTTGGTTCGGTAATTGATACGGCGGTTATCGCTCCCAAATGCGACGGCGCGGTAGTGGTTGTAGAAGCGAATAAGTGCAGCTATCGTTTTATTCAGGATATTATCAAGCAGCTGGAAGTGACGGAGTGTAAAATTTTAGGCGTTGTTTTAAATAAAGTTAAGATCGAAAAAGGCGGATATTACAACCGTTATTATAAGCGCTATTATAAGAGTTATTATAGAGGCTATTACAGCGGTTATTATACGCCGTACTACGGAAGAGAAGATAAATCGTCAGAAAAATCTCGGGGGGGGGCAAAATAAGCAAATAATGAGACAAAAAAAAGCTGGCAAAAACAATTTGAGTTCTGACGACCCGTATCAGTATCAGGTAGTGAACAAGGATAAAGAAAAATAGAATAAGGTACGGAATAAAAGATTATAGGAGATAAGGTGGGTCTGTCATGGGTAAAAAAAGTATAACAAATACGGCGCGTTTTTGTCTGGAAGTTTGGAATACAGGGTTATTTGCCCTTGTATGG
>OFFW01000861.1_pt1 | contig 19937 bp, 18 predicted proteins | sample 1521501 | NCBI WGS metagenome assembly OFFW01 (sample SAMEA3504107, study PRJEB24116) | mouse gut metagenome | biome: mouse gut; feature: mouse-associated habitat; material: faeces | place: Denmark | collected 2011
CCATCACCCGGTATCGGCTGGTGGAGGAACACCTGGTAGGCGAGGGCAAAGAACCTGTCAGGAATTATGATTTGCTGTCCATCATCATGCTGTGCCTTGGCGGGCCGGACGGGGCAAACTATGACGGCGTACTGCGAATGCTGGATGTGCTTCTCTCCAACGAAACCAGCGAGGCGGAAAAGCGGAAAATCTTGCAGGACGATTACGACATTCAAATGACGCAGACAATGGAAAGAGAGGTGTCGGTCATGTGCAATCTGAGCAAGGGCGTTAGGGAAATAGGTCGGGCAGAAGGTCACGCAGAGCGGGCGTTGTCCGATCTCCGCAACCTTATGGAAACATTGGGCTTGACTATTGAGCAGGCTATGGCGGCGCTGAAAATCCCGGATGCTGAAAGGCAGAAATATATGGATTTGCTGGAACGGCAGTAATAGCGAAAACGCCACGGACTATCATTGTCCCTGGCGTTTTCTGTATCTGCGTTAGCTGGCTTGGGCGGCTTCGACTTCTGCCTGTTTCTTCCTGTGGTAGTTCTCCCGCCTCGCGGCAAGCATACGTTCATAGCGGACTTGGGCTTCGGCATCTCCGGCGGCGGCGTCCTCGTACATCTTCAAGCGAGACTTTTTTACTGCCTCTGATTGGTACGCCCTCTGCCTTGCCAACTCTGCCGCCGCTTCCGGGTCGGTTTCGGCGCGGGTTTTCAAATCCTGCAAAGCTGCCTTTTTCCGATTGCGGTGGGCTTCCAGCCGCGCCGTTTCTTCTGGGGTGAGGGGCAAGCCCGCCTCGGAACATTCGGCAAGTTCTTTCAACGTCCGCTGTTGGGGCTTCGGGGGTTGCGCGGCCTTCTGCCTGTCACGCCACGCTTTGTGCTGCTCGGCTTTCTTCTGGCGGTGCGCCGCAAGCCGCTCCGCTTCCTCTGGGGTGAGGTCGGCTTCATCCAGCTTGGCGAGTTCCTTCAGTGAGCGTTTGCGAGGCTTCTCTGGCTGACGGGCCTTTTTCTTGTCGCGTTGCTTCTGCTGATAGGCCCGATTGCGCTCTAACCGCCGTTCTTCCTCCGCCTGTTCCTCCGGGGTCAACAGGCCCGCCCTTTTCCTTGCGGTAAACTCCCGGCGCTCCTGCTTGTACCTCTCATACCGAACCTGGGCAAGCGCCTGGGAGCGTTCCTCTTTCTCTGCCTGTTCCTCCTGCTGGCGGCGTTCTTCCTCCTGCTCCATCGGGGTCACAATGTCGGCAGGAACCTCAAACGCACCAATGAAATTGAAGTAAAAATCCAACCTCTGGCGGCGCTGCTTCCCCCGCCCATTGCCCTCATGGACAATGATTTTCTCGATAAACTCATTGAGCATGGGTGTAGTCAGTTCCGAAAAATCAGTGTACCGTTTGGCGAGGTCGATAAATTCCGCCATTCTCACACGGTCGGTGTTCCAGTTGTCCAACAAACCCTGCCACTCCGTCATAGAGGCTTCCAGCGCGGCCTGTTCCTCGTCATACTCGGCAAGGAGGCGGCTGAAATGCTTGTCCGGCAGCTTGCCCGTGGCGTTTGCCTCGTACAGCTTCTTCACCAGTCCGTCCAGTTCGGCGTGGCGCTTCTTCGCCTGGGCAATCTGCTTCCGGCAGTCCTTGACCGTTTCCTCCTGTCGCAGACTGGACGCCTCCCGGACACGCTGAACAAACTCCTGCTCGTTGTTGCGGACATACCAGCTTATCCGCTGGATGGCGGAGAGGATCGCCGTTTCCAACTTTTGCGTGGCGACATAGTGAATGGTACAATCCTCCATAGGCGCCCGGTATCTGGAACAGGTGAAAGCATCGTCAATGTACTTGCCTTGAACAAGGCTGTTGTGGTGGGTCAGCTTTGCGCCGCAGTCGGCACAGTAGAGCAAGCCGGTCAGACGGTTGGGGCCGCTGCTCCGTTTGGGTGTCCGGCGCTTGGTTTCCCGTAGCCGTTGAACATTGTGCCACGTTTCCTCGTCTATGATGGCGGGGACAGCACCTTCAAATACAAATTGTTCCTCAGGCGCAGTCCTGCGGGTGCTTTTGGTCTTGTAGTTCTCGCAGACGGTTTTGCCCAGCACCTTGCGCCCCAGGTATTCCGGCCTTTTGAGAATATAACCCAGGGTGGTGGCAGACCAGGCGTAGGGGTCGCGGTAGCTGCTGGCGCGGACAGGATAGCCGATGCGCTTCCAGTGTTCGGAAGGGATGGGGATTTGCTCGGCTCGCAGCGTCCGGGCGATGCCGTTGACGCTCTGGCCGTCCATGACCATCTGAAAGATGCGGCGCACAACGGCGGCGGCTTCCTCGTCAATCATCCACTCGCCCTTTTCTTCTTTTGAGGCGAGGTAGCCATAGGGAACGGCCCCCGAACAGCGTAGGCCCTTTTCCATTCTGGACTTGAAAACGCTCTTGATTTTGCGGCTGGTGTCGGCAACGTACCACTCATTTATCACGTCCCGGAAAATGGACATGATGTCAAATCCGTTGGCTGTGTCCAGGTTGTCATTGGCGGCAATAAAGCGGACGTTGTACTCGTCAAAGGTGCGCTTCAGCAAGCCCACCTCCACCACGTCACGGCCTATCCTGCTCTGGTCTTTGACAATGACGGTAGCCACATTCCCGGCCCGTATCTCGTCCACCATAGCGTCCAGTCCGGGCCGCTTGAAGGTCGTTCCCCGCACTCCGTCATCGGTGAAGTGGCGGACATTAGTGAAGCCATTTTTTCGAGCGTAGTCCTCCAGGATGCGCTTTTGATTTTCGACGGACACGCTTTCGTCAGACCGCCCATCGTCATGGGATAACCTTTCGTACAATGCTGTGATTTTGCCCTTTTGCTCCTGTTTCCTCATGTGTGTAACCTCCTGTTTTGTATTTTCACGACCTTTCTATCCTTATTATAGTGACCCTTTCGGGTCAGTGATGCAATAGCTGCTGTGCATCTGCATGAGGTTGGGCTTAACAAAAAATCTCGTTTTTCCGCTGCCGGAACCGCCGATCACCAGCACATTTTTGTTCCGGGCGGTCTTGGGGTCTTTGGGCCTGCCGTTCATCGTCAGCCGTTCGGTCTGCGTGAGCAGGATGTTGTTTTCAAATACGGGGTCGATATAGGGGGCGATGTCTTTTGCTCCGCCCCATCTTGCCGAACCGTACTCCATGCCATGGCGGTATTTCTTGGCGTTTTTGCCTTTCATGTAGACCGCCAGCCGCACCAGCACCGCGCCCGTCACACCGATACACAGGTCAAGGGCAACTTCAATCTCACGGGCAAGCTGGGCATCGCTGGATTTCTCAATCTGCTCCACAGAGTTCCAGAGCGAGGAACGGTCTTGAAACTCCGGCGGGGCGTGGGCGGGCAGCATGATTTCCGTATGGATAATACCGCCCTTATTCGTGTAGTCGTGGGTCATGCCGTCCCATTCGTTTGTCAGCCGTTCGCCGCTCCGGTAGGCGGCGGCAGCTACGGCGGATTTGCCGATGCTCCGCTTAATGATTTGAATGGGACAATGAAAAATTGCTATGCGGTCTTACCTCCTTTCGGCGTGTTGACGGTGGCGGGATAAAGGCCGGGGAAAACGGAATAGACGCGAAGCGGATGTTCTGTTTTCCCTGGCGCACAAGGGGTTTGGGGAGTGTAGCTCCCCATCGCGTCCGAAGGACGCAACAAGCCCCCGGCAGGGCGCACGACACCGGAACGGTGTATAAGTGCGCCATTCTCCGAACGGACTATCCCTCGTCCCCAGCGTTCTGCGCTTTTTCCGCCGCCTCCGTTGCTCCCGGCAGACGGGAAAGATTAATCAGGAACGCCTTGATTGCCTCGCCGTCCATGCTGGCGGTGGAGGGGAAAACGCCCTCCATGATTGCGCCGTGAACGATCAGACGGTGGTTCCGGGCGTGGCGCTCTGCGTCCCTCTGCTTGTTCAGCAGAATCTTCACCTGGTTCTCATACTGAGCAGCTTTCTTTTTGGCTTCGTCCCGTTTAACTTCCAATGATTTGTCCATTTGTTTATTAAGCCTCCTTCGGCATCCAGCCGTTTTTGGTGAAATACCGTTCCAGTTTCGTGATCGCGCTGGCGGCGGCGCGGGAATGGAGTTGCTGGACTTGAGCCGGGGGCAGATTCGCCAGCAGCAAGGCTACAGTGGCTTCGTCCTTGTCCCAGACTGTCAGATTCTCCAAGGGCAGTACCAGGAGCGGAACAGAAGTGCGGCTGATAGGACAGCGGGGGTGGCGGTGGTGCAGTTTGATAATTGTCATAAAGACCTCCTTCAAATGTCAGAAGGGACAAGCCGCAGCTTGTCCCTCCCGGTGATGGAGCATATCGCCCCTCACCTTATAGCCGTTTTGAAAGGTGATTCGTTAAGTAGGTTTCTGGAAAAATTGCAAAAACTTTTTGCGGACAGCTTCAACGCTCAAATAAACGGCAACTTTGGAACAGCCGCAAATTTTCCCGACATCCTCATAGCTGAGATCATACAGAGCATGAAGTAAAAACCGCTCCCGCTGCTTCTCGGTGCAGAGGGCCAGCACCGCCAGGATTTCCCTGCGGGTTTCCATACGGCACACATACTGCTCCGGCGATTCACAGTAGGGCAGACGGCCCTCGGTAACAACTATGTACTCGTCATAGCCGCGCTCGTCCCAATGGTCTTTCCACTCGCGGTAAAGGCTCCGGTCAAACTGCGTAGCTATCACCCAAAACTCATCAAGGGTGGCGGCATCTTCGTAGGACAGATTACGCCTATGCTTCCTAATGGTAATTTCCATCTTGCATTATCCTCTCGTTCAGATTTTTGTGCCAGGGTCTGGTCTGAACGAGAGGGGCGGGGAGCGGCAGCGGGTCCGGTGTCGCTGGCCTGGACATAGAAAAGAGCCCGGATGGTGCAAGACCATTCGGGTGCCGGGAACAACATAATAAGCTGACAGAAAACGACTATTTTCGCAATCCTGGGTGGAGTGCGTCGCTGCGGGGTTCAGGCTTTTTTTGATAAGTGCCTATCTCTCCATAAACGCATAGCGGCATCCTCCTATGTGCCGCCAAGATAGTCATAAAAATGGCTGCTCTAATCTCTCAAAGCCGCCACCTATGTGCATGACAATACGTCCCCTGCACGACAGCTTTTTTCTTTTGCCGTCGTGCGGCAGATATAATTCCCTGTTTATATTTCCTGAATAGAACTTCTCAATAATTGGTGCAACCGGAGCTTGTCGTTTTGCGTATCATCCCTTTGATTTTTGAGCTACTGCTAATGAAATCAAATTTATAATTTCTTCCTCCTGGTAATTTAGCTTTTTTAATGTTCTGATGCACTCTTGTATCACGATAATCGCTTTTTTCTGTCTGCTTGCTTCGATCTGTTCTACATTTGAGATTACAATCATAGGCTGACCAAGCTGACGTGTAACTAACCCAGTTTTGCACAATTCGGTCGTTGCACGTTGCACTGTGTTAGGGATTGTCTGGAATTGCTTTGCCAGCTTTCGCACAGATGGTAATCTCTGACCGGGCATAATGCGCCCGGTCAGAATTGCTGTTTTAAGACTTTCTTTGATCTGTGGGTATATAGATGTGTTCATGAAAATGGTATTACTGCAAGAAATTGAGAACTAAGGCAAGGGCGACAATTCCCAGCATCATCAGTACCAGCGCCACACTGACTAACGTGGACATGATATTGACAATGCTCCGGCTTTCCTCACTCTTTACGCAGATCACAGAGAGCAGGAGGCCCGTCAGCGCAAAGGCAATGTTGCAGATTGCCCAAATCATGCGTACTCCATCCGGCAGGGTGATTTTCAGAAATACCGGGACAAGGGTTGCCAGCGGCAGCAGACTGACGATCAGCGCCGCCAGACTGAGCTTTTGAAGCTTTTTTGTGACTTCCATACGATTACCTCATTTCCTTTTTTCCAAATTGTGTGATTGACAGAGCAAGCAGAACAGCGAATACAGCGATTGCACAGGGCAGAAACGGCATCAATGCAAATGCGGCATCAGAGGTTTCCGCCGTAAAATCGTGCAGAGAACAGGACACCAAATAGCCGCTGTAACAGTAGGGATAAGCAATCCAGAGCGGCGTGTTGGCGACCAGAATACCGGGGATAACCAGCAGCAGGTTTAGCCCCACGGAAAGCAGAGGCTTTTCAAATAACACCGTGATTGCCCACATTGCCGCCAAACATGGGAGCATCGTCAGAAACAGCCCCACGCACCATTTCAGAAGATAGAGAACGGGCAATGTTTCCGTAATACCCATTGTGGAAGTAGCCAGCATACCGGCAACTACGAACACCGCCAGAAAGACAACCATTTCCATGAACAGATAAAACATCAGGACACAAAACTTTGCCAGGGAAAGAGCTTTCCGGCTCACCGGCAGGGCCAGCATTTTCAGGATGCCATTGTTCTGTGTTTCCCGCCCCGCAATCATCACGCATACCACGATCATGCTGAACGGCAGCAGATAGTAAGCGTAGACCAGGGCGCTTTGAATGAACATAGCGGGCCATGCGTTGGTGTACTCCGGCGTGAAGTACCGGCTTAACGCCGCCACCCCGGAGGCCACTACCAGCAGCGGGGCAATAAAAATCAGCGGAACGATCTTTGAGCGTTTCACTTTCATAAACTCAATGCCGAGCAAATCCAAAAAGTTCATGCGGCTCCTCCTTTACTCATAGCGCAGATTTTTTGCCATCCACAGCCCAAGGCCAAGGAAAAGGAGCGTTTCGACCAGAGCAAACAGCACCACCAGCATATCGGGCTGTGCGCTCATAGCCACCGCAGGCTTAAACATCACAATGAACGGATGCACCATCAAGACCGCCGCAGCTGACGATGCCAAGGCCATCCCGCTTAAAAAACCGGCAACTCCCACACCAAGGGGAACCCACATATTTTCAAAGCGGGAGGAAATCAGCACCATAAAGGACAGCACCGGCATGGATGTGATGAATGAATAGGCCGTAAAGCAGAGCAGCGTTCCCATTTCAAATGTCCCCTGGGGCAGATCGCTCATTCCGATTTTCATTAGCGCCAGATTTTCCAGAGCCACCGCCACAAAGAGCATGACGGTCAAGATCAGGAATTTGCAGAGATACATCCCCGGTACGCTCATGGGAAGCATATACATCTTTTTGATTGCGCTGCCCTTAAACTCCATGTTGTAGATCATGCAGGAGGCGACAACGATACCGAACAGGTTCAGTATCATAATCATGCCGTAAAGCTGGGTCAGCAGTACGTCCATCGGGGCCAGCGGAAGATTGAGCAGCGTATCTTTTCGGACAAGGAAGTTGACAAAGGCATAGGCCGCGCCTAAAATACCGACAGCCAGCAGCACCGGGATCACCCCTGTCCGCTTCTCTTTCCGCAGTTCGATCACAAGCGCCCTCATAGCTTTGCCCTCTGCTTTCTGGCGGCGTTGTCCTGCTCCACGATGGAGAGGAACACATCTTCCAGGTTATCGGCGGACATTCCCGCCTGCCTTGCGCTGTGCCGCAGATCATCCAAGCTGCCCTCAAACAGCAGCCGCCCATGATTGAGGATGCCGATGTCGTCCGCCATCAGCTCAATTTCCGACAGCATATGAGAGGAAATGAGGATGGTGCAATCGTACAGATCAGGCAGGGATTTTACCAGATTGCGAATTTCATGGATGCCAGAGGGGTCAAGGCCGTTGGTCGGTTCATCCAGAATGAGGATAGGCGGACGGCCCAGCAGCGCCCCGGCGAGGCCAAGCCGCTGTTTCATACCCAGGGAATACTTCTTTGCGAGGCGATCTCCAAATTCGGACAGCCCCACCAGCTCCAGGGCGTCCTCCACGGTGTTTTGACCCAGGCCCAAAATCCGGCGTATCACATCCAGGTTTTCCCGGCCCGTCAGGTTGGCATAGAACGAGGGGGCCTCAATGAAAGAGCCAATCTCCCGCAAGATTTTCAGCCGGTCATTTGGAAAGTGTTTTCCATCAATGGTGAAGCTGCCCTTTGTGGGGGCGGTCAGTCCTAGGAGCATCTTCATGGTGGTGGATTTGCCCGCTCCATTGGGGCCGAGAAAGCCGTAAATACTACCCCTGCGGACGTGAATAGACACATTGTTGACGGAGGTAAAATTTTTGTATTTCTTCGTCAACTGCTCTGTGGCGATGATATAGTCCATAGACACATCTCCTTTCTGCCCCTATGGTACAGTATCAACCTGACTTCTACATTCTCTTGTCCTTACTTTTACCTTACTTTTTCATAATGGCGTTCACAAAGCGGGTGGGCCGTGTTATAATCAAGTTGCAAGTTGACAAATCGGAGTTAATAATAAGGAGGAGACTGAAATGCCGGAATTGTACAATATACCACTCACCTACAGAGAAGGTACGTACCGTGTGATTGATTTTAGTAAGGACATTGACAGAGATGGCGTTATCTCCTTTGACTATGACACACAGTATCAAATGCTTGAATATGACATTCCTGTTGGGAAAGAGCGGCGTGAGATGACTCTGTACAGCGTACCGGAGGATGAATTCATTCGGACGCTGCGTGCCGTCTATGACAAGGATGGAACACTTCAGAAGATCACAGCTGTGCTTGAGGGCTGCGAAACACTTTTATACATCCGCTATGAAAGCGAGGAGGATGCTAAGGAGAAAATTCGGAAATTTGCTATCCGAAATGCAGATGTCATAATCGAGCAGATTCAACAATGCACAGATGCTATAGCAAGGCTTTTTATCGACTACTACTGTGACAGCGATAACATGGATTACCATGCAGTGGTTGGCACTGCGGCGCAAATGGAGGAGGTAAGACAGAAAGGGCTTTATGAGGATTCCTGCGACTATTCCGGCAACTACTCGTCTGAATATATGGAAGGCGACGATAGGATGCTGATTACGATGGTTCGCTGTGCCGAGGGGCATCCGTCAGAAAATTTTCGGTATGCCATAGAAATCATGTCGCAGCATATTGAGAAATATGCTTTGGAAGCGTTACACAAGACGGAGGATTTCAAATTTATCTGTGCGGAATATGATTAAGAAACGAGTGAAAATAGCGGAAAGAAAAGTGTTATCATGCGTGAGAAATGATGTCAATTTTCCGTTTATTGGGGAGACACTACGATGGACAATTCTTTTTTACACAGCAAAAAGCTCCTGCTGGTCGATGACGAGCCGGAGCTTTTGAAAATGGTATCAGCTATTTTAGCGGACGAGGGCTTTCAGCGCCTTGTGACCGCCGACAATATGAAAGAGGGAATTGCCGCCGCTAAAGCGGAAAAACCTGATCTGGCGATTTTGGATGTGATGCTCCCAGACGGCGACGGCTTCTCCCTGATGGAGCAGATACGCACATGGACGGATATTCCCGTGATTTTTCTGACGGCCCGTGACGAGGCTGCGGACAAGTTGGCCGGGCTTGGTCTTGGTGCGGATGATTATATCGCAAAACCCTTTCTGCCCCAAGAATTTTTACTGCGGGTCTATGCGGTTCTGCGCCGGTGCTACAAGGAGGATGCCCCCCTTTTGAAACTGGATGGCTGTACAGTGGATTTCAGCCGGGCAGAAGTGGACAAGAGCGGTCAGATACTCCCTTTGACAGCGATGGAGCATAGGCTGCTGGAAACTCTGGCGAAGAATGAGGGCCGCATTGTGACCGTGGACACGCTTTGCGAGGCTCTATGGGGCGACAATCCTTTTGGCTATGAAAACAGCTTGAACGCCCATGTGCGGCGCATCCGGGAGAAAATCGAGGCAGACCCGTCCAAGCCAGTCTCCCTGCTGACAGTCAAAGGGCTGGGCTATAAGCTACTGGCAAGGAAATAATGCGTGGGAGATAAACAAGGGCCATGAAAAAAAGCCATTTCAAAACACATTTGCTTTTCTATGTCCTGATAACAATGCTGCTTGCCTTGATCGTATGGACGATTTGGGGAAATACAGCGCTAATGGCAAATTCAATTACTCTTTCCGGCAATCAGATACCCTCGGAGTTTTCCGGGTTTAGAATTGCACAGGTTTCTGATCTGCATAACGCTGAATTTGGAGAAGAAAACTCGCTTTTATTAAACAGCCTTTCCGAGAGCAAGCCGGATATGATTGCAATAACGGGCGATCTGGTAGATGCACAGCATACGAACATAGATGTTGCTCTTTCTTTTGCTGAAAAGGCGGTTCAAATTGCGCCGGTCTATTATGTGACGGGCAATCACGAAGCCAGCCTGTCACAGTACAGTGAGCTTAAAACAGGACTTGAAGCCGCTGGCGTGATCGTTCTTGAGGACAAAGCAATACAGCTTGAACACAACGGCGGTATTGTCACTTTGATGGGACTTTCAGACCCTAATTTTACAATCAAAAGTAATATCTTCGATGAAGTCCCCGCTATGATAAGTACCAAGTTGAATGACCTGATGGAAAATAAGGTTGGCTATACGATTTTGCTTTCACACAGGCCGGAATTGTTTGATACCTATGTAAGCTGTGGTGTTGATTTAGTTTTAAGCGGTCATGCACACGGCGGGCAATTTCGGTTGCCACTGATCGGCGGGCTGGTTGCTCCCAATCAGGGATTTTTCCCAAAGTACGATGCTGGCCTATATTCAGACGGCGGCACAAATATGGTTGTCAGCCGTGGCCTTGGAAACAGTATCATACCGCTTCGTTTCAATAATCGGCCTGAAATCGTATTAGTGGAGCTTACGGCAGATTGACAAGCAAAGGGGTGAAATAACCGATGAAAGCATTTGGAAAATATATATCAAAGTATCTTCTCTCCTTTTTTGCCTTTGCGCTGGTTCTCCTGCTTATCAATATTCTTGCGTTTGCCTTGACGTTCGGGGGTATCGTATTCAGGGAATACGGTTCGGCATCACCGGCGAATATGTTAGAGGCCGTGGCCGCTGATCTGTCAGCATCCGGCATATCCGAAGAACGGCTGCAAGAGTTAAACTGTAATCAGATTTGGGCTATGCTATTGGATGCAAGCGGACACTGTATTTGGGAGGCATCTTTGCCAGAGGAAATACCGACACAGTACACCATTCAGGATGTGGCCGTGTTCTCGAAAGGCTATCTGCAAGACTACCCTGTTTTTGTGCGGAACACAGATAATGGTCTGTTGGTGTTGGGCTACCCAAAAGACAGCTTTATGAAGCTGACAGGAAACTATTTCCCAATACGGGCGATTAGGATTTTCCCGCTCTTTATAACCGGCATTTTGGCAATAGACATAGTGCTTCTGTTTTTGGTCTACTATCTCTCTAAAAGAAAAATCTCCAAAAATACGGAGCCGATTATGGCCTCTATCAAAACACTGTCCACAGGCAAACCTGTTGATTTGTCCATTCGAGGCGAGTTGTCGGAAATTGCGGATAGCGTCAATCAGGCGTCCCAGGTGTTGAGCAGACAAAACCAGGCCCGCGCCAACTGGATCAGCGGCGTTTCTCACGACATCCGCACACCACTCGCTATGATTATGGGATATGCCCAACGGATTGCCGGAGATCATGGAGCCAGTGAGAATATTCAGCAGGAGGCAGAAATCATCCGGGCGCAGAGCGCAAAAATCAAAGACTTGGTGCAGGACTTGAATTTGGTATCGCAGTTAGAATATGAAATGCAGCCGCTCCATAAAGAGCCGGTACGCCTGTCCAAATTACTGCGCTCCTATGCGGCGGATTTGCTCAATGCAGGTATCAGTGAGAAACACTCGGTCGAGGTTGAAATTTCTTCCAAAGCGGAAACCGCAGTTATAGACTGCGACGCCCGTTTGATTTCGCGGGCTATCGGTAACTTGGTGCAGAACAGCATCAACCACAATCCCCAGGGGTGCGATATTTTCCTGTCCCTTGTCTGTTCATCGGAAAAAGTTTCTATCATAGTTGCGGACAATGGTGTAGGTATGTCCGTTGAAAAGTTGCGGGAATTGGAAGAAAAACCGCATTACATGGAAAGCACCGATGAACGGCTGGACTTGCGGCATGGGCTGGGGCTTTTGCTTGTAATGCAGATTGTAGAGGCGCATGGTGGGGTGATGAAAATTGAAAGTGTGCCGCAAAGCGGATATAAAACGATTTTGACATTTCGCAGGCTGCTTTCTCTTGAGTGATGTATTTCGCAAATAGTCATAAACACTTGTTTCTGGTGGGCGTTTTGTTTCTTGAAAACGCTTTGAGAGCAGGACAGAGAAAGGGGGAAACGCTATCGTAGCAAGCATAGGAAAAGAGTACCCTTTTCCGTAAATCCCCTTTCGACGCTGACGCGCCGGACGGGGATTTTGCTTGTTGGGAAGTGTCCCAAACCCTCTTGAAAAAATAAAAATCTTGGCAGAAAGCGCGGGTGCAGCGCAGCATACCGGGAAACAATAAAAAGGGCAGCTTCCGTAACGCTGCCGTAAAAGAAAGGAGAAAACGAATGAGCGAAACATTTTCAGTTTTAATTGACAGCCGCAGCCGCTTTGAAACCGGGCAACCGGGCGGCGAATGGCTTTCTATGCCGACCACTACGGAGCAGCTTCACGCGGCTATGAAAAGCGTCGGCATTTCTGTGGAGAACCCGCAGGAGTTTTTCATCAACGGATTTTCCAACACCGAGCAATACCCCTTTGACGTGCCGCTTTCCGTGGTACAGGACAGCACCATTGACGAGCTGAATTATTTGGGGAAGCTCTTAGAAATGCAGAGTGACGACGACCGGGATAAATTCACGGCGGCGGTAACGCTGGGGGAACACGCCGGGAGCGTGAAAGACCTTATCAACCTTGCGCAGAACCTTGACTGCTACTGGATATACCCCACTGTCCGAACCGAAGCCGACTACGGCTATTACCTCATTGACGAGCTGGACGAATTGGAGCTGCCCGAAGAAGCAAAGAAGTATTTCAAGTACGAGGAATACGGGCGGGACGCTGTAAAGAAAGACCGGGGACAGTTTACCGAGCAGGGCTATATCTACAACAACGGCAACACTTTTTCACAGTGGTACAACGGGCGCGAAAGCGACATACCAAAGGAATACAAGGTAATGAGTTTCCCGGAGCCGGAACGTCCCGCCCCGGATAAGCTGGAAAAGGACGAAGCCGCGCCGGAGCAGGAGGAACCCCAGCCGGGAACGCCGACAGGTTCCCCGCCACCGCCGCGCCCGGTCAACCCGATCATTCTCACCGCCGACAAGCCCGCTGAAAAGCTGAAAGAGATCACAGACCGCTTGGAGCAGGGTATCACGGAATTGTTTGACAGCGAACGCTACAAGGAATATCTGCAAGTCATGTCAAAGTTCCATAATTACAGCTTCAACAATACGCTGCTGATCGCCATGCAGAAGCCCGACGCTTCCCTTATCGCCGGATTTAACGCATGGAAAAATAACTTTGGACGGAACGTAATGCGCGGGGAAAAGGGCATACGCATACTTGCCCCGTCGCCGTACAAAATCCGGCAGGAGGTAGAGAAGAAAGACCCGCAGACGGGAAAGACGGTGATCGGCAAAGACGGGAAGCCCGTCACGGAAACAAAGGAAATCCAAATCCCCGCCTATAAAGTCGTCGCCGTTTTTGACGTGTCGCAGACCGAGGGGCGGGAGCTTCCCAGCCTTTCCGCAAACGAGCTGACCGGGGACGTGGAAAAATACGAGGATTTTTTCGCCGCACTGGAAAAGACCTCTCCCGTGCCTATGGGCTTTGAGAAGATCGAGGGGACAGCACACGGCTACTACCACTTGGAGGAAAAACGCATTGCCATAGACGAGGGAATGAGCGAGCTTCAGAACCTAAAGACCGCTATCCATGAGATCGCCCATGCGAAGCTACACGACATTGACTTAAACGCCCCGCAGGAGGAGCAGCCGGACAACGCACCCGTGAGGTTCAGGCGTTATACTCAGCATTCCAAAATGTTAATCATTTTAAAGAATGCTGAGAAATAAGGCACTTTACTACTAAAAGATGAGCATTATTCGTTAGCGCAATCCACAAATCCTTGCCATTTCATCTTCACTGCCCTCCCACATTGCCGCTTCATCAGGTATGGGTGTTGGAACAGATTCCATTGCTCCCCGAAGCTGTTCAACAGACTGCTTTGCATAGTAGTTTTTGGTTGTATCAGTCCTGGCATGTCCTAACACTGTAGAGACAAGTTCAATGGCGATCCCATCCTGGTAAAGATTTGTGGCCCTGGTCCGCCGGAACATGTGGCAATGGACTGAATCTGGAATGCTGATCCCTGCCTCGCTTACCAGGGCTGCATATTTTTTTATAATCCTCTGGACATTTCCAACGGACATCCTGTCTGCCACACCTTTTATCGTTGTGGAAAATAAGTAGGCTTCTTTAGAAGAATTGCTGTGATATACACGCATATACTCCTTAAGGTGTCCAGCCGCCTTAGCTGTCAATTGTATGGTTCTCTCTTTGTTGCCTTTGCCTGTTATGAAAATATTGGGATATTTTGATTCCATTGCAACATCACATAAGCGGATGTTGAGCAGCTCACTGACTCTTACAGCTGTATCGTAGAGGAGAATCAAAATAGCACGGTCCCGTACACCAAACTTCGTATCCGGCGGTGCGGACAGTATTGCGGCAAGTGCATCCTCGGACAGAACAGGCTTTTCCTTTTTTATGGTTTTGCAGGGTGATATCTGGCTGACTGCCAGAGCAACCGACTGGATGGATATGTCCATATCCGAGGCATAGTTCAGATAGGCGCGGATAGCCGCGACTCTTACATTTACAGTTGATGGCTGGCTGCCATTTGCAAGCAGATACTCTCTAAAGTTATAAATACATTCTTTGGTACAGTCGGAAAACTGAAAGGTGCTTATGGACTTACCTAATTCACCTACAAGATAGTTTTTAAATACTGTAAGGGAATCCCTATAGGATTCTGCTGTAGCCTGACTGCGTCCGGCCTGCTTTACCAAATAGACATTTAGAAAGTTCCATGTCTGGGAAAAGAACAGCTGGCCAGACCGTATCTTTTCTGGTTTATTCTTCATAGGGAACCACCTCCGGAATAACCTTTCCCGACACTGTATCTTTCTCCCGGATAGTATCAAATGCCTTTTCTACAAGATGATAGTAATAATACGTTTCATCAGGGCTTTTATGTCCAAGGTATCTGCTTAAATATGGGAGCATAGTGTTTGTATCAATTCCCTGGTGCATCCACTCATTAAACCTCTCCACTACAAAAGCGTGGCGTAAACAGTGGGGCGTCGGGTGTTTAGCAAGTGTCCCGGCAGCTGGAAGCATAGCCCAATGACGGTTAAAACTTGACTCTACTCCGGAACACGAAACAGGCTTATGCGGGTCTTTTCCTGGAAAAGCCCAGTCAATTCCGGGGAAAAGCTTTTCCTGGCATTCTTTATAGCTTTTAAGTACTGGAAGGCTGTCCTGCGGAAGGTATACAAGGCGGTCTTTGCTGCCTTTTGAGCCAAGGATAGTAAGGATCCCTTTTTCCAGGTCTATATGTTCCCACTTTAGCAGCCGCCCTTCTGACAGACGCAGCCCACAGCAAAAATACAGGAGAAAAAGAATCTTGCACTCCCTGTCGAGCCTTAGCTGCTCTGAATTATGGGATGTGCGGATATCCATTTTCCGCAGCAGCTCCTTAACCTCATCTTTTGACGGGATGTAAAGGGCCGGACGGTAAGCCTTGCAGAAAAAATTAGGGATGTATGCTTCCTGGCCGAGGGAAAGGATATATTCACCCAGCACTTTCACGACCGACATACGGCGGTTGTGATAGGCATCTCCTTCGCAAGGTCTGGCTTCGGACCATTTGGCTGCCATTTCATAAGTAACTGTTGTCAGTTCCGGATAATTCTGTACGCAAAAAGTATCAAAGCGTTTTAACAGCTTTTCTTCGGCATGATAGGCATATCCATCAGCCCGTTTTTGTTGTATAAGCCCTTCGATATGATGTGCCAGGCCGCTCTCAAAAATGTATGTCATGATAAGACACCTCCAAATTCCAGAGGGCAGAGCCTCATTTTATCTTCGTCACGTTCAAGATATACCTCAGCAGTTTCCTGACGTGCATGCCCAAGGGCATTAGAAATATCATCAAGCCTGTTGCCTGCCCGGAGCATTCTTGTGGCAAATGTCTTCCGTGTCATATGGAAGCCCTGGCCGGCAGACAGTTCAAAACCATATTCGGCAAGTATTCTTTTTAAAGCCCCGCGGCATGCCGTTGTAACTTTAAGCGGGATATATGGCGCCTGATGGCGGATAAATATATATCCGTTACCTGCGGCAGCCGATTCCGGACGCCCATCCATGATGTATTTATATACTGAATTACCTACGTCTGTCGGTACTGGAAGCGTGATTGCTTTTCTTGTTTTCTGCTGGATGAAGGAGACCGTTTTATTTTTCCAGTCGAAATCATTTACCTGGAGCTTTAGGATGTCTGCGCCCCTGATACCCATCCGGAGTCCGAGCATAACCATGGCTGTGTCCCTGAGTTCTATGGGGGTGGAGGCTTTCTCACGGTATTCATATATTTTCTTAACCATATCATCGCTCAGGACATCAACGATGCTGCGATGGGGAGCGCAGCCTGCGGATACCGCAAAAACAAGTGTCGGCAAAACCAGATCCTGGCCGGCCATGTACCGCAGAAGCTGGCGGAGTTTAGACCCATATGCATTTTTACTCTCCGGGGTCGAGTGGACATCCTGGTTATGGAATGCTTTCACCACATCCGGCGTTATGGACATTGGATGATCTATCCCGTTGTCTTCAAGATATTTGAAAAAACTGCATCCGGCAGCTCTGCACATGGTAAGTGTATTATTGGCCATCCCATCCCGCCTGCGGCTCTCTATAAAACCATCAAGAATGGTTTTGCTCCATGACGGGAGTTGGTCGGACGCACGCTTTTGGCCTGCAGTTATGTTAGATTCCATTGTGCCCTGGAGATACTTCCCAAACATTCTGATCGTGTGTGAACGGCGGGCCGATATGGAATTGCCGGCTTTGGCCTGATCCGGACAATCCGGAAGCATATCTATCCATAGGGTTACAGTTTCTGGTGAATGTTCCAGACGGTTAAGTTCCAAAAACATAAAATACCAGGTGAAATCATTGCGGTAAACAGCTTTTGATGACTCCATGTATTTCCAATCATTCAGAGCGTCAAGATATTCTTCCGCTTTATGTTCAAGGGGTACACTGGGATGAAATGCGACGCCTGTTTTTGGAAGCCTCATACCCGGCAGTATTTCAGCGTTCCCACCAAAAAGAACCAGCTGATAGCACTCCGGCACATCACCCCGGCGGTGAAGGTATTTCATAAGCGCCGTCATAGCGCATACGGCGTTTTGGCGTCTGCCGGAAGAACTGCAGGATTTGCAGTAAGTATTCCAGTATTCGATAAGAGTATCTATGGTTACTGCTTCCGGCTCTGTAATTCCAAGGGACGTCGCAAGCCGGAAAAACTCTTTTATGGCAACGGAATACGTATGGTAATAGCCGGGGTTTTGGCTGGCCGCATAGTATTCTTCCAGCTCATATGTCAGACGGAAAAAGGATTCCGACATTCCGCTCCTGCAGAAAAAGCTGTCTTCCGAACGGCAGAAAGGACTTTTGATATCCCCAAAAAGCAGGTAATGCTCAAGGCGGAACAGGGCATTTCTATATTGGGAACACGCCTCGTAGGAAATTTCCAGTTTCTTAATCTCAAGCCAGTCCAGTGCGGCATCCATAGAAAAAGGAATGTCATTATCCATCAGGTACTTGAAAAATGTAGTGTAACAGGTTCTATGCATGTCTATATTTTTACATGCACTGTCAGGCTGCTTCATCATATTGAGAACTGATGAAACAGCATCTAAATAGTTTATTTGCATATCAAATGCGCTCCTTTCCGGATTCCCATCTGAGGGGAAAACCTAAGAATAGCGTATCTGATAATGCTCATCTTTTGTACAAGAAAGTGAGGATTTATGGGAAATAGTTTAAAAGATCAACATTATAAAAACATGGATATAAGGCCTCAAATGGATACATCAACATTTGAGGCCGAAAGTGTCGCTTATACGGTATGCCAGCACTACGGGCTTGACACGTCCGACTATTCCTTTGGGTACGTCGCCGGGTGGAGCAGCGGGCGGGAGCTTGCAGAGCTGAAAATGTCCCTTGAAACAATCCGCGCCACCGCCGCCGAGATCATCAACAGCATTGACGGACACTTTGCGGAGCTGCAAAAAGAACGGGAAGCCGCAAAAGCACAGGAAGCGGAAAAAGAGCCGACACCCGACCTTGCCGCAGAGCCGACCGTCACAATCCTTTGGAGCGAGAGCAGCCAGCTACGGGAGGGCGAAACAATCCCCCTGTCCCGTGCAAATACCCTTATCGCAGAATTGGACGAAGCGAACCTTGCAAGCCCCGGCTACGACAAGACCGCTTTCCGTATTGATTATGTGATGAACGGACAGCCCGACCACTACGAGGGGCGGCAGGACTTGGGCGACGGGGACGGTTCCCTTGTGGAGCATATCGAACAGTACCATACCTATTATCTGAACGATAAAGAATGGGAAAATTACCTTTTGCGCAACGAGGGCAGGGAAGCACTGGAAGCCGACAAGGAACACCGGGCAATGCTGCTGAATGAGTTTATCCCCTATCTGAAACTGCATTGTAATTTATCCGAAATGGAGCCGTATCGCCGGGGAAGCCCTGCAAGCCGGGGACAATCTGACACCTACGGAAGCCGCCTACCATACCGCCATACAAGCCTATGTTTCCGAGTGCCGGGGGCTTGTCAATCAAGGCGAATACAACTTGCCGCCCGTCCCCCAGCTTAGGGATTTTGACGTGGAGCTGGAAGCCTACAAGGAACACGTCAAGGAGGAAATCGCACAGGAAGCGGCAGACGCGGGAATGACGGTTGAAGAATACGCCGCCAACGGGTACGAGCCTTACGCCGCGCCGGAGCAGGAAACCGCACAGACCGCCGAACCGCAGGAGCCGGGAGAACCCGAAGCACAGGAAAAGCCGCAGGAGCCGGAAAGCCCTGTTTCTGAAAAAGCAGACACGCCGGAACAGGCAGGACAGACCGCCGACAAACCCCTTACGGATTTACAGAAAAAAGCGGTTGAGATTGCCAAACAGTACGAAGCTCTCCCCTTGCAGGATAAGATCGGGATTATCGCACAGGCTTTCGGCGGCACGGAGGGCAAAATAGAAACTTCCCCCTGTACCGGGAAATGGCGCGGTACAAGCGACATATCTATCAAGTTTGACAATGGCGCGTCCCTGTTTATCGGCAACCACAGGACACCGCAAGCCAAAACCGCAAAAGTACAGGTTGAATATGTCAATGCCGCATTGGTACGGTATAACCCGGAGATCATAGCCGCAACAAAGGAAGCCGCCATTGCAGCACTTAGGGCGCGGGAAACAAAGGACAATGAGATTGCAGCACAGAAAGGCTTGAAGCCTTACACCCTGCTTAATGTGGAATTTAACGACGGTACGGACGAGAAAAGCGGAGGTCATATAGGCTGGTATTATGTGACGCTTGCCGTTGACGGTAAAATCCACGCCCATATAGAAACGGGGCTGAACTATGACATACTGGACGGGAAAGTGAGCCAGAACCCCACAAGGGAAGATTATTTTACAGCAGGGGCATTGAAAGAAACTGATGTTGATTATGTTTTCAACAACGTAGGCTTTTCTTCAACCTCTGACCTGTATTCGCTGCCTGTTCGTGATGATGTGCTGGAACGTGCAGAAAAGACGCTTGCACAGCGGAACGGAGCGCAGCCGGAGAAAGCCACCGACCCGCAGAGCCACACAGCGGAACAGCCGGAGCCAACGGAAACAACAGTTACATACTATCCGATCAATGAGAACGCCGCCCGCCGCGCAAAGGAAGCAATCAGTTTTTCCGATTACAAGCCCGGAAGCGCAACGGCAGAATACCGCCACTATGTAGACGAAGCCGCCG
>OFFW01000871.1_pt1 | contig 19815 bp, 14 predicted proteins | sample 1521501 | NCBI WGS metagenome assembly OFFW01 (sample SAMEA3504107, study PRJEB24116) | mouse gut metagenome | biome: mouse gut; feature: mouse-associated habitat; material: faeces | place: Denmark | collected 2011
AAGATGCGGATGCGTTTTTTGGGCGTACTGTAGAGGAATATAAAGAATGGCTGATTGGTAACACAAGGGAACAATTAGATTTTGTAATATTGGATTTGATTCGTCTTTCACAAAATAAAATTGTACTGTGCGACTGTCATTTGACAGTGGAGGAAGCTGCAAAGTATACGGAAGCATCCCGAATAGCGTTTTTTATAAAAGAACCGTCGAATTTGATTGAGGATTACTGTAATCGTTCTGACCATCAGGGATTCAGCGATTTTATTAACGGCGCGTCTGATGTTGAAAAAGCAAAGGCGGTATGTAATGCGACCTTAAAAGCTCTCAATGAGAAAAGGTATAATGATATCAAAGGCAGTAACTATTTTTGGATTGAAAGAACCGAAAACAGTATGATTGAGGAAACGGTACAAAAAGCAGAGCGGCACTTTGGTCTTGCTAAAGCCGATTAGTTTAAAAGCTGTCATGGCAGAAGAAAATGAGGGCACGCTGCGAAACAATGCGGTCAGGAGGGCGCATACAGCGGCTTTAACGTCCTCGCGATATTTTCAATCACCTGAATCAAAGTGTCAACGTCGGCGGACTGGTTATTGACATAGGCGTAATACGCGCCCTGTATGCAGTAGGATAAAAGAATATTGATTTCCACATTGTTTTGGTATTCCGGATATTTTCGGAATACCAATTCTTTTATGGCGTTTTCCAGCCGGCCGGCCAGACGGCTCTTTTCTTTGCCGGAAAACAGGATATTAATCAGCGAAGTGTGGGCGGAAAAGGCAAGGCACAGCTCCCTTGTAAAAACGTCAAGGTTTTCGGCGGAATATTCATAGCTGCGTGAAATACTGTTTGTAATCGACGCCACGGTTTCAAGCTCTAAGGCATCGGAAAGGGCGTAAATATCCTCATAATGGGAATAAAAGGTTGACTTATTGATATAGGCTAACTGGCACAGTTCCTTTACGGTGATTTTTTCAAGAGGCTTTCCGGAGCGCAGCTCAATAAAAGCGTTTCGGATGGCTTTTTCTGTCTTTTCAATTCGGATATCCATGTTGCTTCTCCTGTTTTTTGTACCAGGCCGACGATTTTCCCAAAAAGTTGTTTATCCGTCGAATAGAAGGGATTGACGGTGGAATTTGTCTGCCTTCTGCGATAAAAATATTGTAAGTGAAATTTATTATAACAGGAAAAACAACCATTGTCTATTTTGTGGAAGGAGAGAAGAATATGGATTTTTACGGATTTTACACAGGAAAAATATTTGACGCATACGAGTATCTGGGAGCGCACTATGAAAATAACGGAACGGTATTCCGCGTCTTTGCGCCGGGGGCGCTGCGGATTTCCCTGATAGGAGAGTTTAACGGCTGGCAGGAATACGGCATGAATAAGACTTACGACGGAAATTTCTGGGAATGCCGGGTCGACAATGCCAGGCCGGGGATGATGTATAAATACCGGGTTTACGACAGAGAAAGCCATTTCATAGACCACTGCGACCCCTACGGGTTCGGGATGGAGCTGCGGCCTCACAATGCGTCCATTATCCGGGAGATGGGTGATTATTGTTTTCAGGATATGACATGGATGTCAGAAAGGAGCGCATGTAAAAATAAGCCGCTTAATATCTATGAGGTTCATTTCGGAAGCTTTCGCAAACCGGGCGAGTCCCCGGAAGACTGGTACAGTTATGAGGAAATGGCGAATCTTCTTATTCCCTATCTGAAAGAAAAGGGTTATAATTATCTGGAAATTATGCCTTTAAACGAGTATCCGAGCGACGAGTCCTGGGGATATCAGGGGACGGGGTTTTTCAGCCCCACGTCCAGATATGGGACGGGGCGGCAGCTTAAAATGTTTGTGGACGCCTGTCACCGGAACGGGATTGGGGTTATAATGGATTTTGTTCCCGTACATTTTGCGGTGGACGACTACGGGCTGGCGCGTTTTGACGGAACTGCGCTTTACGAGTATCCCAACGGCGCGGTGGGGGTCAGCGAGTGGGGAAGCTGTAATTTTATGCATTCCCGGGGAGAGGTACGGAGCTTTCTGCAGTCGGCTGCAAACTACTGGTTAAAGGAATTTCATATGGACGGGCTTCGGATGGACGCCATAAGCCGGGCGATTTACTGGCAGGGCAATCCGGAAAGGGGCGTGAATTTGAATGCGGTGGAATTCTTGCGGTATATGAATCAGGGGTTAAAAGGGCTTCATCCTTCGGCGATTCTTGCGGCGGAGGACTCCACGTCTTATCCGGGCGTTACGAAGGCGGTATCCGGGGGCGGTCTTGGCTTTGACTATAAATGGGATATGGGCTGGATGAACGATACGCTGAATTACTTCCGCACAGCGCCAAATTACCGCAGTGAAAATTATCATAAGCTTACTTTTTCCATGATGTATTATTATGACGACAGATTTCTTCTTCCCCTGTCCCATGACGAGGTGGTTCATGGAAAAGCGACAATTCTGCAGAAGATGAACGGGGAGTATGAGGAGAAGTTCCCGCAGGCAAGAGCTTTTTATATGTATATGTACGCCCATCCCGGCAAGAAGCTGAATTTCATGGGAAATGAAATCGGGCAGTTTCGGGAATGGGATGAAAAGAGGCAGCAGGACTGGAGCCTTTTGGATTATCCGAAGCATCGGGAGTTTCACAGATTCATGGCGGATTTGAACGCCTTTTATCTGGCGCATCCGGCCTTTTTTGAGAAAGATTATGAACGGGACGGATTCCGGTGGATTGACTGCCATCAGGAGGCAGGATGCATTTACGCTTTTGAGCGCATAAGCGCAAAGGAGCGGATTGCGGCGGTTTTTAATTTTTCCGGTAAGGTTTGGAAGGATTATCATTTTCAGGTTGAAAACGCGGCGGTATTGAAAAGGCTTTTATCCAGCAATCAGAATATTTATGGAGGGTGCGAAAAGGAGAAGGACGTTTTACTGAAAGCCGGGGCGGGAGGGTTTTCGGTGACGTTACAGCCTTTTTCGGCGGAATATTATGAAGTGGACAATTGAAAAGGACTATCGGGACAATGATAAGCTGAGGCACAGCTTTAACGAACTGGCAAAAGAGACTTTCGGCCTGGATTTTGAGGATTGGTACCGGAACGGTTTCTGGGGGGATGATTATAACCCTTATTCCGTCGTAGCAGATGGAAAGGTGGTAGCCAATGTGTCGGTGAACCGGACGGATATGAGGCTGTCCGGGGAAGGAGCGGCGGCGAGTCAGGACGGGAATATCAGGCATTTTCTGCAGCTTGGCACGGTGATGACGGATAAGGCTTGCAGAAATCAGGGATTTATCAGAAAAATTATGGAGCGGATAGATGAGGATTATGGCAGAGGAACGGACGGGATTTATCTGTTTGCCAACGACAGCGTTCTTAATTTTTATCCCAAATTCGGATTTGAAAAATCGGAGGAATACCGGTATTACAGAAGGGTTGAAAATACAGGGAAATGGGAAATGGAAGCGGTCAGAATGGACAATGCCGCCGCGTGGAAAGGGCTGCTGGAGGTGATGGATAAGAACGTTTTCCGCGGAAGATTTGATTTGGTGAACAACCACGGCCTTACCATGTTTTATGTGACGAAGTTCATGCAGGAAAACGTGTTTTACCATAAGGAAACCGACACCTTTGTCATTGCAAAGACAGAGGGGGAAAAAGTGCTTCTTCACAACGTTTTTTCGGGGACGCTGAAAGATTTGGAAAGGGTGACCGAATTGTTCGGGGAAAAGGTAAGGGAGGTCACGCTGGGGTTTGCGCCTGTGGAAAAAGAAAAGTATCTTGTGACGCGGAATTGTGAGGAGGACTGCACCTTTTTTATAAAAGGAGCGGGGATGAAAGTGGTGGAAGAGGAGAAGCTTCGGATTCCGTCGCTGGCTCAGGCATAAGGGAAAACATTTTTTAGTCAGCCGACGGATGTTGGCCGGGAGGAGTGTGCCGGATTATGAAAAAAGCAGGAATCATATTGTTAATGGCGGTGCTATTTTTTGGCATTACCGGATGCGGGAAAAGCGACGGGGAAATTGTGGCGGAGCCTCAGTGGGAAAGCGTGGACGGGGAGAACAATTCCCCAAATACGGATAACGGCGGGGCGTTAGAAAACATGGACGGCGCGGCCGCTTCCGGGGCGGGAAATGAAAAAGAAGCGGGCGGAGACGGAACGAAAGTCCCCTTTGTAGAGGGAATGATTCCGGAGCAGAGCTTTGAGACGGAGCTGGACGGCTGGGGAAAGGTATTTTTTGCCTCCGTTATGCCCCAGGGCGAAAGCGGGACGCCGGAATTTATGCTGATTAAGAACGGGGAGACGGTTTACACTTTTCCGGAAACATCAATAAGCCCGGAGGGGAAGTTCGAGGCGGTGAGCGCGGTAGCGTTCCAGGATTACAACAAGGACGGGAAAAAGGACGTTATTGTACTGACGGAATACGGCAGCGGCGAAAACCGGCGGAGTGAGGCGATGGTCTTTTTGCAGGAAAATTCCGACAATATGTTTTATCTTGACCACCCGGAACTTAAGGATTATAAGGTGGATGGAAAGACGGAGACGGGGCCGTCTTTTTACAGGGATACTTTTCTGGAGGAGTATTTGAGCAGACAGAAACTGACGGAGCGCATGGCGGACCTTTCGGATAGCTGGGTGGATTATGTGGATTATGCGGACAGCCTTGCGGGAAGTTTCAGCACGGAGCGGCAGATAAAAATTTTTGCGGAAAACCGGGCGGTATGGATGGAAGGCATGGATTATGCCAATGACGTTTTTCAGTTTACGGTTGCGGGGCTGAGCAATGACGGCCGGCCGGTTCTGATTGTGTCGAATCAGGGCGGTACGGGAATATATACCTACAGTAACTTTTATAAAATTGATAAAAAAGGAGAGCTGCAGAAGCTGAAAACCTCTTTTCAGGAGGGAGATTCCCAGCCGGATATTATCGGAGAGAGCATGACTGTGTACAGCAGCTTTTCCGCGGAGGGTATTAAGAATCATTTTATCGTGTATGACCTGATAAGGGATTCTCCCGTTACCTATTTGGAACGGGTAAGCTCCCTGTGCGTTTCGGATGATTTTGTGCTGGAAACGCCCCTCGCGAGTCTGCGGACTGTCTATGAGGGGGAGGGACATTCCGCCCATATCACCGGCGAGGACTGCGGCGGGAACGCGCTGACTAAGGAGGAGTATGAGAATTTTGCGGATACTTATTACGGGAATATGGGGCTGACGAAAAAGAGGGCTGTGTTTAAGTGGATTGATGTGAAAACGCTGGAGGGAATAAGCGGCGAGGAGGCGGAGAAACTGCTGACGGAGGCTTATGAAGGGTTTTCCATGGAATAGAGTGAGAGCCGTAAAGAGCCGGCAGAGGGGGGAAGCTTTTTGTCTGAGGCCGGAAAAGCACTGATGTTTTATAGAGGATGAGGTAGAAGAATTGAAAATTTTGATTGTAGAGGATGAGACTATCATTCGTAACGGGCTGGTAAAGCATATAGACTGGCAGGGACTTGACATCGGTGAAATTCAGACGGCGGCTAACGCGCAGGAGGCGCTGTCTGTCTGTGAGAGTTATGTGCCGGATATTGTGGTGTCCGATATTTCCATGCCCGGTGAAAACGGTATTGTGCTGTGCAGGAAGCTGCGGCGGCTTTTTCCGGAGATTGAGATTATTTTTGTGACCGGCTATGCGGATAAGGAATATCTGAAAGCGGCGATTGACCTGCATGCGGTGCGGTATGTGGAGAAGCCTATAAACAGGAAGGATATTTCCGAGGCGATACAGGAAGCGGTGAGCCGGTATCGGAAAACAAAAGAGCATAAGGAGGCACGGCTTAATACGCTGTTTATTGATTCCGCTTCTTTTCCCATTGAGGTGGGCGGGAAAAATATATTCCGGGTGGGAATCCTGCATCTCGGATATCGGAAAGGGCTGGCGGAAATCAAACAGAAAGTGAAAGACGGTGCGGATGACTGGCTGCAGAAGCACGGGATGAGCATGTTGATTGAAATCACTGCGCCGGAGGAGATATCATTTCTTCTGGGCGGGGAGGAGATTTTGACGAAACAGTCCGCCAAAGAGGCGTACATACAGCTCATGGAGGGGATTCTTGGGGAGGAACTGCACTGGTTTCTTGCCATGGGAAAGCAGGTGACGGGAACGGAGCAGATTACAGATTCCTGGCAGACGGCTCAGCAGGTGAAGAAGTCCCTTGCTTATATGGGGTGGAATCATGTGGCATTTTCGGAGGAGCTGCAGGGGCACCACAAATTTGAGCCGGACAGGTCTATGGCAGACCGTTTCGCGGAGGCCGTGTCGGGAAAAAAGGAGGAAAGCTCGGCGGCTCTGCTGGTTGGTTTCGCGCAGGAGCTGGAAAGAAAACAGGTTTTTCTGGACGGGGAGGTTCGTTATGCTTATTATTCCCTGAATCTGGTTATCAGAAAGGCGGAGCGGGCAATGCGCCTTGCCGATAAGGCAGGGGTGGAGGATGATGCGGATGCAGCCTTTTTTGAGGGTGCGGAAACTTTTGCGGAGATGAACCAGTATCTGCAGAGCCGTCTTTTGGCGCTCTTCGAGGGCGGTGAGGCACAGAAGAGTAACTATGTGGTCAGGAAGGTCATGGATTATATCTGGGAAAATTATGAGGATTCTTCCTTATCCATTAAGACGATGGCGGACTATGTGTATCTCACGCCTACCTACCTGAGCAATGTGTTTAAGAAAAGTACGGGGATAACGATAGGACAGTATCTGGTGGATGTAAGAATCGAGAACGCAAAGAGGCTGATGCGGGAGCCGAAGCTGAAATTTTATCAGGTGGCCGCAATGGTGGGATATGAAGATTCCAATTATTTCGCTAAAATTTTCAAAAAGAAAACGGGGATGACACCGTCTGATTATAAGGAGAGTTTATCGGTCAGATGAAAGCGATGATAGACAGGATGTCAATACAAAAAAGGATGATGCTTTATTTTTCCGTGCCGCTGCTGCTTATACAGATTATAGTGGCGGCGTTTACGTATCCTGTACTGCAGGAGAAGTTTAAGAGCCAGCTTGATTATTCCATGGGGCAGTCAATTAATCAGGCGGTTTCTTTTCTGGAAAGTTATGTTCAGAATATGGAATATCTGACGCAGTTGGTGGAAAAAAACGGAGAGATTTACGGTATCTTATCCGCGGAGCGGTCTTTTGAGGGACACGGGGAAGACATGGCTTCCTATATAGAGTACTATGTGCTTAACAGTATCTTTCATTCTATTGAGTTCTCCAATTCATTTTACCGGTTTGGTCTGTATATTCCTTACGATATTTCTTATGTGAACAATAATTATTATTTTTTTCCATATAGCAGACTGGAAGTGAGAGATGATTACGCGCGGATGGAGGAAGCTTTTTCGGCAGGCAGAGATTATCTTGCTCTTAGCGACGAGCGGAAAGATATAGGAAGCCAGAAAACTTCCCGGATGCTGACGCTGTATCACAGGATTTTAAGCCATGTCGACCAGAGGGCATTGGGCGTATGCAGTGTCAGCATTGATATAAATCGCATTGCCCAGGTGATGGAAAATGCCAACATTACATCCAGGGGACTGGTATATCTGGTGGACGCGGAAGGAAAGGGTGTGGTATCCTCCAATGAAACATTGTATCTCATGTTAGAGCGGGAAGATGATTTTCCCCGGACAGGGAAAGAAACGTCCTGGGAAAATGTGAAGATAGGCGGAACGGACTATTTTGCGGACAGAAAGAATATTGCAGGAAGCGGCTGGCAGATGGTGTCTCTGATTCCCGTGAGAGAATATGACGGGCAGTTTCGCGGTCTGGTGCTGAATGTGGTTATATCCGCAGGCATCATGGGAATTATGATTATGATATTATCTTATTTCCTTTCCGATTATTATGTGGGAAGGCTAAAGAAGCTGAGCCTGGAAATGAAACGTCTGCAGGAGGGTAATCTGAATGTACAACTGCCGGCCGCCCGGCAGGGGGATGAGGTAGAGGAAATATACCGCAATTTCAATTTTATGGTGGATGAGGTGCGCAGACTGCTGAAAGAGCAGTTTCAGCTTGGCAAGGATGTGAGGGCGGCGGAAATCCGCGCGCTGCAGCAGCAGATTAATCCGCACTTTTTGTACAATACACTGGATTTGGTTAACTGGATTGCTATGGATTACGGGGCGGAGGATATTGAGAAGATTGCCTGGAATCTGGCGAGATTTTACAGGCTGAGTCTGAATCACGGACAGAATTTAATCAGTATCGGAGAAGAAGTGGAGCATGTTCAGGTATATGTCAATATCCAGAAATTCCATTACGATGACGCGGTACATCTTAAGACAGAAGTACCGGAAGAATTAAAGGAGCTGGCCTGTCTGAACATTATACTGCAGCCCTTTGTGGAGAACGCGATTGTGCACGGAATTGGAAAGAGGGCGGAAATTAAGCAGTGCTCTGTCGTAATCAGAGCGCAGAGGCGGGACGGGGATATTCTGTTTACGGTCAGAGATGACGGCCCCGGCATGACACAGGAGCAGATGGAAATGGCGACGGCGCTTAATATCAATGAGATAAAGGGCGGATATGGAGTTAAAAACATCAATTTCCGGATTAAGTTGTGCTTCGGTGAGAAGTACGGTGTTCGCTATGAGAGCGTTTTGGGAGAAGGAACGACCGCGTTTATTCTGCTTCCGGCAATGACAATGGAGGAGGCGGAAAGGAAAGCTCTGTAGAAACATAAAAAACTCCCTGATTTCATAATTTTACCATATTTAAATTAAATCCGGGATTTCTTATAACTTAAACATATATTACAAATGTATCAGGAGGAGATTAAAATGAGTAAAACAGAATTTTTCCTGGCGTCCTCTCTGGAAAAAGTATTTCCATGCAGAAAGCCCAGAGCCTTAGACGGAACAACTCTGTCGGTGTGGGGCGGGATGCGGGCGGCAGTGCAGCTTGTTTTCAGGGCGTCGGATTATCAGGACGGGAGTCTTTTGCAGAGCTATACCGTTTCCGTAAAGGGCGCGCCGGTACCGGCCGAACTGTATCTTGTGGAATTGCTGCCCTCGGATTTTCCCTGTTGGGAAAACGCGGCGGAGGATGAAAACTATCTGACCCACGAACCCGGTCTTTTTCCGGATTTGCTTACGCCCCTTGAGGACGGGCGCATCCGCCCCGTTCCCCGGCAGTACCGCAGCGTGTGGATTTCTTTTCCGGTGACGGAAGACACAGTGCCGGGAAACTATGAGGTGACAGTCGAAGCAAGTCCCGGGCTGTCGCAGGTTACCGGAAGCGGCGGGCAGTGGGAAGCGGCGGAGGGCTGCCGGGAAACCGTCAGCCTGTCTTTTTGGCTGCGTGTGGGACGCACGAAGCTGGAAAAACAGAAGCTGATTCATACGGAATGGTTTTATGCGGACTGTCTGGCGGATTATTACAGGGTGGAGCCTTTAAGCGAGGCTCACTGGGCGATACTGGAAAGGTTTATCGGGCAGGCAGGACACCGTCACGGCGTTAATATGCTGCTGACTCCGGTCTTTACGCCGCCTCTCGACACGGAGGTGGGAAGGGAACGGCCAACGGTTCAGTTGGTGGGCGTTACCAGAACGGAGGGGAAGTATTCCTTTGACTTTTCGGCTCTGGAACGGTGGACGGCGCTCTGCCAAAAAAGCGGGATACAGTATCTGGAAATCGCGCATCTTTTTACCCAGTGGGGAGCGTACGCGACGCCTAAAATCATGGCCTGTGTGGACGGAGAGATGAAACGGATTTTTGGGTGGGATGTTCCGGCGGACAGCCCGGCGTACCGTGAATTTCTGGAAAGTTTTCTTCCGGCGCTTAAGACGTCGCTTGGGGAAATGGGGTACGACAGGGAGCACGTTTATTTCCATATTTCGGACGAGCCATCGGAAGAACATATGGACAGCTATCTTGCGGCAAAAAGGCAGGTTCTGGATTTGCTGGAGGGGTATCCTGTGATTGACGCTCTGAGCAGCTTTTCCTTTTACCAAAAAGGAATCGTGAAGCAGCCGGTGCCGGCAAACGACCATATCCAGCCGTTCCTTGACGCGCGGGTTCCGGGACTGTGGGTTTATTATTGCTGCTGTCAGGGAGTGGACGTTCCCAACCGTTTTTATGCAATGCCCAGCCAGAGGAACCGGATTATGGGCGTGCTGATGTATCTGCACCGGATAGAAGGATTCCTGCACTGGGGATACAATTTTTATTATACCCAGTTTTCCCGCCGGCTTGCGGACCCTTACAGGATGACGCACGCTGATTACGCCTTTCCCTCGGGGGACGCGTATCTTGTTTACCCCGGTGAAGGCGGTATGCCGTTGACGTCCATCCGGGCGGAGGTGCAGAGCGAAGGGCTGGCGGATATCCGCATTCTGGATACCCTGGAACAAAAGAAAGGGCGTCAGGAGGCGGAAAAAATCATTTACGGGGAAGAAAAGGGAGGGTTCACTTTCCGCAATTATCCCCACAGCGCCGAATACCTGTTATCCCTGCGTGAAAAACTGTTTGACGTGCTGGAAAACGGTTGAAAAGGATTCTTATAAGATGCAGAAACATAAAAAACTCCCTGATTTCATAGTTTTACCATATTCAAATTGATTTATAGATTACCTATAATGCAGATATCATTAGATTACAGAAATGAAAAATGATTTTAGCAGGAGGGAAATTTATGATTAAGAAAACGCGGGCATGGAAAAAGCTGTTGGCAGCAGGAATGACGGCGGCCTTAACGGTCGGTCTGCTGGCCGGCTGCGGCGGGGGAGACAAGGCGCCGGAGAAAACGGGCGGACAAAGCGCTTCTGCCGAAGGGACAACAAACGGTGAACTGGACACTTCCGAGGAAGTGGAACTGGTAATGTATGTTGTGGGCGACCGTCCGGCGGGACAGGATGTGGTGGATGAGAACCTGAATAAGATTTTAAAGGAAAAACTGAACTGTACCCTTAAGATTAACTGGATAGGATGGGCGGAATATTCCAATAAGTATCCGCTGCTTTTTTCATCGGGAGAGGAGTTTGACATAGCATACAGCGCTACCTGGCTGAATTTTGCCTCTTTGGCCCAGAAAGGGGCATTTATGAATCTGGACGAATTGTGGCCCACCTATGCGCCGGATAATTTTGCCGCGGCGACAGAAACGGCAAAAGAGCAGGCCACTGTAGGCGGACATTATTATTGTGTTCCCACCCAGCTTGCCACTTATAACGCGTATGGCCCTATCTATCGAAAGGATTTGGCCGAGGGAAGCGATTGGGACGGCGTGATGGAAAATTTTGAAGACCTTGAGGAGTATTGCGACATTGTCAGAGAGCAGCACCCTGACGTGCGGCCTCTGGACCAGGGAGCCGCGGAGCCGGCATGGTATTTTGTGTATATGAGAAGCCTTGGATACAACGCGTTGACGGAAGGCACCCGTTATCTCTGGTATGACCCTACGGAAGAGAACCCGAAGCTGTTTACCAATGAGCAGTGCGAGAAGACGCCGGAGTTTCTGCAGATGATGGCAAGATGGAACGAGAAAGAATTCTTTTCCAAATCCGCGCTTTCCGATACGAATTCCCAGGGATTCCAGGGAGGAAAAGCGGCTGTTCAGATGCATAATATCGATGTTTACAGCACCCAGTCAATTCTGAATCCGGATTGGGGAGTAAGCTATGCGAACTTTACAAAGAATGTGGCGCATCTTCCGTACACACAGGACTGCATGGTTATCTCCAACACATCCAAAAACCCGGAAAGGGCGATGGCGTTCTGGAATCTGGTCACGACAGAGCAGGAACTTTATGACGCGTTTATGTACGGAGTCCTTGACACTACATACAGGCTGGTGGATGGGCAGTTTGAAATTACGGACCCGGATTTATATGGCGACGGCGCAATGAGCGCGGCGCGTACCAACGGACTTGCCAGAGACCGGGTAGGAACACCTGAAAATTACAATGTTCTTAAGGGAGAATTTGAGAAAGCGATTGCGGCCAATGATGCGGCGGAGAAATATGCCGGTTTTGTATTTGATACAAGCTCGCTTGAGACGGAACTGGCAGCATGCAGCAATGTATGGCAGCAGTACTGGTGGCCTTTAGAGCTTGCTTACACAGACGGAGAAGCCGGCCTTGCCGAGTATGCAGAGAAAATGAAAGCGGCAGGCATAGATAAGATTTTGGAGGAAGCCCAGAGACAGCTCGACGAATATACGGCAAGCCATAAATGAAAATAAAATAAAACGCGCGGCATATAAGCTGCCAAAAAGCCCCTTTGCAGACGGATGCAGAGGGGCTTTTTGGCGAAATGCGCAAGTTGAAAAAACATAAAATCTTCCCTGATTTCATAGCTTTGGCATATTCAAAATGAACAGAGAGTTTCTTATAATTTTTATATCCTTTGGCAATACAAGAAGAAATAAAAGTAGGAGGGAGAAGGGATATGAAAAACTTTAGGGAAGAAGTGAAACGGAACAAAGCGCTCTTTATCATGGCGGCACCGGCGGTGATTCTGGTACTGGTCATGCAGTATATGCCTATGGCGGGGCTGGTACTGGCATTTAAAAATTACCGGTATGATATGGGAGTGTTTGGCAGCGACTGGAATGGGCTGGCGAATTTCTCTTATTTGTTTGCATCGGGAACAGGATGGCTGATTACCAAAAACACAATTCTTTACAATTTAATGAATCTGATTACTTCACAGTTTCTGGCGATACTGATTGCCATTTTTATCACAGAAATGAACGGGAAGATTTTTAAGAAAGTGTCTCAATCGGTAATTTTTCTGCCATACTTTATTTCCTGGGTTATCGTGGGTGTGTTTGTATACAATATTTTTAACTATGAGACAGGACTTTTAAACGGAGTGCTTACCTCCTTGGGGATGGATGTGGTCAATATGTATGATAAACCGGGGGCGTGGCCGATTATTATCTGCCTTTTTAACGCGTGGAAATGGTGTGGATACAACTCGGTTATCTATATCGCGGCGATTACCGGTGTGGATACGGAAATTTATGAGGCGGCCTCCATTGATGGAGCAACAATTTTTCAGCGTATTCGTACCATTACGCTTCCGGGTATAAAGCCGACTATTATTACGATGCTTCTGCTTCAGGTAGGGCGAATCCTGAGAGGGGATTTTGAGATGTTCTATCAGATTGTGGGCAATAACGGGCAGTTATACAACGCGACAGATGTAATTGACACCTATGTGTTCCGTTCTCTGCTGCAGAACTCCAATATTGGGATGACGGCTGCCGCTTCGTTTTATCAGTCGGTACTCTGCTTTATCATTATCATGGTTGTGAACACAGTTGTTAAAAAAATAGATGCCAATTACGCGTTGTTTTAAAAAGGAGGAATGATTTATTATGGCTGACAATGTGCAAGGTATTAAAATAAAAAAGAGCCCGTCAACAAAGCTGTTTTTTGTGATTTGTTATATCGTTGTTACGGCAGTTGCGTTAGTGTGCCTTCTGCCCTTTATTATGCTGGTATCCGGCTCCTTTTCATCGGAACACGCAATTCAGACGCAGGGATACGGGATTTTTCCGAAAGAGTTTTCGACGGCGGCTTACGAACTGATTTTTAAGACACCGGCAACGGTTATCAGAGCTTACGGCGTTTCGATTTTTATCACCGTTATGGGAATCGTACTGGGACTTCTGTTTACGACTATGACGGCTTATGTTATTGCCCGTAAGGATTTCAAATACAGGAACCAGTTATCCTTTTTCTTCTATTTCACAACACTGTTTAACGGCGGTATGGTATGTACTTATATTTTTTATATCCAGTATCTGCATTTGAAAGATAATATACTGGCCCTGATTCTTCCTTCCATGTTTAATGTATTTCATCTGCTGATTATGCGGACTTTCGTGTCGGCTCTTCCGGCAGCATTGATTGAGTCGGCTAAAATCGACGGAGCAGGCGAGTACAGAACTTTCTTCAGCATCATTCTTCCGCTGCTGAAATCAGGAATGGCAACTATCGGTCTGTTTCTGGCCCTGGGCTATTGGAATGACTGGTATAACGCAATGCTGTATATAAATGACGAAAATAAATACCCCTTACAGTATATGCTCTACAGCCTGATGCAAAAGACCCAGGCAATGGCGGCAATTGCCGGCAAAGCGAATATACAGATGGCAGACATGCCATCAAATTCCCTGAAGATGGCGATGGCGGTTGTGGCGACGGGACCGATTATTCTGGTGTATCCTTTTGTGCAGAAGTATTTCGTGAAAGGCGTTACGGTGGGTTCGGTGAAAGGTTAAGCAAAGTGTGTAACGAATAATGGTATGCAGGGGCTGCCGCATTAACGAATGTAATTTCGTAAAGCGGCAGCCCCGTGTAAGAATTTCAGATAATTGCTTCAATTATTGTGCGGTTTCCGGCTTTGATTTCCCGGACGCCTGTGATTTTGTTTCTGTTAAAGTTAAAACTAATCATATAACCTTTTTCTTTATGGTAATAATCCAGATAATCTGACAGTTGTTTCTCGCCCCGCTCGTTATATTCGTTCCCGCGCCATATTTTAAGCTCTACAATAAACTGTTCTCCCAGATAATCTATGATAACGTCTGTCCGTCTGGCATCCCGTGTCTGAGCTTCAATGTAGTAATTTCCTGTACCATTGATAATCGGTTTCAAGTATAAAAGGAAAAATTTACGTCCATGTTCTTCAAGGAATTTTTCATCTTTTTCACCGTATATGTCATGGAAATACTGCACAAATTTTTCAATAACCAAATCCATATTAAGCCTGCCGTTATCGATAAACTGCGACTTATCGCTTTGCGCCTTGTCATAGATGGCATTTGAAAGCTCTTCCTCCGCCAAAAACAGGTTATACAGACGCATTTCAAAAATACGGTTAGCTACCTGAATGCTTCCCTCTGCATTCACAATATAGCCGAACATAGAGGCAAGGTTAATGGCAGGTATGTCAGGGTTATAGGACATTCTTTTGCCCGAAAATAAAATTGCTTTGAGCATCTTCTTCATTTCCGGGTATTCTTCCAGTTGGCGGACCATGCTTTCAAAGAACGGTTCCTGTTCGGCTAATATGGATTTTACCGCTTCCGCTATTCCCTTTTCCGACCAGGCTTCGGTCAGATTTTTGAGGTAAGTTTTCTCTGCAATATCTTCATCCAGAAGTTTGCAGACGGCAGATACGAGGTACGGGTAGCCGGAAGTATATGCATAAATGCATTCCGCGATTCTCTTCACATCCATATTCGTATGCTTGTCGTTTTCGTATTCCTCCAGCATGGCGGCAATCTGCGCCACCGAAAAGCTCATATCAATATTAAATCTGGCAGCGATATTCCATGGACTGTTATATTTATGCTCCGCGTCAGGGCGCAGTTTTAACTTCAGGTTTTTAATGTCGTAAACCCCGGCGAGAATGACAGAGTGAAAAATCGGTTTTTTGTCTCTGGCCAGATAGTAGCTCCGAAGCTGTGCCAGAAAATCAATAAACACCTGGTTATTGGACGCGCTGTCGGCTTCGTCAATCATTAACACAATCGGCCTTTGCGCCTTCGCGCACATTTTACTTAAGCAGATAAATAATTCCTTTAAACTGCCGGCGCCTGGATTTTCCGCCATGGCTGTCAGTGGGATTAAGGCCTCCTTTTTATTTGCGGGGTCTGCAATTTCAAGTGTTTCAATAATCATCCCGGCAAAAACTTTTGCAAAGGTGGAAGCGTCTGCAAAATCTTCGGTACCGATTTCCTGAAAATCGAGTGATAAGACAATATAATTATCTTTCAAATACTTTTCCAAAGCGGATAAGGTTGTAGTTTTTCCGTACTGGCGGCCCTTACTGATAACAAAATAACTGCCTTCGTCTATATAATCTGTCTTTATTTTTTCCAGCCTGTCATCAAGAGGAACCATATAATGCTTTTGGGGGGTACAGGAACCTGTAATATTAAACTTTCGCTTCATTTTTATAACCATGCTCCTTTCCCAAACATAATACCGGTAACAAAATTATTTTAACATTGTGTATTTGGTATGTAAATAAGATTTAGAATCCTGATTTTTTTGAGAGTGTTATTGTGCTGGTATCGGGCTCTTTTTCATCGGAACACGCAATTCAGACGCAGGGATACGGGACTTTTTCCGACGCATTAACAAAAGAAAAAATCGGAGGCAAGAATTTAATGTGAATTTCATTGTAAAGACAGGTGCTTTTTTGTATAATTGAGATGTGGAAGGCGGAAGCTATAGTATATCTTTTACCACAGATTTTTAGAAATCGAGGTGATAAAGTGCAGGACAATATAAAGCAGGCACAGGATGTTAATATGACACGTTACATGGCAAATCGTACTGCAAAAAACAGCGTATTCCTTGACCTTTTTCAAAACAAGAGCTATCTGCTAAAACTCTATAAAACACTCCACCCGGAGGACATAACAGCGACAGAGGATTCACTGACTGATATAACGATAGAAAATGTATTGACCGATAATCTGTATAATGACCTGGGGTTTATTGTCAACAATAAGCTGATGATTCTCATAGAAGCACAGTCTACATGGACGATGAATATTTTAGTAAGAGTTCTGCTGTATTTGGCGCAAAGCTATCACGAATATTTTCAACGTACCAGCCAAAACTATTACAAAAGCAAGAAAGTGAAAGTGCCGAAGCCTGAACTCTATGTGATTTTTACAGGAAGCAAAGGGCGGAAACCCGATAAAATATTTATGTCAAAAGAATTTTTTGAGGGTGCGGATATTGACATTGAAGTAAAAGCAAAGGTTATCTATGAAAGCGATACAGATGACATTATCAACCAGTACATCATTTTCTGTAAAGTTTTCAACGAACAGACAAAACAGTATGGAATGACGAGGAAGGCAGTTACTGAAACGATTCGCATATGCAAGGACAGGAATGTTCTAATGGAATATTTGCTTGGGAGAGAAAAGGAGGTTGTGACGATTATGATGAGTTTGTTTGATGAAGAACAGATCATGAAATCGTTTATCAGAAGCGAAAGGCATGATGCAGACAGGGAAACAGCAGAAAGAATGATAAGGAAAGGCAAAATGTCACTGGAAGAAATTGCAGACTATGTTCCGTCAGTATCTCTTGAAGAATTAAAAGAACTTGAATCCGAGGTTATGCAGTTAGCGTGAATGGCAAAATAATTTAATATCAAAAAACAGCTTAAAGGCGTATGGAGCGGTGAATCACAAACCATGCGCCTTTTTTTGCGCCAAAAGGAGGAACAGGCGGCAGCATTCAGAGCACTGCCACAGGACAGACATTGTCCTGTTTACAACATTCGTGCCGTTTGTATCATAGATGTGAAAGGGGGCTGTTTTGGATCCGTATGGCCTTCCCCTATGCGAAAGCCTCCTTCCGGAGGGGCAATGCCGGAAGCGTTTCCCAAGACAACGGTTTGCCGTGGTCTGACACTTGTGGTATGCAGTATAAAATGGTATGATTGCAATACAAATCAATAGAACGGAAAGGAGCAGGCATGAGAATTTTAATCGCAGAAGACGAATCCGATTTAAACGGTATTATCACCCAAAAACTGAAATCCGACGGTTACAGCGTAGACAGCTGTTTTGACGGCGAAGAGGCGATGGACATTTTATCCTATACGGATTATGACGCCGTGATCCTGGATATTATGATGCCAAAAGCAGACGGATACGCCGTTCTTCAATCTTTACGCGCCCGCGGGAAAACTACGCCGGTTCTGTTTCTGACGGCAAGGGATTCCGTGTCGGACCGCGTTAGGGGCTTAGACAGCGGCGCAAACGATTATCTGGTCAAGCCGTTTTCTTTTGAGGAACTTTCCGCCCGTCTTCGGGCCATGCTGCGCGCCTCATTCGGGCATGCGGCAAATGTGCTGTCTTTGGCGGATCTAACGCTGGACTGTGCTTCCCATGTCGTCCGGCGCGGGCAGGATGAGATTGCTTTGTCCCGCAAGGAATATGAATTGCTGGAATATCTGATGCATAATCAGGGAATTGTGCTTTCAAGGGAGAAAATCGAGGATCATATCTGGAATTTTGACTACGAAGGAGGCACGAATGTGGTGGACGTTTACATCAGCTACCTGCGGAAAAAAATTGACGGAGGCGCCAGGCAGAAGCTGATTCATACTGTCCGCGGAAAAGGCTATGTGATGCGGGAGGCAGATGGGACATGAAAAGCCTGCCGATACGGATGAAAATTACTATGTGGTTTACGGCCGCGTTTTTGCTGGTCGTTTCCTTTGCTTTTTTTATTGTGTTTCTTGTCCATTTGCAGATTGTTCGTAAAATCGTGCGGGACAATCTGATTGAAACCGTTGAGGACAATGTGGACGAGGTGGAATATTATACGAATATTGAGCAGTTCGGCCGGAATAATAATACGGATTATCTGAGGATTTACCAGGACGGGTATCTGGAAATTGACGATGATTTCCTGGACCGGGTCAACGGCGTCTGTACCGCATTGTACAGTTCGGATATGGCGTTTTTGTACGGGGAGAACCCTATTCCGAGGGAGTCTGCCGGGATTGGATTTTGCGATTCTAAGGTGCGGCAGGTTAAGGCGGGCGGGTACCTTTATTTTATTTTTGACCGGAAGCTAACGGCGAAGGGGCTGGAGGGGCTTTGGCTTCGGGGCGTCGTTTCGGAAACGCAGGGGGAGGATCATATGACGGATGTGCTGCGCCTTTCGCTTTTGTTTTTGCCGCTTTTGGTCGTTTGTTCTGCCCTGGGCGGCTATTTGCTTACCAAAAAAATGTTAAGCCCAATCCAGGCAATTTCTGAGTCTGCCTGCGGAATCGGGACGGGAAACGATTTGGGACGGCGGATTGTGCTTGGGGAGGGGAAGGACGAACTGCACCAGCTTGCCGAAAGCTTTAACGGCATGTTTACGCGGTTAGAGAAGGCGTTTGAAACGGAACGCCAGTTTACGTCGGATGCGTCCCATGAGCTGCGCACGCCGGTTTCGGTGATTCTGGCACAGTGTGAATTTTCTCTGGAGGAACCCAGAAGCGGGGAGGAGTATGAACGCGCGCTGCGTACGATTTTGCGGCAGGGCAGAAGGATGTCCAGGCTGATTAATGATATGCTGGATTTTTCGCGTCTGGAAATGCGGGCGGACAGCTTTGCCTGTGAAGAAATTGATATGGCAGAGCTGGTGGAGTCTGCCTGCACGGATCTGGCGTTTATCAGGGAGCATGGCATTACCTTGCGGTGGGAGGCGGAACGCGGTATTGTGTTTTGCGGGAACCGGGGACTTTTGACGCGGCTTTTGACCAATCTGGTGAACAATGCTTATCGGTATGGGAGGGAAAACGGCCGTATTTTTGTTTGTTTAAAGAGAGTTGGGGAAGGGATGGAATTGTCTGTTTCGGACGATGGGATCGGTATTGCAGAAGAGGAGCAGGAGAAAATTTTCCGTCGGTTTTACCAGTCGGATCATTCGCGTTGCGGAACGGGAGCGGGTTTGGGGTTGGCGATGGTGGAGGAAATTGCAAAGTTCCATAATGGATCCGTGCGTGTGGAGAGCGAACCGGGGAAGGGAAGCAGGTTTGTTTTGGTGTTTCCGGCGGGGTGTTTTAAGGTGGATTGATTTTTGAATGGGGTTCTAATAAAACGCTAATGTTTGTTTTGTATAATGCAATCAGGTTTTGGGGGTGGGGTAGGCTGGCAAAGATCCGTCAGCCAGAGGGCAGGGGGTGCGGCTTTCGCTGTGTAACAGGTTTAAGCGGCTCTAAAGTATCCCATTTAAACTTTTGCCTGCGGACGCAACCGCCGGAAACGCGCCATCCATGGCGCACTTTTA
>OFFW01000876.1_pt1 | contig 19804 bp, 26 predicted proteins | sample 1521501 | NCBI WGS metagenome assembly OFFW01 (sample SAMEA3504107, study PRJEB24116) | mouse gut metagenome | biome: mouse gut; feature: mouse-associated habitat; material: faeces | place: Denmark | collected 2011
CGACACTTTGGGGGGGCTCTTCTTTTCTTTTTATGCTGGCAAAGCACCCAGCAGGCTACCTGTTGCCCTTATCGTGCCTGTCCAGCCATTTGATGATGTAATGACAGACCACACCACCCATGACAGTCGCGAGAAAAGAGATCACGGCATCCCTGCTGGCGAGCTTCATAAGCTTCATCGTCATTTTCTTATTTAGGACCTGCTCCCGGCGGCCTATGCCGTGCAGCAGGAAGGTTAATTCATTTGAAGGTTTAATTCATTAGAGTCTAGGATTACTGTGAAGGGGCCGTCATTGACCAGGGAGACATTCATGTGTGCGCCAAAGCTTCCGCTTTCCACTGTCGGTATCTCCTGTCTGCATTTTTTCAGGATATATTCGTAGATTCTGTTTGCGGCGTCAGGAGGCGCAGCGTTCACGAAGGACGGTCTGTTGCCTTTCCGGCAATCCGCATAGAGGGTAAACTGGGAAATGATAAGAAGCTGTCCCCCCACGGATTTCAGGTCCAGATTGGTCTTGCCGTTCTCATCGCTGAAAATCCGCAGCCCCAGCAGCTTCTTTACCATCTTATCCGCTATTTTCTCAGGGGAAGGCCCTTCCACGTCAGCGGCGCTGATGCCTGCAAACACCAAAAAGCCCTGCCCGATTCTTCCGATGACCTGATTGTCTACGGTCACATCGGCTTCTTTCACTCTCTGTACTAGAAATCTCATTTGTCTTTATCGTCACCTTTCGTCTTTTTGTCCCGGGAACGCACTTCTCCCCTGTTGATGTGGAATCCATTGACCTGCCTGGCCGATTTTCCTTCCGGAACCATGGGATGTATCCCCTTCTCGTCTATGTATTCCACAGATTCGTACTGGTTTGTATCTTTCGGCAGATGCTTCTTATCCAGCTTCGTATTGACGAAGGCCCTTACGGCCGCATAGATGACTGCAAAAATCGGCACTCCTACAATCATCCCGAATACGCCCAACAGGCCTCCGAAGAAGGTGATTGCAAAAATGACCCAAAATCCGGTCAGGCCGGTGGAATTGCCCAGTATCTTGGGGCCAAGGATATTGCCGTCAAACTGTTGGAGCGCCAGGACGAACAATGCGAAATAGACGCAGTTCAGCGGATGCATGGGGTCTACTACGAAAATCAGGACAGTGCTGGGAATCGCGCCCAGAAACGGCCCGAAAAAAGGAATGATATTCGTACATCCGATAATCACGCTTATCAGCATGGCATAGGGCGTGCCCATGAGAGACGTACCAACGAAGCACAGGATGCCGATTATTATGGAATCCAGAACCTTCCCGCTCAGGAAACCGATAAACGTCCTGTGGGTAAAGCGGAAATTCCTTATCACAATATTGGCCGTATCCTGTTCAAATAAAGCGTATGCCGATTTCTTTGCCTGGGCTGCGAAGCGCTCCTTGTTCGCAAGCACATAAATCGATATGATGAAGCCGATGATGAAATCCCACAGGACGTCGATTACGCTGATTACGCTGAGGGATACTGTCTTAATCAGCGAGGCGGTATTCGGGAGGATATTTTTGATCAAATCGTTGATTTGGTCTTCCATCTGGTCGAAAGTCTTCGTCACATAGCTGCCAATTTCCGGATTGTCCTCCAGGGTCTGCTCGATCCACGCCGTGACATTGGAGCTGTAGGAATCAAAGTTATCGATGATGCCCTGCACGCTGGGGATGATTTGCGAAATCAGCATGGAAACCAGCATATAGATTAACTCCACGAACAAGAAGGCCGTAATCAATATGCCGGTTCCCCTGATGAATACCCTGCGTCTTCTGCTTCTCTTTATGCTGCATTTATCCAGAAGCGGTGTCAGAACCTTGTTCTCTACGAAATTCAATACAGGAGTCAACAGATATGCCGTGGCCAGCCCAAACAGAACTGGTTTCAGGATATCCAGTATCCTGCCGACGCCCAGCTTGATGTTCGTGCTGTGGAAAATGAAATAATAAAAAGTGATTCCTCCTGCTATGACGGCAAAGGCCGTCAATCCCCATCGAATATATTTACTGTCTTTATTGAATTTCATACAGGTGCCCTTTCTTGTAAGCTTCCCCAAATGCAATCTGCCATGGAATGCCTTTTATCTGGAATGCATCTTCATATGAATGCTCTTCTTCATTGGAATACACTTCTTCCAATGGAATGCACTTCTTTCATTATAATACACTTAATTTCTTCGCATAACAAGTGGGCTTTCCGAAGATTTCCAAAAATTTTCTTTTTTCCACATAAAATTTTATATCCCGGCAAATTTCCCGGCAAATCCTAGCAGATTCTTCCCTCAAAAGGCGACAGTTCAAAACGGATGAAATACCCCTGGTCATGGCGGCATACCGGACAGGCCTTAGGCGCCTTTGTACCCTTGAACACAAAACCGCAGTTCAGGCACATCCACTCCTCTTCCACATCCGACACAAAGAGTTTTCCCTCCTTGAGCAGTTGCGCATATCTTCCGAAGCGGTCTCCATGAACCTTTTCAACCTGCGCAATCTGCAGAAAAGAGGACGCTATCTGGTCAAAGCCTTCCTTCTTCGCGGTTTCCCCGAAAGACCTGTAGATGGGGTCATGCTCCTCATACTCATTGTGCTGCGCCTTATCCAAAAGATGCCATACATCATCCGAGATGTCCACAGGATAGCCGCCGTCCACGGTAATGGTGCTTCCTGCCAAATCCTTTAAATGATTGTAGAAAATTTCCGCATGCTCCTTTTCCTGAGAAGCCGTATAGCCAAAAATCGCGCTGATGACATACAAGCCGTTTTTCTTCGCCTGTGAGGCGGCGAAGGTATATCTGTTCCTCGCCTGGCTCTCCCCGGCGAAGGCCCTCATCAGATTGTCCTTTGTAACACTTTCCGCAAATTTTACCATATTGATTCCTCCTTAAATTGTACCATGGAATGCTCTTCTTCCATGGAATGCTCTGATAAAAGTATATCCAATCGGAAATAAAATATAATGGGTACTCTCTAAATTACCTATTGTCTTTATTTCTTAAACATACTAAAATAATATGGAACATAAAAACATATCAGGAAAGAGCAGGGAACATATGAAACTACAGCAGGTATTAAGCTATGTCCGCAAGGCAGTGGACGACTATCAGATGATAGAGGAGGGGGATAAGATTGCCATCGGCATCTCCGGCGGCAAGGACAGCCTTACGCTTTTGTATGCGCTCCACAGCCTGAGGCGATTCTATCCGAAACATTTCGACATCCATGCCGTCACGGCAGACCTGGGCTTCCAGAACCTAAATCTGGATAAGATCAAGGATCTGTGCCGGGAGCTGGACGTGGAATACACCATTGTACAGACGGACATCGCCCAGATAATTTTTGAGCAGCGTAAGGAGGACAACCCCTGCTCTCTCTGTGCCAAGATGCGCAAGGGCGCCCTGAATCAGGCAATCAAAGAGGCGGGGTGCCAAAAAATCGCCTATGCCCACCACAAGGACGATGTGGTGGAGACTATGCTGATGTCCCTTATCTTCGAGGGAAGGTTCCATACCTTTTCCCCGGTCACATACCTGGACAGGACGCAGCTCACGGTCATCCGCCCTCTGCTGTACATGAATGAATCGGATGTCATCGGCTTCGTCCATAAGTACGGCGTACCTGTAGTAAAGAGCCCCTGTCCCGCAGACGGATATACCAAACGTGAGTATGTAAAGAATCTGCTCCGTCAGTTGAACCAGGAAAATCCCGGGGTAAAGGAGCGGATGTTCACGGCAATTCGAAACAGCAATGAAGGCATTTCTTCATTAATGAAAGGTTGGGGAATCGATGGCAGTTTTAAATGAACATAATTACCATGACGAACAGAACAAACAAAATATCCTGAAGATGAGGGCCGTGCTGGAGACCCTTCCCCCTTTCTGCAAGACCTTCTTCCGGGGAATCGAGGAATACACCTCCGCCCGCACCAGATTGGCCTACGCCTACGATATCCGGCTGTTCTTTGAATATCTCCATGAACAGAACGCCCTGTGCAGGAAAATCGAGATCAGGGACTTCCCCTTTTCGATTCTGGACGAGCTGACACATCTCGATATCGAGGAATATCTGGAATATATGTCCCTGTACCAGAAGGACGGCAAGGACATCACAAACGCGGAGCGGGGAAAATCCAGAAAGCTGGCCGCGCTGCGCAGCTTCTACAATTATTTCTACAAGGCTGAGATGCTCAAGAACAATCCGGCCGCCCTTGTGTCCCTGCCAAAGCTCCACGACAAGGAAATCATACGCCTGGAGCCCAATGAGGTGGCAATCCTGTTGGATCAGGTGGAAGACGGCACCAAGCTTACCAAAAAGGAACTGGAATATCATAAAAAGACAAAAATAAGGGACGTGGCCCTGCTGACCCTGCTCCTGGGAACCGGCATCCGTGTATCGGAATGCGTAGGGCTGGATCTCCAGGATGTCAACTTTGACGTATGCGGCATCAAGATACGCCGAAAGGGCGGGTATGAAGCCGTGGTCTATTTCGGCGAGGAGGTAGAGACCGCGCTCTTGGACTATCTGGAGGAGCGCGAACAGATCATTCCTCTGGATGGCCATGAAAACGCACTGTTCCTTTCCCTGCAGAACCGCAGGATGACAGTCCGGGCCGTGGAGAACCTGGTCAAGAAATATGCCTCCAGGGTGACCACCCTCAAAAAGATTACGCCGCACAAGCTGCGGAGCACCTACGGCACGAATCTCTATCAGGAGACAGGCGACATCTACCTGGTAGCGGACGTCCTCGGCCATAAGGATGTCAACACCACGCGAAAACATTACGCCGCCCAGCAGGATGCCAACCGCCGCAGGGCTGCCCAGTACGTAAGGCTCCGGGAAAAGCCGTCGGAGAAATAGCTGCTACCTCCCGCTGTTCGTCATTCTACATATTCATCGGAATAATAGGGGACGATCAATGTCTGTCCGGCCATGAGCGTACCGGCGCCGTCCAGGTGGTTGATGCTCTGGACTTCGGCGATATACCTGTTCTTGTCCTTATAATGGTCATAATTAATGTATTCGTCGGCGAGGCTCCAGAGGGTCTCGCCCGTCTCAACGGTGATGCTGGTATAATATTTAAAGCCGCTTCCGGCATGGCTCTTTATAGAAGAACAATATATGCTGCCTGTTATGATGACACAGGTGATCGCCAGCATGGCGAACATGGAAATCAACAAGCGGCGGCGGCGCTCTCTGCGCAGCCTCAGCATACATCTGTAAAACCTCAGTTCCCCGTTGTTCATCCTGCTGACGCTCTTCTGCCCTCTCATAATCCTGCTCTCCTCCCTGTCCCTGAAACGCTCATATGTTCTGGAACATCTGTTCTGTTTTGGATTATAATACAAGAACATCTGTTTGTCAACAAAAAGCGAACATATTTTTGGAATATATGTTTGCTTTTTTTTCTCATTTGTGATAAGCTTAAGATAGCAAATGAACAGGATAATGAAACGGCTTTGACAGGAGGTAAATATATGGCATCTGGAAAGATATCAGCCAAGCAGCAGGAAATACTCGATTACATCAAGGATGAGATACTGAAGAAAGGCTATCCGCCTACAGTCCGTGAAATCTGTGAGACCGTGAGCCTGAAGTCCACCTCTTCCGTCCATTCCCATCTGGAGACTCTGGAGAAGAACGGTTATATCCGCAGAGACCCTACCAAGCCAAGGGCCATCGAAATCTGTGACGACAGCTTCCAGATGATACGCACGGAGATGGTGAACCTTCCAATCATCGGCAATGTGGCCGCAGGGCAGCCTATCCTGGCGGAGGAGAATATCGAGGATTATTTCCCTGTGCCGGCGAACCTGGTGCCAAGCGGCGAGTCCTTCGTGCTCAATGTCCGGGGAGATTCCATGGTCAACGCGGGAATCTTCAATGGCGACAGGGTCTTTGTCAACGCCTGCAGCACGGCCAGCAACGGGGAGATCGTGGTGGCCCTGATCGACGATTCCGCCACGGTGAAGACATTTTATAAAGAGGATGGGCATATCCGCCTGCAGCCCGAGAACGACTCCATGGCACCCATCATCGTGGACGACTGCCAGATTCTGGGCAAGGTATTCGGTATATTCCGTTTTTATCGCTGATTTTTCATGATTTGTCTCGTTTCTGCCAGAAATTTCAGCTCTGCCGAATCTCCAGGCAATGCATAAATCAGCCTTTATTGCAGATATTAGTATAGCCGGGACTTTAAATGCCGCGCAGAAAAGAGGGAGACAAATGGGAAATAAATTTTTGGACGGTACTGCCCTTACCATTGCCATCATCGGTGCAATCAACTGGGCTTTGATTGGCATATTCCGCTTCGATTTGGTAGCCTTTATCTTTGGCGATATGTCGTGGCTTTCCAGAATCGTCTACGCAATCGTAGGCCTCTGCGGACTCTATCTGATCAGCTTTTATATGCACCTTGGCAACAGAGAGGAATCAGTATAACGAAAAAAGGAGCCCTTGGCCGGATTGTCCGAACCAAGGGCTTCCTTTTTTGCCTGTGATTTGGCTGTTGTGCTTTAGCTGTAATTTTCTGTCACGCTCTCTCAGGCATCCAGATCCTGTATCTCCATCTGCCTGCCGTCTCTCCAGATGCGCTCCAGATCATACAGGCGCCTGTTCTCCCTGTCGAAGATGTGGACGATCAGATCGCCGAAATCCAATAGAATCCAGTTCGCCGTCTGATATCCTTCCGTCTGTCTCTCCGGATATCCGGCCCGGCCCAGGGTCTCCTGCACATTGTCGCACAGGGTCTGGATCTGGTTCCTGTTGGAGCCGCTGGCGATGATGAAGTAATCCGCAATGACAGAAACCTCGCTGATGTCGATGACGCGGATGTCTTCCGCCTTCTTGTCCTCCAGCGCATGGATGGCCATCCGGGCCATTTCCTTTGCGTTCCTATTCTCCATAAAATCCTCCCGTCATTTTTTATAATATTTCCATGTCTCTTCCGTCTTAGGGTCGATTTCGTTGCCGGTATCCTTCAGATAGTCCAGTGTATCCGACAGGATTCGGACAAAAGCCTTGTCCAGGTCCACAAAAGCGATCCTTCTGATCTCCGTCAGATTTGCCGCGTGCGTCCTGCCCGGCTCGATATAGTCGGCGATGAAGACGATTTTCTCCAGAGTGCTCATATTCTGCCTGCCCGTGGTATGGCTGCGGATAGCGTTCAGGATATCCGGATTGCTGACGCCATATTTCTGATAGGCAAGATAGGCCCCCACCTTTGCGTGGAGCAGGAAAGGGTTCTTCTTCTCAACCGCCGTGACGGGAATCTTATTCTTTTTACAGATGGAAAGGCGTTTCTCGTCCGTAAGGCATTTCGCGCAGTCGTGGAGCAGGCCGGCGATCTGCGCGTCCCTGACGTCGCAGCCGTAGCGCATGGCCAGCGCCGCCGCAGTGTATTCCACCCCTAAGGTATGCTCGAAGCGCTTGCTGTCCTGCACCTTTTCCATGGCTCTTCGAAGCTTCTTCAAACTAATCGCTTTTTTCACGGTAAAATCCCTTTTCTCTGATATATGCTAATACATCGTCGGGCACCAGATACCTGACGCTCTGTCCTCTGCGGACGCGCTCCCGGATTTCCGTGGAGGAAATGGACATATGAAGGAAGGGGAGCAGCGCGATCTCCCGCCCCTCACAGAACCGCTCCTCCAGTTCGCGCTTTTTCGCCTCCATCTCCGGCAGGGTATTCTCTCCCCGGACCGCGGCCACCAAAGTACAATTGGCGAAAATCCGCTCCGGTGCTTTCCATTTCTCAATGGAGAACAGGCAGTCGGCCCCGGCGATGAAGAAAAATGCATCCTCCGGATATTTCCCGCGCAGCTCCTCCAGGGTCTCGCAGGTATAGGTATACCCCTGCCGCTTTACCTCCAGGTCAAGGCATCTGAAACGGCCGTTGCCCCTGACGGCAAGCTGTGCCATCCGGAGCCGCTCCGCGCCCGGCAGGATATTCTGCGCGGCCTTCATATAGGGCATCCCTGCGGGAACCATCCAGACCTCGTCCAGCTTCAGCGCATCCAGAGCCCATTCCGCCAGCATCAAATGGCCCACATGGATGGGATTGAATGTCCCTCCCATAAGGCCTATCCGTCTCGTTCCCATGGGAGGCGTTTCCTCCATGGAATGCTCTTCTTCCATGGAGTGCTCTTCTTCCATGGAATGCTTTTCTTCCATACGGATACTCTTCTTCATTTTCCTCTGCCTGCCCCCCTTATCCGAAAATCATCTGGGAAGCACGATCTTGGGCTTGTCCCTGTCCGGCTTATACAGCACGATTCGCTTGCCGATGACCTGCACCACCTGGGAATGGGTGCGCCCCGCCACCATCTCCGCTATCTCGTTCGGGTCGTCCGCGCAGTTTTTCAGCACCGCGATCTTTACCAGCTCGTTTTTGTTGAACGTCTCCTCTATAGCCGCTGTCAGCTCCGGGGTAAGGCTGGCCTTCCCCACCTGGAAGACAGGCTTCAGATTGCTGGCCAGGCTTTTCAGATACGCTCTCTGCTTGCTCGTCATAGTCATGATTATCCACCTTCGTTATTTATAATAGTCAAAGGAATGCCCGTATATGCGGACGGTATCGCCGTCCTGGATTCCCAGCGCCTCCAACTGCTCCAGTATGCCGTTGGTCTTCAGGAAATTCTGGAAGAAGGCGAAGCCTTTCTCGCTGTCCAGGTTGGTGTATCCCAGCATTTTCTCCACCCGGGGGCCCTCCACCACGTACTCGTCTTTGGCGGCATCGTACTCCACAGTATAAGGGTCATTCTGATTGGCGGCTGCCTGCTCCGGGAAGAACTCCTGTTCGAATACAGTGACCTCGTTTCCGAGCTCCTCCAGCATCCCGTTCACATGGTACAGCAGCTCTCTCACGCCCTCTCCGCTGACTGCGGAGATAGGGTATACCGGAATCCCCTTTGGCTCGAATTCCGCCTTGATGGCATTCACAGGGCTGTCGTCCCGGTCGTAGATTACGTCGATTTTGTTGGCGGCAATGACCTGGGGCCGCCTGGCGATATCCGGATTGTAGGCGTCCAGCTCCTTATTGATGGCGTAGATATCTTCAATGGGGTCGCGCCCTTCCGTACCAGCCGCGTCCACGATATGGATGATTACCTTGGTGCGCTCGATATGGCGCAGGAACTCATGCCCCAGCCCGATCCCCTCCGAGGCTCCCTCAATCAGCCCCGGGATGTCCGCGATGACGAATCCGTTGGTGCCGTCCAAATCCACCACGCCCAGGTTGGGGTTCAGGGTGGTAAAGTGGTAGTTTGCGATTTTCGGCTTCGCGTTGGTGACCCTGGCCAGAAATGTGGATTTGCCCACGTTGGGCAGCCCTACCAGGCCTACATCCGCAATGACCTTCAGCTCCAGCAGGATCTCCAGTTCCTTTGCCGGACGTCCCGGCTGGGCGTAGGTGGGGGCCTGCATGGTGCTGGTGGCATAGTGCTGGTTCCCGCTGCCGCCGCGCCCGCCCTTTAAGAGGGTGGCCTGGCGGTTGTCGCCGGACATGTCCACGATGACCTGGCCGCTGGCCGCTTCCTTGATGACCGTCCCGGGAGGTACCTTCAGCACAATGTCGCTGCCGTCCTTGCCCCGGCAGTTGCGTTTGCCGCCGGGCTCTCCGTCCTGCGCCCTGTACTTCCGGACATTTCGGAAGTCAATCAGCGTGTTCAGGCCCTGATCCACCACGAAAATCACGTCTCCGCCCTTGCCGCCGTCCCCGCCGTCAGGCCCTCCCGCCGGCACATACTTTTCACGGCGGAAGGACACATGGCCGTCCCCGCCCTTGCCGCTCCTCACATATATCTTGGCTCTGTCTGCAAACATAAACGATACCTTTCATAAAACGAGGACTCCAAACGGATTGTTTGGAGTCCCTGCCGATTGAACTATTCCTCTACAGGATAGACAGAAGCACACTTTCTGTCTCTTCCCTTTCTCTCGAAACGAAGGATACCATCCACCTTTGCGAACAGAGTATCATCTCCGCCTCTCCCTACATTCACGCCGGGATGAATCTTGGTTCCGCGCTGTCTGTAAAGGATATTTCCAGCCTTCACGAACTGTCCGTCAGCCCTCTTCGCGCCTAATCTCTTAGATTCGGAGTCTCTTCCGTTCTTTGTGGAACCAACTCCCTTTTTATGAGCGAAAAATTGAAGGTTCATACGAAACATGGTCTACACCTCCTCGAATTTTACTTGCAAGTACTTTCCGCCGTATTCCCTGCTTATGTTTTCCAGGGAAAACACCATGGAATCCATCAGAAAACTTGACTTTTCCTGCAGGACGCTCTCAAAATCGCATTTCAGAAAGCCTGTCTGTTCATTCTCCGTGACGCTCAGCCGCTCGCCCGCCAGTTCCTCCAGGGAATTGATGGTGCCGATAGTCAGAGCCGATATGGCGGCACAGAGGATGTCAGGCCTGCCGCGCCTGGCGTACCCTGCATGGCCTATACAGGTGAATCCCTTATAGAATCCGTTCCTGTCTCTGCAAATCACTACAGTCGTCATAAGGATTACGCATTGATTTTGTCAATCTTGACCTTCGTATATGCCTGCCTGTGACCGTTTTTCTTGTGGTAGCCGGTTTTGCTCTTGTATTTGTATACAATGATCTTCCTACCCCTGCCCTGCTCTACTACGGTTCCGGATACGGTTACACCCGCAACATCCCCGCCTACCTTCAGGGTCTCGTCACTTACTGCGATGACACGGTCAAAAGTAACAGTACTGCCGGCTTCTCCTTCCAGTTTCTCGACGCTGATCACGTCGCCTTCGGAAACCTTGTACTGCTTTCCGCCTGTTGCAATAATTGCGTACATAATTAGGCACCTCCTATTCATGGACTGCTCAGCCCATATACTCGCTGGCTTTGGTGGCTTCCTTTCGAAAGCGCTTATACCGAGCCATGCGGCAACCGTATGCGCCGCATCCCGCTCCCTGCGGCCATGTGATGCACACTAGGACATCATAGCATGAGATGCCTGGATATGTCAATAGTTTCAGACATTTTTCTTCTCAAAATCTTCCACATATTGGACGATCAGGTTCACGGTACCCTCCACACCCAGGACGCCGCTGTTGATGCACAAATCATAGCTGTCCGCGCGGCCCCACTTCTTGGAGGAATAGTAATTGTAATAGCTCTGGCGCTGCTTATCCTTCTTGACGATCATGTCCTTTGCCTTGGCTTCGGACAGGTCGTAGCGTTCCATGATGCGCTTGATTTTGGATGCTTCGTCCGAATAGATGAACAGATCCACCACATTGGACCGGTCGGCCAGGGCGTAATCCGCGCAGCGGCCCACGATGACGCAGGGGCCTTCGTCCGCAATCTTCTTGATGGTATCGAACTGTGCCAGAAACACCTTGTGGCTGATGGGCATATCCACGAAAGAAGAATTGTTGTATCCAAAGGAATAGGTATCCATTACCAGATTGTACAAGAAGGAGTTGGTAGGTCTCTCGTCATGGTTCTTGATCATCTCCTCGCAGAACCCGCTCTCCTGGGCGGCCCTGGTCAGCAGATCCTTGTCAAAACACTTGATGCCGAAATACTCGGCTACTTTCTCACCGATTTCACGCCCCGCGGAACCGAATTGTCTTCCGATCGTAATCACAGTATTCATATAGATACCTCTCTTCTTTTCAGAGTATAAAAGCGTAACACTTCAAACTTTTATCTGATTTTATTATACCTCAAACAGAAGATTTAGACAATAGAAAATAAAACTAAAGTATTTTTAGTAAATGTTGAAAATATTCCGGCAAAGGGGCGTCTACCTCTACATATTCCTTGGTGGAGGGGTGGCGGAACCCCAATGTCTTCGCGTGGAGCGTCTGTCCCTGGAGACGGAAGGGGCTCCTTCGGTCGGAGTACAGCTCGTCCCCCAGCAGCGGATGACCGATGGATGCCATATGGACCCGTATCTGGTGGGTGCGGCCGGTCTCCAGCACACATTCGATGTAAGTGTACCGGTCATAGCGGGCAAGGACCCGGTAATGGGTCACGGCCGGTTTCCCGTTCTTCTCGTTGACCGCCATTTTCTTCCTGTCTGCGGGATGCCTGCCGATGGGCCTGTCGATGACCCCCTCCTCCTCTTTCAGCACCCCATGGCAGATGGCGTGATAGCGCCTGGTCACGGAATGCTCCTTCAGCTGTCCGGCCAGGCAATTGTGGGCCGCGTCATTCTTGCATACAATCAGGGACCCCGTGGTGTCCATGTCTATCCGGTGGACGATTCCGGGCCGCATGACACCGCCCACCCCCGACAGCTCCTCCCGGCAGTGGTACATCAAAGCGTTCACCAGGGTACCGCTGTAGTGGCCCGCCGCCGGATGCACCACCATCCCTTTGGGCTTGTTCACAATGATTACATCTTTGTCTTCATAAAGGATGTCCAGCGGGATGTCTTCCGGCCTGATGTCAGGTTCCACCGCCCTGGGCAGAAAAAAGGCGACCTCGTCGTCCGCCTTCACCCGGTAGCTCCCTTTGACGGGACGGCCGTTTACCGACACCGCCTCTTCCCGGATCAGCTTCTGGATAAAAGAGCGCGACAAAGAATCGATAAGTACAGCAAGGCACTTATCGATTCTCTCGTCTTCCAGCTCTTCCGTTATCTCAAAGCGGAACTCATCCGCGGAATCCCTTTCTTCCACATAATTATCTTCCATACACAGATGCCTTTCTTCCATGGAATGCCTTTCTTCCATGGAATGCTTTTATTCCATGGAATGCTTTTATTCCATGGAGTGCCTTTATTCCATGGAATGCCTTTCCATAATAGAGAAGTCTTTCATTCGGCGGCGCTTCTGCGCTTAAAGCTCAAAAACTCCAGATCCTCCTCCTTGTATACAAAAAGGAACAGGCAGAAGAGCACAATCGCCGAAACCACGATATAACAATCCGCCACATTGAATATCGGATAATGAATCAGCACAAAGGAGATAAAGTCCACCACATAATCAAAGCGAATCCGGTCGATGATATTGCCCAGAGCTCCGGCGATCAGTACCGCCATCAGCACATGGACGATGCGGAATTTCCTGTCCTCCGGTATCCTGAACAGGAAAAAGAGGATGACGGCCATCACCAGGAAACCCGTCAACAGGATGAACGCCTTCCGGCCCTGAAACAGGCTGAAGGCAATCCCGGTATTTTCAAAATACTGAAACTCCAGCACCCCGTCAATAAGCACAAAGGGCGGCCGGTTCTTCAGACGGATCGTCACAAGATACTTCGTGAACTGATCCAGGAACAGAAGGACTATCGCAATCAACGCATCGATGGTTACCAGTTTATAATTGATTTTCTTATGCATGGGCATCCTCTTCACTGAAATATATCTCCTCGATGGCAGCCAGAATCTCCTCGTCCGTCACCGTCCTGTCAAGGACAGCCTTGCCGATTTTCTTCAGCAGCACGAACTTGATGTTGCCTGACTCCATCTTCTTGTCCGATTTCGTCAGCCGCAGAATTTCCTGAGGATCGATATTGTCCACGGAAATGGGAAGATAGAAAGGCACGAACATATCCCGGACTTCATAGTACTCCTCCATGGTCAGCAGTTCGCGCTTCCAGGAGATGTAAGCCGCCGCCACTGCTCCCAGGGCCACGCACTCTCCGTGATACAGTTCAAAACCTTTCGCTTTTTCGATTGCATGGCCTATGGTATGGCCGAAGTTCAGCAGCGCCCTGTCCCCCTGCTCCGTGGGATCCTTCTCCACCACCAGCCGCTTCACGGTACAGCTGCGCATCATCATCTCCTGCAGCACGTCCAAATCACGCTCGCAGATTTCATACATATTCTCTATCAGCCATTCATAGAAAACGGCATCCTTTATCAGGCCATGCTTCATGACTTCCGCAAAACCGGCGAAGTATTGCCGCTCTTCCAGCGTCCGCAGGACTTCCAGGTTCATATAGACCAGGCGGGGCATCTTGAACGCGCCAACCATGTTCTTATATCCGTCAAAATCCACCCCCGTCTTGCCGCCGATGCTGCTGTCCGCCTGCGCCAGCAGAGTGGTTGGAATCTGGACATAGTCGATTCCCCTTAAGAAGGTGGCCGCCGCGTATCCCGTGATATCGCCTGTGACGCCGCCCCCAAGGGCCAAAAGCATGTCCTTGCGGTCGAATCCCTCTGCAATCAGGAATTTATAGATATCCTTCACCGTGTCCAGGGTCTTGTTCTCCTCGCCGCAGGGGAACACATGCTTCACCGCCTTGCGGCATTTCCCCTCCAGCAGGCCCAGCAGCTCTTCCCCGTACAGTTCGTCCACCTTGGAATCCGTGACGATGCACAGCCTCTTCTCCTGACAGCCCAGCGCGTCCAGCTCCTCCCACAGCGCCCGGAAAGACTGGGTAAACACGATATCATAACAGGGCTTCTTGTTATACAGAACAGGCATTCTCTCTGACATTTTACCATCGTACCTTTCTGACAATGAACTTTTGCATCTAATTGTTTATCGGCATCTCAAAGGAATCATTGAAGATATCCTGGAAGTCGCCGGAGATATCTACGCTGGAAGGCGTGATGATGAAGATGTAATGGGAAATCTTCTGCAGGTTCCCGGATATGGCATAGCAGGAACCGCTGGTGAAGTCGATGATCCGCTGAGCGATGTCCACATCCAGCCCCTCCAGGTTCAGCACCACAGTACGGTTCGCCAAAAGTGTCTCTGTGATCTCCCTGGCATCCTCCACGGATGTGGGCTTGATCACACAGACTTCCATACCGTTGCCGCTGCTCCTTCTGGAAGAAGGCTGCTTGATCGGCGTGATCTTGCTCGCAGGTGCGGACTGCTTTCTCACAGGCGGCGGAGTCATACGCTCATCCTCGTAATCGTCCATATCCCTGACTTTCGAGGAATTCCCTCTTCTGGGCGCGGGGGCCGGTTCCTCGTCCTCTTCGTCCAGATAGTCATCGTCATAATAGTCATCTTCTTCTTCGCCGTTCAATTTCATGTAGTTCAAAAACTTATCCATTACACCCATTCTCTCATACCATGCCTTTCGCTGCCTTCACATTCACTGCCGGGGCTGTCTTTCACCGAATATCCCGGTACCGACTCTCACATAAGTGGCCCCCTCTTCTATCGCCACTGGATAATCTCCTGTCATTCCCATGGACAGGACAGCCATATTAACATTATCAATGTTTTTGCTTCCTATGTCAACAGACAATTTTTTTAATTTACGGAAATATTGCCGATTCTCTTCTGCATCCTCCGTAAAAGGGGCTATTGTCATCAGTCCCTGCACATGAACGGAGGGAAGTTTCGCGATTTCTTCCACAAGGAGAGTGCAGTCTGCGGCAGACACTCCGAACTTGCTCTCTTCCCCGGCTACGTTGACCTCTACCAGGACATCCACCTCCACGCCCTGCTTTACGGCCTCATGGCTGATTTCCTCCGCAAGCCGCAGAGAATCCACACTGTGTATCATGGCCACCTTGCCCACGATATATTTCACCTTGTTCCTCTGGAGATGCCCTATCATGTGCCAGCGCACATCGGCCGGCATCTCCGGAATCCTGTCCAGGAGATCCTGCACCTTATTCTCGCCGAATTCCCTGGCTCCGGCATCGTATGCTTCCCGAAGAAGGGCCAGGGGCTTCGTCTTGCTGACCGCTATCAGCGTCACCTCGTCCCGGCTCCGCCCCGCTCTCCCGCAGGAAGATTCTATGACATGCTCCACAGCCTCCATGTTCTCTTGTATCATTTCCCATCCTCCGTTCCTTACTGATTGATAAACTGATCATCTCTGACAGATTCGGCATTCAGGACGATATAGTCATAGACGCTCAGCCCATATCTCGTATTCGGCTTCACGATAGCATACTCATCGTTGCTGTCCAGAATCGTTATCTGCTTAAAATCCGCATATCCTTTATTGATATTGTATACGCCGATCAGCGTCGCCCGCTTGCTGACCGTGAATGTCTCCTGACTGTCCAGCTTATACAGGTTCTCTCCGGAGCTGAGCACGGAACTGTCCAGATAATATTCTTTGGACTCGCTGTCATAATAGTACACCTCAATCTCCACCAGTTCACTGGAAATCGTGCCGTCCTCCAGGAAACACTGCCTGATGATGCTGTCTCCCCCGTTGTTGCCTCCGGGAATGACGAAATCCTCAGGAATCAGGAAGAACTCCTTCTGCACGATAGAAGACACAGGAATCTTCAACCCCGTCTCATCCTCCACAATCAGCTCCACGTCCAGGAATCTGTCCGTGCTGAAGGTCACCATGGAATTGGAGAAAGTGAGCTGCAGATATGTATTGCCGTCACTGTTGGTGAGAAGCTTCACCTCTCCCCAGGACTCGTACTGGTTCTTCAGGAAACGCACCTTGACGAACCCCTCTTCCTGCAGCTGGGCGCCCCTTTCCGGGTCTATGGGGATGACGATGGACCAGTCTTCGCTTGTGGACAGTTTGTAGACCGGGTCACCGGAGGCCACCAGGGTATTTCCCATCAGCTGCTTTTTCTCGTAGGTATCCTCGTTGTCCCAAATCTCCGCAGTCACGTCCTGCGCCTGCAGCCCCTCATACCCGTCTGTCCAGTAAGTCACGATCCCCGTGTCCGGGGCATAGAAATAATTGATCACATTCCCGCCGGAAGCGCCGTTCAAATCGCTTACGCTCTGGAGCATATTCGTGTTGGCCAGCTTCAGCACAGTATTTTTCAGGGAATATTTAAAGTCATAGGTATCGCTGTAGTGGGTCTCGTCAAACCCGTGGACGAAATTCACGATCTCGCTCCGAAATTCCGCAAGTTCCTTGTCAGAGAGAGAGTTCTCGCCCAGGCTCAGGCTTTCCAGCTCCTCGTTCAGCCGCCCTGTCTCGTCGATGATATAGACCAGATTGTTCCTGGCTACCCGCTCCCCCTCTCTGGCATAATAATTCACGTACCCGGCGGCTTCGGCGCTTACTACGGTCTCGTCCCGCAGGACCACTCCTCTGTAAATCGTGTCAGTGGCAAGGGATCCCTCCTGTACCTCATACCGAACGATGTGGCTGGTCTGAAAGTACATGATGACACAGATGATGACATAAAAGAAAATGACCGCAAAAATCACCATACCGATATTCAGGTTCAACGGCCTGCGGTATTCTTTTATGTTGCTGACCTTCTTTTTCCTGCTTTTTCTGCGCTTTTTCGCCAAATCCACGCCTCCATACAAAAGCCCCGGTATGGTTAATCCGAGGCTTTTGTGAGTAAGGAATCATCTTCCGACATTCCTAATCCAATCCAATTATTCATGACACTGAAAAATCCGCAAAACCATCCTCCGAGAGCATTCCGCCGTTACAGGGAGACGATGATCTTGTCTTTCAAATCTGCAGGAATCTGCGACTCGTCCATGGATATGCTTAAAATGAAGTCCACTTCATAAGTCTCGCTGAGTTTTTCCAATTTATTTATGACGGGCACCATGTCCTGGCCCTCCAGGCAAGCAATCTTTAAGAAGTTGTCGAAATACATCTGCTGCAGATCATGATCCTGAGAGATGATGCCGCATACGAATCCCATGAATTCACTGCTGCTTTCAATCATATACTGGGATACATCAATCAGGCGCACTTTATTGTTCAGTTCGTACATGTGTTTGGTGTTCTTGTCGAGATACACGATGTTGCCCGCGATTTCCTTAATCTCGCGATTCACTTTCTCCAATAGCTGCGTTGTCTTACCTTTACCTTTATTGCCTACAATTAACTGAACCATTGGAAACCCTCCTATAGTATTAATATTTACAACGGGACATCGGTTCCGTCCATCTCCCATTGCAGTGCCCTATATTTATTATAAGGGAAACGTTTCTAAAAAACAACCTCTAATTATGAATCTCCTCAAGTAAATCTATCATTTCGCTATAAAGCTGCGCCGCCCCTTCCGCGCGCAGAACGATAGAAATAAAAGGAGAGCCGTTCGCGTCCCTGGAAAACAGCATAAGGCAGTACCCTGCCGCGCTGGTGGTCCCGGTCTTGCCGCCGATGACGGTCACATTGGCCGGAGCCTGCTGCTCGCCCTTCAGGAACTGATTGGTGGTGGGCTTGTCAAAGCCTTTTTCCTTTCCGTTCTTGTCATAATACACCGTCTGATAGCCGGACATATGTATGATTTCATTGAACGTCTCATACTTGATGGCCTCGTTGAAAATCAGGTACAGATCGTAGACGGTAGTATAATGCTCCGATTCCGTCAGACCATGGGGGTTCATGAAATGCGTGTTGGTGGCCCCCAGCCTCACTGCCTCCTGGTTCATCATCTCCACGAAACGCTCCACGCTGCCGCCCACGTTCTCCGCTATCAGCATGGCCACATCATTGGCGGAATACACCAACAGGATGCGCAGCGCCTGATCCAGGGACATGGTGTCCCCTCTCTTCAGTCCGCACAGCACCGCACCGGACTCCGTGATGGTGACGGCATCCGAAGCTGTCAGATTCTGATTGAGCTGCCCGTACTTCAGGGCCACCAGGGCCGTCATGACTTTCGTCAGGCTGGCCGGGTGCAGCCGCTCATGAATATTCTTGGCATAGAGGACCTGGCAGTCCTCCAGCCCGAACAGACCGGCGGCCTCCGCCTGGGACATATCCACGGTATCGCTGGGCACATCACTGGCCGACACGCAGAGACCTGCCGCGAAAGGCACCGCCGTGCGCGTCTCATGCCTGGTCACTACATTGAAGCTGCTGACGTCATAATCCACATGATAGGGCATTTCATAGGACGGGCCGCCGCAGCCGGTACAGAGACAGGCGGCGAGCAGAATGCTGCCTGTCAGACATATCAGCCTCTTTCTTCTATTTATATAGTTCACGCCATTCCAAATCCCCTCTGTCCAAAGCCTTTATCAACAGTTCCGCGCTTGCCAGATTGGTGGCCAGGGGAATATTGTGGGTATCGCACAGATGTACCACATTATTCACGTCCGGCTCATGCTTTTTAGGATTCAGCGGATCGCGCAGAAAAATCACAAGGTCTATCTCATTGTTCTCAATCTGCGCTCCAATCTGCTGCTCGCCCCCCAGATGTCCCGCCAGGCACTTGTGTATGTTCAGATTCGTTACCTCCTCTATCAGTCGTCCCGTGGTGCCTGTGGCATACAAATCATTCTTGCTTAAAATCCCCCTGTACGCAATGCAGAAATTCTGCATCAGCTTCTTTTTTGCATCATGTGCGATCAAAGCAATGTTCATAAAAAGTACCTCCTCTAAGCATATCTCCTACTGTTTCGATTTCTTTGCCTGAAGTCTCACGTTCAGCACAAACCCCATGCCGCTGAACAGACTCAGCAGCGAAGTCAGACCATAGCTGACAAAAGGAAGCGTGAGCCCCGTGGTGGGCAGAATAAAGGTGGCAACCCCGATGTTGAAAAATCCCTGAAACGCCACCAGGCCCCCCATGCTGGCGGCAATCACCATCCCTGCCACATCCTTCGCCTTTCGCGCCACGGAGATGCATTCCAGCGCAATGCAGAACAAAAGCACAATCACCAGGACGCTCCCCTTAAAGCCAAATTCCTCTCCGATTACCGAGAAGATAAAGTCTGTCTGCGCTTCCGAAAGAAAATTGCCGTTTTTCACCGATGTAATCTCATTGTTCTTATACCCCTTGCCCTCCAGCTGGCCGGAGGCGATGGCCGTCACGGAATTCAGCTGCTGGTAAGCGAACGTGGTCTCATACTCCTGGGGATTGACGAAAGCCAGTATCCGGTTCCGCTGGTTGTCGGTCAGCAGGTCATTGTCCGGCTGCAGCGCCAGGGAAATTACCAGC
>OFFW01000898.1_pt1 | contig 19484 bp, 18 predicted proteins | sample 1521501 | NCBI WGS metagenome assembly OFFW01 (sample SAMEA3504107, study PRJEB24116) | mouse gut metagenome | biome: mouse gut; feature: mouse-associated habitat; material: faeces | place: Denmark | collected 2011
AAACGCTGTATTACCAACGCTTTTCAGGATTCAGAAAACACTAAATATTTATTCCTACTCATTGATCGCTATGTCGATCCTGCTCAGCTTCTCCAGCAGGATCTCTTCCTCGGTCGGAATATCCTCGGACTTCTCTATCTGTTCCCGCAGCCGCCACATCTGCCGGTCTACGGAAGCGATCTGTTCCGCGCACTCGCTCAGCTGCTGCACGATCTCCACCTGATTCGGCACCTCCTGCTTGTACTTAAGCTGGTGCTCCAGACTCGCCCAGAAGTCCATCGCTATCGTGCGGATCTGCACTTCCACCGCCATATTGTTGGTCCGGTCCGAAAAAAAGACCGGTACGCTGACGATCATATGGTAACTGCGGTATCCGTTGGGCTTCGGATGCTTGATATAATCTTTCTCTTTGAGCACCGTGATATCATCCTGCTTGGCCAGTGCCTCAGCCAGCATATAGATATCATCCACATAAGAACAGACCACACGTATGCCGGCCACATCGAACAGATTATTCTCAACATTCTCCAGCGTGAAACTCAGATTCTTGCCGTCCAGCTTACGCATGATGCTTGAGCTGCTCTTAAGTCTGGAACTGATAGACGTGATCGGATTGCGCTGGTAACGCACATTGAATTCCGAATTCAACACGTCAAATTTGGTGCGCACTTCCTTGATGGCGCAGCTGTAACGCATACGCATTTCTTTATAATCTACCACGGTGTCAACCATCTGGCGCCGCCTCTCATAGATCGACTGATCCACCTGCGGAAATACCATCATCTCGGTATGATCCGATTCCGTACTCATTTCATCTAATGGAAAAAAGGGATTTGCTGTCATTCTGTCTTTATCCTCCGTTATGTTGTTTCCTCTGCTACTATAACGCAGAACAGGCTCAAAAACAATAAACGGAATCTAAAAATTACATTAATACTTCCCTTTGCCAAGCGTACTGTATTGCCCGTTTTTGTCATAGGAATCCAGCAGATAATGATTCTCCCCCTGCATGGACAGCACTTCCTCCCGGCTGACCCTGCGGGTGCCCTGCCGCTCCTTCTGCTGCGGCGCGGCACGATCTCCTTTCATAAGCCGCGTCGCCTTTTCCTGCTTTCTTCTGTACATGTCCTGCAGTCTGCCGATGATCTCCTTCATCCGGCCGCCGGCCTTCCGCACCGCCCGGCCTGCGCTGAACGTCTGCGCCGCATCTTGTACCGTCTGCAAAGCTGCCGTCTGCATGGCCTCCTGTGTCTGAATATCAGCACAAGGCATCGAGGCAGCGGCCGCCTCCTGCACATCCCCCGACCCCTGACGTCCCGACCGGTACGCCGATACGGACACACTATCCCCGTCCTGTGCCTTACCGTCGCGCCCCAGGCCGCCGCTTCTGTATCTGCTGTCGCGCCGGCCATATCCCGGCACGATGCCATCCGGCTGCGCGGATTCCGACCCGGATACTGCCGCTCCGCCTGCCCGCTCACGCAGCTCCGCACCGCCGCTCACGCCGACCTTCGTCTTCGGGTGTAAATGCGAAGTCTTCCATGTAAGCACATGATAATCAAACAGTTGCTCCTTAGGTGTCCAGTTGATACGATTCAATGCCATGCCAGCCATCCTTCTTTTCGCCCGTCACGGCGCGTGCGGGCCTTAACCAAAATGCTTCCCCCTGAAACAGGAAACAGCCCATAACCTGCCGTCAGGTTATGAGCCCTCCACTTTCTCAGCCGAAAAAGTTAAAATAATTCCCGCTGTTCCCGTAATTGTTGAACAGCTTGCTGTAGCTCGTGCTTGCCTTCGCCTCCATGCTGCGCTCCGCGGTCGTCTCCACGGAATCCGCCCACAGGGCTGTCCTGCCTGCGAAACCGCTCTTACCGCCCCACGCCTTCTCCAGCGTCTCCAGATCCGCAGCCTCCAGCTTCTTCTCATCCACGACAAGCGTTCCGTCGGACTTTCTGGTCACACCGCAGGCCGACAGTTCGGAACTGTTCAGACCGGAAATGCTGTTGAGCTGGTTCAGATAATTGGTATCCGTCCGCGTCCCCGACTCCCGCAGATTCTCCAGCATACTGTTATACTGCCCGACAAACCCTTTGATGTTTGCCACGATCTCCGCGTTGCTGCCGCTCTCCTTCGCCTTGGCAAAAAGGGAATCTTTCCCCTGATCTGCAAGTTTATTGCCATAATCACAGACCTGTCCTGCATGATATTTCATATTATAATATAACTTCTGCGCCCCGGCCGAAGTCTGTGTTCCGTTGGCAAAAATATTGTTCTTCCGCTGCAATCCGCTAAGCAGCTGTGCACTCCGGCTCAGCCTCTTGCCTCTGCCGGTCTTGCTCAAAGCACTCTGCAGCAGTGAATAGTTGCCGCCGGTCCTGCTTCTCCCGCTCAGCAGGGCGCTGGAATAATTTCTTGGTATTCTCATATGTCGTCTCCCTTCTGTCTGCACTTTATAAAGAAATGTCATTCCCCTTACAGTAAATATATCGTTCATTTTACGATAAAGTGAAGCGGTTTGTAACCAAACGCATGTTTTCTCGTCATAAACGGCGCCGGAATCTATGCACGCTCTGCACCCTGCAGCATGATCGTCAGCACGAATCTGCCGCTTCCCGCCTCGTACTGCATTGTTCCGTAATATTTCTCCACACAGCTGCGCATATTGCTCATACCCAGTCCGTGGCTTTGTGCATCCGCTTTGGTCGTCTGCAGGCGATCCATCCCCGCCGGAAGAATATGCCCGTCATAACTGTTCTCCACCACAACGAAGAACATCCGCCCCTTCGCATACCCCCGAAACCGGATCAGCTTCTCCCCGCCTGCCGGTATTTTCCGACAGGCTTCTATGGCATTGTCCAGCGCATTGTTGAGCAGGATCCCCAGATCAAAAGCCTCAATGCCCAGGCTGGCAGGATAGAGCAGCTCTCCCTCCAGCGCAATATGCTCCTGTTCACAGATCTGGCCTTTCCGGTTTAAAATAACATCCGTTACCGGATTCCCCGTCGCAAACTGCAGGGACAGTCTGGCCGCCGCCTGCTGCATATGCCGCAGATAACCCGCAGCTTCCTGCCTCACCTGTTCCGGCAGCTGCCCTTCCCCTGCACTGGTGCACAGCAGCTGTTCCATATCCGCCACATAATTATTGACGTCATGACGCATTCCGCGTATCCCGTCATACAGCTGTTCCAGTTCCCTGACATGCTCCGTCATATCCGTCAGCTGCTGTCTGTAAAACAACAGGCCGTTCTTCTGTTCCTCCACCTGCACAAGATCGCTGTAGATCTTCCGGCTGAAGACAATACAGGAAAGGCACAAAAGCGCGATCACCGGCACCACCACATACATGCTGCCGTGCTCTTCATACAGAAATTCCACTTCCGCCCCTTTCTGCCTGAAAAAAGAAATCCGCCAGGACACATCAAAGGCCAGAGCAATGACCGGTGTCAGCATCAAAAACCACAGCCCCTGCCTTCCTATGCCGTCCACCGGGCCGGAAGCCGTCAGGTACCGCCTGTACGCCTTAAGCATCACATACATAAGCGCAAGATATCCTGCCACAAAGAACCACATACTGTAATTCTGCAGGTACACGGCAATCGTCACAAACCGCTCCGGATCGAGCACCTCCACCATGATCAGCTCATACAGATGATCCAGCAGGCTCAGAGTCGTAACCGACCAGACGCTGTGCAGCGTCATCCTGGACATCTCATACACCGCATAAAAGACAAGCAGCAGATACAGCTTCGCCAGCTTCCTGCCCCGGTAGAAAAGGTCCATCGCCAGAAAGCTGCAGCACATCAGAACCGCCAGCTTCACGATGCTGTAGCTGCTGTCCCTCACCATGCCTTCCTCATTGCCATAAAGTATTCTGTTGACCCAGACCGACTCCGAAATCCAATATCCGACAAGAAATGTCTGTAAGAAAAAAAGTATCTTCCCTATGGAATGATACCTCTCTCTCAACGCAATACTGTCCTGACACAAATACAGCAGAAGCCATGCTTTCATCACATGCTCTACCAGTCCGGCCACATCCAGTGTCATATTCACTACTCCTTCAAAAACCTGCAGTACAGCTTCACAAACTCACCGTATTTCTGCTTCGCCAGATAGATCCGGTCTCCCGTGCTTACGGTGATGCTCTCATGGTCATAACCGCTGATGGCGGACAATGCCACCAGATAGCCCCTGTGACAGCGGTAAAATCCGTCACCCAGCACTTCCTGCAGATGATTCATCCTCTCATAGTATTCCAGAGATTCCGATCTCATATGCAGGATCACCTTGCGTCCGCTGTTCTCCACATAGAGAATATCTTCCACCGGTATCCGGCGATGGCTTCCCTCCGCCTTCACCAGAAGATAACGCGGCCCGGCGTTCCGCTTCTCCACTTCCTGCACGGCCCGCCGCAGGACGTCCAGCATCTTGTCCTGGTTCACCGGCTTCATCAGATAATGGAAGGCGCCCACGTCAAAGGCATCAAAGACCTGCTCCTTCACACCCGTCACGAAGATCAGGATCGCATCCGCCAGTTCCTTAAGACGCCTCGCCGTCTCCATACCGTCCATCCCTTCCATCGCGATATCAAGCAGCACGATATCCGGCCGGTATCCCTCTTTTACACTTTCTATCAATTTCATCCCTGAATCAAATTCACATGTCTGTGCCTGAGAAAACTCCTTCTCAAGTAAGGTTAGAATCCTTTCTCTCCCTCTTACTTCGTCATCGCAAACCGCAATATTCATGTTTCCCCTCGTGTACCGCCCTGCCGGAATCCGCCGCCTGAAACAGCCTCACTCCCCGGCCGGGTGCTTCTTTGTGCCGCTTATGCCGCCGCACTGTTCTGCTAGTATATCGGCACGGATATCCTTTTTATTCCTTTTCATGTCACGAAACATGCTTTTTTTGTCACAGATCAGGTCTCCTCGTCAACGATGCTTCCCTTCAGGTCTTCTTCCAGCAGCTTCATCTTATGCAGCATATTCTTCACGTCAAACTTCACATCGGAAAGACTGCCCGTACCCATGCCGGCCTCCATGATATCACCCAGCAGGACCGCATCCTCTCTCGACCGCTCCTCGGCCTCCCTGCGCAGTTCTTCGCGCGCTTCATTCTCCCTGTGCGCTTCGTCGATCCGCTGCTCCAGCTCCGCCGTGTCTTCTTTCCGCTCTTCGATCTTCTCTTCCTGACTGGCCTCTTCTTCCGCTTTCTCCTCGGCCTCCTCCTTCGTCTCTTCCATCTCCTCGTCCACGTGATCCTTGGCTTCTTCCATAAGCATACCGATTATCTCCTTGCCGGCCGCCTCCATCACCTCCTCGGCTTTCTTCTGCGCCTTCTCCATCTCGCGGAACTTCAGCCGTTCCAGCCTGGTGGCACGAATCGAACCGTTATAAGCGGCAATCTGGTCTTTGATCACGTCGTTTCTGGTCTCATAGATCTTCTGATACCCGTCGATCTTCAGGCAGCGTTCCTGATACTCCGTTAAAGGCACACCCTCCATCTCTTTCAGCAGCGCTTCCTCTTCCTCCGTCCATTCAACTTCAAGCCCGAATTTCTCCGCATCAGCCTTCCGCTGCAGAAGCTCAACCTCTTCCTTCGTCTCGGGCGGACGACCGCTTATCGCCTTAAGCCGCGCCCGATCTTCCTCCGTCAGCGTTACCTCATCCGGATGCCGCATATAATCGGCTTTCTTCTGGAGCAGTTCCAGATCCTTCTGCTCCTGGGAATCCGGCGCCACATTGTACTGCTGACGCAGCTGCTCCTTCTGGGCATCTCCCTCAGCTATATACCCCAGATTCTCCACATACTCATCCTCCAGCTGCCTCAGCTTATCCCGGATATCCTGTATGTTCTGGTCGATCTTCCGGTCAACGTCCCAGGCATCGCCCACCATCTTGAGCGCCTTCTGCTGCGCATATTGTTTGCGCTGGGTGATCGGATCCTTCTTAACATTCAGATCTCCCATGAAAATGGTATTTCTCTTCTGCTCTTCCTGTCCATTCCTGCCGGCCTTCTCCTGTGCTCTCGCCCGGGTGCTGCTGCTGACCTGAATCACCTGATTCTCGTTCTCGTTCGCTCTGATCTGCATGAATCGTAACATCCTTGTCCCTCATGACTGCCTGCCGCCTGTTCCATACGGGTAAAATCCTTTTCACCCCGCTATACTATAGTGAGTGACATTATAGCAAACGACATAACAAATTTCTGTTTACTATACGTATTATATTGATGTTATCGGCTTTTTGTATCATTTTCATAAGCGGAACCACAGAAATGTTCGATTCAAAAATATTTATTACAGACGTCTGAGCAGCTGATCCGGATGTTCTGCATAATCCAGTGCGGTTTCTCTGCTTATCTTTTCTTCCCTGTACAATCCCAGGATGGACTTGTCCATGGAGATCATTCCCTCCGCGCTGCCTGTAGAAATGGCGTTGTCAATCTGATGGGTCTTGCTCTCCCGAATCAGGCTGCGAATGGCATTATTCATATGCATGATCTCATATGCCGGCACCAGCTCACCTTCCAGTCCGGGCAAAAGCTGCTGGGATATTACCGTCTCCAACACCATACTCAGCTGCACCCGAATCTGCATCTGCTGTTCTCCCGGAAAAGTATCAACAATACGGTCTATCGTATTTACCGCCCCTTTGGTATGCAGGGTCGCTATCAGAAGATGTCCCGTCTCCGCTGCCGTCATGGCTGTGCGAATTGTCTCATGATCTCGCATCTCTCCCAGCAGGATCACGTCAGGCGCCTGACGCAGACAGGATCGAAGTGCTGTCAGATAATTCTCCGAATCAATGGCTATCTCTCTCTGACTGACAATACTCCGCTGATTCCTGTGCAGAAACTCGATAGGATCCTCCAACGTTATGATATGGCACCCTCTCGTGCGGTTAATCCTGTCAATAATACACGCCTGCGTGGTAGATTTACCGCTTCCCGCCGTTCCTGTGACCAATATCAATCCATGGGTCATATCCGCCAGATTCATAATCTGTTCCGGAATATGAATCTTCTTCCAATCTGGGATCTCAAACACCACCACGCGCACTACTGCGGCCATAGATCCCCTCTGATGATAAGCATTTACACGAAATCTGGCAAGTCCCGGCAGAGAAAGGGAGAAATCATCGTCCCCCGTCCTCTGGTACTCCTCAATCGGACGGTTCGCCCGCACGTATAATTCCGTGATCAGCCGCTCTGCTTCCTGCGGCATTAAGGTTTCTTCACTGATCGGACACAACGTCTTTTCCACCTTCTCGGAAACCCGTCCTCCCGCTATCAGGAACAGATCCGACGCCCCGTCCTGCACAGCGCGTTTTAAATATTCTACTAACTCAGCCATACGTTACCTCCTAAAAAAGTCCGTCTCCGTCCCATAATTCCAGATTCATATCTCCCATATCCTGACTTTCAGAAACAACCTGCCATCGTATAACTTTATAGCTGTCTTCCAAGATCCTCACTTCCACTTCCAGTCTCTGTGCCTCAGAAACAGGACAGCTATATGCATAGATATCATCTGTAACTACAACTCCTTCCGGCATTTCCCCGCTGCACAGCATCGCAAGAATCCGCAGCGCTTCTTCATCCGCCGTATAATAATCTGCAATTGCTCCAAGAGAAACGTCGGCCAGGCGGCTCTGTGCTTTCACAGTTGACAGGGCAAGCAGGGCAAACACTGTAAGACAAAGTACCGCAAAAGCCGCCAACAGAGAAATCCCTCCTGTCACCGGCGGCGAAAATCTCTCTTCTTTATTCAACTTCGCTCACCTCCAGCCACGCTGCTTCCAGCTCATATAATAACTCCGGCTCCTGTAACGGTCCCGGTGAAATCCGCTGCTCCGCCACTGTTCCCCCTGTCATCAGATCCCTGTTCCCGGATACCTGCACGGTCACTCGGTACAGTCCTTTCTCTTCTGCCGGAACCGCTTTTGCAGTCAACTGATATACGTCTGCGTCTGCCGACACTTTCCAGTCCTCATCATAAAAAATATACAACAACATACCCACGTCCACATTGGCCGGCTGTCCCTCACAGTTTCCACCCAGCATAGCCGCTGCGCTCTTCAGCGCCTGTTCCGGACTGCCTCCATTATGTCGTATTGCTTCAACCACATTTCGAGCGGCAAGCGCCGCACTGCTCTTCGTATCACTACTAAGAGAAACCTCCTCAGATTTCACAAAAGCCTGCATACATAAAGCAGCCGCCAGTGCAAAAACCAACAGCATCACCATCTGCTCCATCAGGGCCAAAGGCGCTTTACTCTTCATTCCACCGTTCCTCCTTCCCGTCAGTCAGGGACAGGAGCATATCCACACTTTTTCCACCCTGATCCACCGCTATCACGTAGAGCAGCCCGTCTTCCAGAGATAACGATAATTCCCCCATCTCCAATATTTTTTTCCCACTTTCAGGGAGCAGAAGAGTATCTGCCGCTGTAAAAAGCTCAATCAGATACCCGTCATAACAGTAAACTCTTGTTATGTAGCCGGTTCCGTCCCTGACAACCAGTGCTTCTCCTTCCCCGAAAGGCTCTACCGTTACGTCCGCTCCGGAAGGCGCCTGATGTACTCTGTTCGCTATATACTGCACGCAGGTGCGGCGTACGTAGGCTTCTTCGTCACGTCCGGTAAGCCGTTTATAAGCTCCCGCTCCGGTAAGCAGTACCGCCAGAAGGCTGACCGCAAAAATACCGAACAGAAGCAGGGCAATCAACCCATCCATATGAAAACCCGTCAATCTTTTTTTCATCGCTTCTTCTCCAACACTGTGATGTCCGGCATCAGATTCTGGGCAAACCTTTCATAGAAAACGGTATACCGCTCCTCGTCAATCTGAACTCCATAGTGATCTTTTAAGTATTCTAAATCCGGGGGATAGACTCCCTCGGAAGCGTAACAGGTCACACATCCCTTCCGCAGTACTTCCTGCAGCTGCCGGGCGTCCTCCGCTTCCCGCCCGCTTTCCAGATTACCCAGCGCAGATGTGAACCACAAAAATATCACCAGTGCCGCACAGGGTAATAAAACCCCGCGAAGCAGACTCGATACTGTCTTCTTTTTCTTCATACTATAATGCCGTTCCTTTCATCAGACATCTATCCAATCGCCGATATAATGTGCATAAGCGGCAGCATGACCGACAGAAGGATCAAACCTACCAGCGCGGAACACACCAGTACCAGTGCAGGCTCCACCCGGCTCACAGCATCATCCAACGCTGCCGCGCTGTCCTCCGCCATGTCGGAGGCAATCTTTTCCATGGAACGCTCTCCGGCTCCGCTCTTAAGCCCAAGCTCCAGAAGATGGCAGGATGACGACGGCAGAACACCACTGTCTCTCAGCGCTCTCCTCTCATCCGTTCCCTGCTCCATCCTCCTGCGGCAGTCCTGGCATCTGTTCCGGGCGCCAGGCACATCATCCACCAGCTTCTCCGCCAGAATAACCGATTCCTCAATGGACATGCCGCTGGTCATTCCCATGGAAAGCGCCTGTGCCAGCCGTGCAGTATTCATCTGTCGAGAAATGCCTTTGTCTCCCCAGATTCCACGCCACCAGGACAATACCCCGTTCCGAAAAGACGGCACTGCGGCAAAAAACGCAAAAACCACCACCAATAACAGCAAAACAATCCACAACACAGGCAGCATCTGATCCAGCATCCGGCCGAAAGCGAGCAGTCCGCCCGCCACACCTGTAAGCCGCCCACCCAGAGACTGATAGACATCATCAAACATCGGCAGTACCTTGATCAACAATACTGCGATTACCAGAAGCATGAGAAGCAGCATGATTGCCGGATACAGCAGCGCACTGCGGATCTGTCTGTCCAGTCGCGTTCGGTATTCATAATATCGGGACAACGCCGAAAGCGCCTCTTCCAGACGTCCTGCCTGTTCCCCCACTTCCACCAGACCGGAAACATAGACCGGGAAACAACCACTAGCCCGCAGGGCAGCAGATAAAGCTGCGCCCTCATCCACCTGCCTGGCCATTCCGGAAAGCAGATCGCCGTAAGACTTATCGCTGTCCTCCCGAAGCAGCGCCAACGCATCTCCAGCCCCGACTCCGGCATGAAAGAGAAGCGACAACTCCATACAAAAAGAAGACAGTTCCTCATGTGAGATCATTTTCTTCATCATCTAAACTCCTATCTGTTATTTTGCTTATATCATGTACTTGATCTTTATCTGTTTCATCAAGCTGTCAAAATCTATATTTCATCAATATCTCTGGACATCAATACTGATACTTTTTGGAATAATTGCTGCCATTGCCGATGTACTCCATGATATCCGCACTACTGCCACCCGCAGATGCAAAGGTAGGATCCATCCTGTGCCACGCTGTACCATCAAAGTAGATGATACCGTCTACCCAGCCTTCCCCGGTCCACACACTGATCCACGCATGATAAGCAGTGCCTGCATAGCCCACAACAAGTTTACAGGGCACGCCCTGGCTGCGGAGCATTCCCGCCATAAGCGCAGCATAGTCGAAACAGATTCCTTTTTTCGACGAAAGGACGCTGTCTATCGACGGCAGATAACCGCTTTTTACTGTAGCTGCTTTCTGCTCGTCATATGTCACATTTCCGATTACATAATCGTAGATCTTCTCCACTTTCGCCACCGGATCACTCACACTGCCGGCCAGTTCCGATGCCTTTGCCACAGAGGACGGTGCACTGCTGTAATTTACATACTGGTTTGGCCGCAGGAAAGGCGCCTGTTCACTGCTCAGAGACGCCTGGAAAGAGCAGGCTGCCACTGCGGCGTATTTTGTATCCACCACATTCTCATAAATTGTCACCTGATAATTTCCACTGCCTTCCGACAACGGAAATACCGTCCAGCCGCCCGGCGACAAATTATATGTATACGTGCCGCCCGGCCCTGCCACCTGTACCTTCAGCCTTCCTCCCGGTGTACCGGTATAACTGGCCATCACATAGCCATCCCCCGTGTTGGAATAGTCAATAGCCGCACCGCCGCTCTGCATCACTTGTGTACCGGAAGCCTCCACTCCTTCCTTCGCGTGAACCGTACCCGCCGCAGGCTGACACAACAATGCCATAAGAAAGGGAATTGCAATCCATTTTCGTATTCTCATATTCATATTCCTCCTGTATCTGACAGATTATATATGATGAACACATTATACTGACAAAATTTGCATTTTGTCAATTCCATTGGTTGAAAATGCTTTCAAGTTTAAACCCGCGTTATGTTATTCCATCCGGCCACAGATCAAATAACACCTTCCATCCTTCTGTTTGTAAGAACAGGTAATAAACACAAAGACATCCTTCGCCGAAATATGCATATCCGTCTTCTTCAGCAGAAAAGCCTCCAGCTTCTCCTGCGTATCGAGGTCTAGATGGTAAGTACTATCCTCCTTCCCGCTGTAGCAATATAATGGCTCCAGCCGAATCTCGCGTCTGTCCGTCCAGATGGTAATATCCTGGTGTTCTTCCATATATTCCACATCCAGAAAACGGTAAATGTCCTTAAACATAGTGCCGTTTTTCATATGATGGCCATAAATGATATGCATCCCTTCCACATTAATATCGTGCATGGAATCCATATAGATAGAGCCGGGCCTACTCTCGTTCCCGTCAATATCGCGGTGCAGAAACCACTCATTGTCTTCCCTGTTCTGGACAATCGGATAATCAATGTTGGTATCTCCGATCTGCAGCCAGCCGATTACTGCCGAATTGGCATCCATCAGATCCTGCAGGCCCTGCGGCGGCTGATAACCGCCCTCCTCCGAAACAGATTCCTCCGCAGTGATCGCCACCTGCTCGCGGATCTCCTGAAACTGGTCCTCAGCTGCCTTTTCAATCCTGTAATTGTTGATCGCCACTGTTCCGCTTGCCATACCGGCAATCAGCAGGATCAGTGCGAACAGAAGTCGTTGCTTCCGGGTCATTTTAGCCTCCCTTTATTTGTAACAACGTTGCTTTTTCTTATCTCAAGCTCAGTTTGTTAAACCAACTCAGATATCGCTACCCTACACGACTGGCTTCTCACTCAGGTCAGTAGCATTGATATTACGGTGTTCCTATTAAAACTAATTTATATCTAATCAAGCAACAAATAATTTATCGTATCGATTAGCAGCTTCTTTGTAAAAAAACCGCCTCTTACCAAAAAACTGATATTCTTAACATTATCTACCAGTTGTTGATATCTCTCCTCGGTAATATTCTTCACAATATCAACAGCTTCTTCCGTAGAGTCAACCACAAATCCCAGAGCCTGATCCCATATAACCTGCTCACGTGCAAACCCTCTCTTCACGATTACCGGAATCCCTGCTGCCAGATAAGTTGCCAACTCATACGACTGATAATATTTATAACAATCATCCAATTTGGTCTGTTCCCAAACCAACCCGAATCCCCCTTTTGTATATTCCATCAGTAACTCCGATGTATTCTTCCATGCACTGAGATAAATATTCTGCCCGCTTATTTCATAATCGTCGGCTGTAACTATATGTAACGGAACATCATACTTCCAACTTTCTGCAAATTCACATTTTCCGGAAAATCCCAGGAAAAATATTTTTCTTCGAAATTCTGGTCTTTTCAGCTTTTCCTCAAATGGCAGATCCCACATCGACTGAACCAGAATCTTCTCCACTTTCAAACCTTTTTCCCGTAAAAAAATTATCATTAGTTCCGACGGAACTATCACAAGGTCTGCCATATTACAAACTTCTATAATTTTCAACAGTCTCTCCTTAGGAGTGTTTTCCGCCATCATGGCAATTATGTCATGTATGAAAACCACGATTTTGATATTAGCCTGCAAACGCAATACCTCAAACAATCTTTTATCATATTTTGTATTATTCCAGACAGATGCCTGGAAAATAACAATATCTCCTTCAAACACAGCAGAAGTAATCCCGTCAAAGTATTTTCTCAATTCACTTTCCGTATCATTTTCTATCGGATAATAATATAGACCCAATTCTGTAAATCCAAGCTTCTCCGCTGTCTTTACAACATTTCGCTGAGTGCTTATCTGTGTTGTTCCGGAATCCATTCCATATAAATTTGTAATATAAAGCGCCATAAGCAGACCTCTCTTAATCTTATCCCAACATAAGATAATTAACCGTATCAATCAGCAGTTTTTTTGTAAAAAAACCTTCTCTGATTAAAAAGCTGATATTTCTGATATTACTGACCAGTTCCTGATATTCCTCTTCCGAAATTCTTTTTACAATATCCGCTGCTTCCTCCAAAGAGTCCACAACAAATCCCAGTCCACGTTCCTGCACAGTCCGCTCGTGTAATAGACCTCTCTGCATAATGACTGGAATTCCCGCCGCCAGATAAGTACATAACTTATGTGGCTGATTATATCTGTAATAATGCGCCTGAGATGTCTGCTCCCACACCAGTCCAAATCCACCCCTCGCATATTCTGTCAATAATTCAGTTGCATTTCTCCATCCCTCCGCCTGAATATTCGGCCCCTTCACTTCAAAGTTATCATATGTAAAGCACTTTAAAGGGATATCATAATTCCATGAAAATACAAACTGAAATCTCTCCGGTGAACCGGAAAAAAAGATCTGCCGACGAAATTCCGGTATCTGCAGTTCTCCCGAAAAGGGAACATCCCACATGGGCTGAAACAATACCTTTTCCACTTTCAAACCTTTTTCCTGCAGAAAATCCAATAAAGACTCAGAAGGTACGATCAGTAAATCCGCCATATTATAAACTTCTATTGTTTGATGATAATCCAGTTCTGTGCCACCAAACATCATCGGCACAAAGTCATGTATGAAAACAGCTATTTTAACATTCCGGCGCATACGGATAACATCAAGCAGCGCTTTATCATATCTTGTAAGATTCCATGACGGAAGCTGAGCAATAACGATATCACCATCTTCTACAGAAGACGTGATCCCGTCTAAACGTTTTCTCAACTCACCTTCTGTGTCACTTTGTACCCGATATACATACAGACTCATTTCTTTGAATCCCAATTCCTTAGCCACCTTAACAACACTTCGCTGCGAAATAATCTGTGTTCCTCTTGAGTTCATCCCATACAAATTCGTAATATGTATTTTCATAAGCATCCTCCTGAAGCTGCGTTACATCTGATGCCATCATTTTTCTGTTTTAATTCCATAGTTCCATCATGCATTCCTCACGCTATCCCAGTATACCCAACGATAACTATCCTAGCCCAGCATCAGATAATTAACCGCATCTACCAGAAGTTTCTTCGTAAAGAATCCACCCCTGATCAAATCACTGATATTTCCGATATTCTTCACCATCCGGCGATACTCCTCTTCTGAGACATTCCTCACCTTCTCCACTGCCTCCTCGATGGAATTAACAACAAACCCCATCTCATAATCCAATACCGTCTGCTCATGGGTCAGTCCGCTCTTCAAAATAACAGGGATCCCTGCTGCCAGATACGCCGCCATCTTATAAGGCTGGCTGCATTTATCATAGTCCGGCTGGTCTTTCTGCTCCCAGATTAACCCGAATCCACCCCGGGTGTACTCGATCAGCAGTTCTGTCGTATTCTTCCACCCCTCATATCGGATATTCTGCCCGTTGAACTCGAAATCATCACCGGTAAACAAACGCAGCGGAATATCATGCTTCCATGTCTTCAAAAAAGGATATCGCTCCGGGGATCCGGAAAATACGATCTGCCGTTGAAATTCCGGCTCCCGCAATTCCCCGGAAAAGGGAAAGTCCCACATGGGCTGGATCAGAACCTTCTTTACCGCCAGTCCTCTTTTCTGCAGAAAATCCATCATGGACTCTGTCGGCACAATCACAAGATCCGCCCGGTTATAGATCCTGATCATCTGCTGAAATTCTTCTTCCGTGGCACCAAACATCATCGGCAGCACATCATGAAGGAAGATCGCCAGCCTGATATTCCGATGACGGCGGATCTCATCCACCAGCTCCTTATCATAATTTGCCGCATTCCATGAAGGTGACTGAAGCATAACTATGTCGTTGTCTCTGACCACCGAAGTGATCATATCCAGCTGCCTCCTCAATTCTTCTTCCGCACCATGGTCAATCGGATAACGGTACAGAGGCATCTCCACAAATCCCAGTTCTCTGGCCACTTTCACAACATTCTGCTGCGCTATGGCGTGGGAATCTCTGCCTTCCATCCCGTGCAGATTAGTGATATGCATGGTAATAGGAGGATTATCCCTCACCGGCTTCCGCTTTCTTTCCAGGAACTGCAGATAGCTGTCCTTCGTCTCTGTCAGCGCTGCTCCCCGCTGCCGCTTAAGCCACTCGTCCAGTTGTTCCCCGTCCGCAATCAGCATCCGCAGATCCGCAATCATCCTGTCAGCATTCTCCAGTGTATAACAGTGCTCCGCCGCCACATAATCACTGTTGTGCAGCGTCTCCTTAAAGGCCAGAATGATATGATTATGCAGGAAAGCCCTGTATACGGCCGACACGATTTCATTCTCCCTGTTGATATCCAGATAAAAATCACACTTCCTGAAAAGCTCATCCAGAACGGTTCTTTTTACTCCCGGATAAAGGCTTACATTTTCATAGGAATCCATCCTCATCAGTTTCGACGACATCTCCGTGAGAGCCGCAATATGAAAATGCATCTCCGGAACGGCTTCCACGATCTCCCTGCAGTGTTCGATCTGATCCGAATTCGTGCAGATCAGGACTTCCGGGTTATGGCCGTTTTCCTTCTCAAAAGGATAGATGAATCCGAGTTTTTGAAAAATCCCGGATGGCATTTCCATCGCATTCAACGCGTCACAGGCACATTTTCTCTGCACCATGATTCTGGCTGTACGGCTGGCCTCCCCATTTATTATGATCTGCATATTGCCGGGAATATCCCCGTTAATCGGCTCCTGCCAGAACAATACGTCCCTCTTATGCACAGAATGGATACTTTGAGATATAAAAAAGGGCGTGGAAAGCGAATTGTAAAAAAGCCGGTTCTTCTCAAATCCCATCCTCTTTAAAGCATATAGAGCAAACTCCGTTTTGCCGCGGAAAATCCTTACCAGCTCTCCTTCATTGAGAATCACATCACCGGTCACATAGTTCTCCACGATGATCTCTCTCCCGGAGGAGGAAAACCATGACTTGTTCACTTTCTGTCCGCTGGCATTAAATATGGTTCTGGCAAACAACGCTCCATATCGATTATAATGATCACTGGAACGGGGCACACCGTTTTCGTCATACCAGTCCACAACCTTCACCAGACGTTTATGCTTTGGTTCTGCATAGAAGATACGGCCTCTCTCCCGCGTTATGTCACGAATACTGCCCACGTTGTTATTCCCGCTGATCTCCCAGTAATCGGGTATGGTGATCTGGTTGAAATATCTCGGCCTGCCGGAAACTCCCGGCTCCCCCTTATAATTTCCAAGAAAGAACCCATACACCGACATGACATCTTCCGGAAGAAAGCCGTCATCCTCGATCACTGCTGTCGGGCAGCGGAAACCCGCCTTATGGAAAGAATAGCGCAGGTTGTGACTATAGGAAGAATAATTATCCAAAAGTAATACTATGTCGTCTGCTCTAATAAATTTTTCCATTTCTTTTCCACCTCCACTGTGAGATATGTGCGCGCTCTCTGATAAGAATATTGCCTGAACTTTTTCAGATTCGCTTTCGTAAACAGCCGGACAATGCTTTCCGCCAGCTTCCGGACCCGCTCCTTCTTATCCATCATGTCGGAGACCGGAATCTTATAACCGTTCTTTCCTTCGTCGATGAAGGTTTGATTTCCGTACGGCACATCAAATCCAATGATGGGGAGGCCGGACCCGATGGCTTCCATCAGAGTCAGTCCAAACCCTTCGCTGGTCGAAGCCGTAACATAGGCTTCATAGTTTTTATACACTTCATCCATCTTATACTGCCCTTTCAGATGTATAAAGGTATCCCCGTCCTGTTTGGTAATCAATTCCCGCAGACGGTCCTCTTCGCCTCCCTTTCCATAGATATCCAGCGTAAGATCCTTTATGGTTCTTCTGGCTTCCACAACCGCCTCGATCAGCCAGTCGATATGCTTCTCTCCTGCCAGCCTGGAAGCCGTGATCAGGGAATGCTTTATCCGGTCCCTATCCGGATATTTCAATTCCTCCAGGCTGCCCACTGGGATTGTCACCACATTGGGCCGAATTCCCATGTACTTCTGAAACTGCTCTTTCATTAGCCTGTTCTGGGCATCTGTAGATACAATATAGAAATCCACATGTTTATATTGAGCAAACGAATACTCGTAATAATTATTCCAGAGGATATGTTCCTCATCCGTACTTCCTTCGCTGAAATGATCGGCATGAACTGTAATCCCGATGCGCGCCGGTTTCGCATTCTGCATGACTACCTGCCCGAAATCCGTCGTCCTGTCCAGGATGACCATGTCCTTTTCTGTCAGACTTAAACGGGAAATGAGATATCCCACCAACTCCTTTTTGGAACAGAAAAGTCTGTCCGGAAACTGATACATCACTGAATCATTGTCCGTAATCTCTTCATAGGCCACAGAACCGTCTTCGTTGTAGAATCGGCGTTGGTACAGATGTGCCTGGTTATCCAGCGGAGCATAATACTCCGAGTAGATCCGGCAATATGTATAATAATCCTTCCGTACAAGACACCCGCCGGAGACCATCTCTACACGGTGAACCCGGTCGCCTGTGTCATCCACCAGAAAAACCGTATAATAAATATTGGCATCTTCAAACAGATAACGCACCCGTCTGCCTTCTCTTGAAGAAGTGAACTCACGACCTTCAAACGTGGCCTCCAGTTGTTTCAATGTAAAAGTCACCGGCGAGATCCTGCAGTCCGTAAAGAAAGTATATAACCATATAATCTCCGAATCCAGGAAGCCGATGTTCGCCGTCATATGTTCGATATTATCCTGCGGGAACATATCGGTGAAAATAAACCTGGCCTCCTGTCCGATCCTGCGCAGCACCCCTGCCCGGTAGGCCTGCGCATACTCTACACCGCTGCTTGCCCAGCCGATACCCAGATTAAAATTATAGATCATATGCTCTCCTCTCTATGGAAACAGAATGTGAAGCTGATTCTCCTCATCCGTATACACATTGCTGAGCAGAATATTTCTCATGATATTCTCCCAGATCATCAGTTTCATTTTCCCGAAGGCTTCCAGACCGTCCTTCTGGAATTCAAATACCAGATTCCTCTGCGCCATGGCTCTTCCGGAAACAGCGGACTGTATCTGCTGCAGGTAGTCCACCTGCTCCACCCATGCCTCATCGATGGCATTCAATGCGGCTACCCGCATGAAACGCTGCAGCTGCGATCTGCTTCCGGTCTTTTTCTCCTGTTCCTTTACCCCGCGGCTGACAAGCCCAAGCAGATATTTCCGCACAGCAGACAAATCATCCAGCACAATACCGGCCATCTCTCCGTCCAGACGATAGGAAATATGATCAAGTACGTATCTCTGCAGAGATATTCTGGTCAATGGCTCCTGCGAGCTGATGAACCTTTCGATATTCCTGCCGGCAATCTCCATCAGGATCTCCTCATCCATTCCCCCGCCTTCCAGAAGTTTCTCTCTGGTAGCATACATCAGATCCCTCTGAAACTTAATAACCTGATCGTGGTTTAACGCCTGTCGGCGCGACATAACAGCAAATTCCTCACCCGATCTCTGTGCGCTGTTAATAATCCTTCTGATCCTTCTTCTACTGATCCACCATCTACCCTCTGCATATTTCGCCAGTTTCGGATGACAGCTCTCCTCAATCACACCATCCTGCAGAGAAATAAAGAAACGGCTGCTTCCCGGGTCTCCCTGCCTGCCGGCCCGGCCTCTGGCCTGACGTTCCTGCCGGATATTACCCATACGTCCGATCCCGATCACCGCAAGTCCGCCCAGTTCCTTTACACCCTCTCCCAGCTTAATATCCGTTCCCCGACCGGCCATACCCGTAGCCACCGTCACCGCATTCATCCGGCCTGCCTCCCTGATAATCTCTGCTTCCCAGAAGGCATTGTTGGCATTGAGTACGCTGTGCGGCACTCTCGCCCTTACCAGATATCCTGACGCCAGTTCTGTCTCTGGGATCGTGGAGACCACAATCAGTACCGGACGCCCCGTCTCATGAATGGCAATCACTTCCTTCATTGCGGCTGTAAGCTGCTGCTCCGCGTTCCTGTAGCATCTGTCTCTTAAGTCTTTTCTCCGTACCGGCCGATTGGGCGGAATCACCACCACTTCCTTATGATATACATCCCACAGTTCTCCCGCGGCATCTGAAATAGTGCCGCTCATTCCTGACATCTTCGGAAACATCAGAAACAGGTTCTGAAAAGTTACGGAAGCCATATACCGGCTCTCCGCAGAGATCTTAACCTTCTCCTTCGCTTCCAATGCCTCCAGTCGTTTGGGCCAGGGGGGCTGGTCGATCGG
>OFFW01000907.1_pt1 | contig 19358 bp, 21 predicted proteins | sample 1521501 | NCBI WGS metagenome assembly OFFW01 (sample SAMEA3504107, study PRJEB24116) | mouse gut metagenome | biome: mouse gut; feature: mouse-associated habitat; material: faeces | place: Denmark | collected 2011
CCGGATTATCTGTCTATGACAGAACGATAAGCGGGGCGACGCCGCCGTCCGCCGACGCGGTGCCGTAGCTGCTGTCGCCGAGGCCGCTGAAAAAGCAAAAGCTCGTCGTGCCCGCGGCGGACGGATCGGCAGTCCAGTACCACATCCGGGCGGCTTTACTCTTGTTAAATCCTGCCCCCTTCAGTAAATGCGCGTTGCCGCCTACAAAAAGCGGTAACTGATTGAACGCGCCGCCGTCGTAACCGTCCGCCCACCCATGAAAACCCATAAGTTCAGGATTCCCCGGAAGGAAGATCCGGCGCGACGCCCACGCCCATGTACCCTTGTTATTTTCCAGACGCCGGATCTGTGTCATGTACCCCTGAAGTTTTGTCGTGAACTTTTTCGCTTCCGTTTCCAGATTCGCGGGCATGAGTGACGCCGCATATCCCCCGGCGTTCGTGTTGGACGAATTATATTTATAGTACGTCTGCAAACAGTCACGCGGGGAAACTACAATATGCGGTTTGTTCAACTCCGTGTCCCCACAATGCAAATATGAATTCTTCCCCGTTACCTCGAAAAGAATCTTTTCGCCCGCTGTGTTCGTTTCGATGAAATAATCCCCGATCGCGAATTTGTCCCATTTCTGCGCCTTAACAAGCGTCATCAGATCGTCGATATTCCATTCCGCGCCGAAATACCCGTATGAAGCCATTTGTTCGCGCTTCAGGATTTCATAATCTGCCGCCAGTGTCCCATGATCTGAAACCACTTTCAGGATCTTTTCGTTCATCGTATAGGCAAGCAGGGCGGAAATAATTTCGTCGTGAAGCTGCTTTGTCGTTTCGTCCTCCGGGTTCTCCGGATCAAATTCGTTCGTCGGGAACGACTGGATCATGTTCGACTGTTTCGATTCCTCGATCTTTTTCAGTGCGTCCTGCTGCCACTTGTTGATCTTTCCCGCGATAACCGGAATTGTATCATCCGGCGAAATTGTCGGGAATTCCTCTGTCTGTTCGACGATCTCCGGCGTGAGTATTGCCGCGCATATTTTTTCAAATAACGCCTGTTTCGTCCCGTCTGTCTGTTCCAGTGCGAAAACGTCGCTTTTGTTTATCTGCACCGCCACTGTCAGATCAGAAAATTTTCTTTGTGCCATGTTTTTAACTCCTTCCTTTTTCTTTTTATGCTAACAGTGACACGTTTCGGACGTTTTCAGCGTCCAGAACGCGATCAACTGATCGCCGTCTGTCGTTACCAGTTCGTCGCCGTCTGTCGTTACCAGTGCCGCCGGGACTTCCCCCGAATATATGATGTTTTGAAGCGTTTCGATCTCATTCTGTAACGCCCCCGCCGGATCCGTCCCGAAAATGCCCTTGATCCCGTCGAACCAGTTCAGAAATTCATTCGTCCATTTCCCCGTATTATTCAGATACCAGTTATTGAACGCCTGTTCCTGATTCTGCCGCCACTGTGCAAAGGCGGACTGCTGCCCGCTGCTCCATTCCTCGAACCCTGATTCCTGTTCCGCGATCCAGTCCTCGTATAATTCCTTCTGCTGTTCCGCGTATGTATTGAACGCCTGAACCATTAGATCGTACTGTTCCTGCGCCTGATCCTTGAATGACTGGATCGCGGCGATATAATCCTGATACTGATCCGAAATATTTTTCTTGTACGCCGTGAAATAGGCGTCAAATTGCGCCTGAATCTGTGTGAAGTCTATTTCTTTCACTGTCGCCGCCACCCACCCGCAGACGGCGGCGTTCATGCGCGTGTCTGTGATCTCTGCCTGTGTAATCTTTACGGTTCCGGCGGCGATATATATATCCGCCAGTTTCAGATCGTAAACCGCCCCTTTCCTTGTCAGCGCAGGGGCGACCGGGGACTTTGCGTTCCCTCCCTTTTCGATCACTAAATGGATCCGGCGTTCCGTATCATTCCGCCGCAGAATCACGCTGTCTATCCTGTCAAGCGTCCCGGACGCTATTTCCAGATCAAGCGTTGTCGGCGTCAGGAAATGCCTGTGTTTCCCGTTTATATAGCCATATCCCGCCGCGACCGTTACAGACATATTATCGTTTGCCGTGACTTGCATTTGACCGTTAAAAATGCCGTTTCGGAAGAACGGTCTAAGCCAGTCCCCCATTGAATCCGCGTCATAGTACCGATCGGAATCCGAATTCCAAAAATAATCATAACTTCTTTCTTTTGCCATTGTTGCCGCTCCTTTCCGCGCTTTTATTCGTCCCACTTTATTTTTTCAGGAAGCGGATCCCCGAATGTAGGGACGACGATCATTCCGCCGTATTCATAGACTTCTGACAATTCCGTGATCCTCTGGTTCATGTAAAGATTCCATTTTTTCTTCCTGACCGTCACAATATCCCCCAGATCATAATCTTCTTTATAAACAAAATTGATCGCCGCGTCCGTTTCACATTCCAGTGTTTCCGATACGATCGCTTCGTTCAATGCTTCCTGCGCCCTCTGTAATAATGCCGCCTTATATTGTGCCGCCGTCAGTCCGTCCGGGTTTATGTCCTTTGCGTCAACGAAAACTTCCCGTAAATCGTAGCCTTCGCCCCCTCCTAATTCGTAATATGTCCTGGCGTCGCCCTCCCCCTGACCTCCAACAATGGCGAATGTTTTCAAGTTCTGACTGTTCCGGCGATAGATCGCATTATTCAGATTATTATAATTTTCAGAGAACACAACGCGGTTATTTGTATGTTGATTGAATGTCCGGTCTTTTCCCTGATATGTTTCAAATATAATCTTCCGCCGCTGAAAATCCGGGCGGAACCGGAACCCGATCGCGCCCGCCCTTGATAATTTGCTTTCATACGTCAATAGATTTTTCATTGTGACCTGAAATTCCACCTTTTCCGAAAACCCGTTCAGGCTTCCCAACTCCACAAGCGGGATCGGGACGCTGCCGGAATATAACTGACGCATTGCGACTTCTGCCTTTCCTGAAAAATTGACCGTCTTTTTTATCAGGCGGCGATCCATGTATGACGACAGAAAACGCCCCTTTGCCGTGATCTCGTTTTTGATATCGCTTTCTTCTTTTTCGATATCCTCAATAATCCCGGCTTCGGCGGATCCTTTTTTTCCGATGATGTTTCCCTCCTGCAACAAATACAGATTTTCGTCCGTAATCGGGGCGTGAAGTTCAAACGTCCCCGGTTCGTAAAATTTCCGCGTCCATATTAGCGACGTCTGGTTTTCAATCTGCCCGCGCCTGAATAAATCCCGCCCGTAAATCCTGACTTCCATTCCTCCACACTCCTATACTCCTAAATACCGGAACCGATACATAATAGTGACGTTCAGGTAATCGACGCCCTGATCCGCGTCATAGATAAATGTATTTGATCCGTGTACTAACTGGATGAATTCGCTTTCTTCGTCCAGATATTCGTTTATTTTTTGTGTTTCCCCGTCCTTTATCAGATAAATATTTTTTTCATTCGTCCCCGTCGTTATCCTCACGACGTCGCCCGGCTCCATGTCGAACGGAAATTCCGGCGTCCCGATCTTTATATGGATATTCTGCTGTGAGTGATACAACGCCGGATTCCTGACCGCTCCTATCGCTTCCATGATGACTTCGATCCCGATATAGTCCGCCGCAGAATCATTTTCAATGTTTTTTACAAGTTCCGCGACGCGGACGCCGAATTCCTCCAGTTCGTCCGTGAATTCGTGGACGAACTCAAAACGCGGCTCCCACCCTGCCATAGTGACCGTTGTGTCCGCCGGATCTTTGAAAAACGGATCCGGGCATATTAGCGAAATAACCGCGTTCCTGCATACGCCCTTTTCGTCTATGTCTATATTTTCAACGATATAATCAATCTGCCGCTGTTCGGCGTTTTCCTCATAGTAGAATGTCCCCGGCGACTTCGGTTTGAATGACTTATAAAGGAAATCCCGGCGGGACTGATAGTCAGAATCAAATTCCGCCGTAATGACAATATTCCTTTGTTTTGTTGTGGATCCCTGATATGTGGAACCGTCCGTCATTGTGTTTTCAGACGTCACGACGTTGTTTGATACCGAATAGATCCCGTCGCATGATATCAGGAAAAATTCGGCGTCGTCCTCATAACTGAATTCGATCTGAACGTCATCCTCATTTTTACAGATAATTTTCTTTGACATATCATTGTCCCCCCTGCAATCGAAGAACCATGTTCCGCGTCTGGTTCCGCGTCTGCCGCGCGACCTCATACGCCGATAACGGCTTCGGACTTTCGATTTTTATATTCTGGATGTAATCGCCGCCGCGTTTCCCTGTGTCTTTGCTCTGGACTGCTGCCGTCGCCCTTGCGATAGCGTCGTCGATATACCCTTCCGTCCGTTTATAGAATATGTCAAGCGGCAGGATCGCTTCGTCCCCGGCTTCCCCTCCGCCTTGCAATTTTCCGCCCAACATTCCGAAAATCGTCGGATTTTTCATAATGCCGCCGATCGCGTTCCATGAAATCGACGGAACCGGAACCTTGATCGTCACGCCCGCGATCGTCTTTTCCGTTTCTCCCCATGATACCGATAACTTCGGGATATGGATCGACTTTATTGCATTTACAAACGAATTCATTATCCGGGAACCCGCGTCCGCCAGACTGAACCCGTCGAAAACGCCCTTGATCTTGTCAATTACGTTTGTCTGGAACCATGAACCGATATTCTTAAATATCCCCGTCACGCTGTCATATGCCGCCTGAAACTTCTGTCTGAACCATTCCGCCACGTTTGAAAATACATTTTTGATATCCGTCCACCGGGCGGAAAACCACTGTCCGATCGCCTTAAACGCGTTCGTGACGTTCGTGTATGCGTTTTGGAACATTGTCTGAAACCATGTCGCGACTGCTGCCAGTGCGTTCTTGATATCCGTCCAACGCGCCCCGAACCACTGTCCGATCCCCTTAAATACGTTCGTCACGGCTGTATATGCTTCCGTGAACCTGTCGGAAAACCACTGTCCGACGCCCTGAAAAATTGAAACGATCCCGTTCCAGATATCCGAAAAAATTTTCTTGATATCGACGCCGAACCCCTCGAAATAGCCGACTATAAAATTAACCCATGCCGAAATGATATTTTTCACGAAGTCGATCACGTTTCGAAGGGCGGCTTTTATGTATTCCAAAAATTCGTCTGTATCGCCTGAAAATAGGGCGAAAAACGCCAAAATAATATTCGTTATGAACTCAACGACGTTTGTTATCGCCGCAATGATAGGCGCGGCGGCATTTATGACGCCGTTCACAATCGCCATGATCCGCGTCAGAATAAATTCAAATATCGGCTGCAGGGCGGTCATCAGTTTTTGAAATGCTTCTTTTAATTTTTCCAGAAGCGGCTTTACCTTGACGACCATATCCTGAAACGCTTTTTTGACTTTTTCGACGGCGGCGTTTACCTTTTCCCGGAATTCGTCATTTGTTTTATACAGATAAACGAACCCCGCCGCCAGTGCTGCGATCGCCGCGACCACGATCCCGACCGGGGACGCAAGCGCGGACAATGCGCCGGACAGTCCGCCCATTTTGGAGATCAGACCGCCGACTTTCGTTATCATCCCGCCGATCCCTGACGTCAGTTTCCCGACGCCTGAAATTATTTTCCCGCCGATTAAAAGCGCGGGGGCGACTGCTGCCACAATCGCCGCGATCCTGACGATCATTTGTTTCTGTGAATCGTCCAGATTCTTAAACCACGTCGTCGCGTCCTTTATTTTCTGTGTAAATTGTTGAAAATACGGCATAACCATTTGAAGGATCGTCTGCCCTAAATCAATTCCGGCGTTCTTTACCTCGTTCAGCGCGATTTTCGCCTGATTCGACGTCGTGTCAAGTTTTGCGAACGCTTCATCCGTTGCCCCTGCGGAATTCCCCATTTGTTCCACGGCGTCGTTTAATTTTGTTGCATTATCCCATAGTACAGTTGCCGCTTTTCCTGCTTCGGCGGATCCGAACATATTTCCGATCGTCGTCCCCGATTCATACGCCTGTTCATCCAGAATTGACAGAACATCCGTCAGGCTCCACCCCTGTTCCATAGCTTCCGCCATAGTCAAGCCGCCTTCCTTGATATGCTCCGTCCCTTCTGCGAACGCTTTGGCGGCGGCGGTTCCCTGCTTCCCTAATTCGTTTAACATGGAATTCATATATGTTGTTGATTCCGCCGTCGCTATTCCGTTTGACGTCATAACGGCGTACATTCCCGCCAGATTTTCGATTGAAACGCCGTTCGCCTTTGCTGTTGGGATAACTTTCCCCATTGAAGCCGCTAACTGATCGACCGTCGTTTTTCCCAAATTCTGCGTATTTATCAGGACGTCAGAAACGTGTCCGACCTGATCCGCTTCCAGTCCGTAAGCGTTCATTGCCGTTGTCAGGATATCCAACGCCGCCCCGGAATCTGTGAATCCTGCCTTTGCTAATCTTGTCGCGTTCGAAACGAAGTTCACGGCGTCCCCGGTTTTTTGTCCGGCGGATATCGCGTCATAGACATTATTCGCAATTTCAGACGCGGAAATTCCCGTCTGATCTGATAATTCCATGATCTGATCCTGCAATTCCTGAAGCGGGACGCCTGTTTCCTCTGACGTGTCGGCGATTGTAGACAGTTTCGCGATTGCGTCCTCGAAGTTCATTGCTGCCGCTACTGATGCCGTTCCGATACCAGTTATTGCCGTTGAAACGGGCGTTAAAGCCTTTCCCGCCGACTGCATACCGTCCCCGACTTTGGTTATCTTTTCCCCCGCTTTTGAAAACTTGTCCCCGACGTCCTGAACTGTTTTCCCGATAGATTGAAGCGTCGGGTTTAAGTTTTTAGCTTCATCCTCTAATTTTTTCAGTTCTGTTTCCGTTTTCGTTATTTCGGTCTGCAGGGCGCGGTACTGGTTTTCGTCTATTTCTCCGCGCGCAAAAGCCGCAGACGCCTGTTCCTGTGCCGTTTTCAGCGTCTGCAACTTTTCCTTCGTCGCTTCGATTGACTTTGAAAGTATTTCCTGTTTTTCTTTCAATAAATCTACATTTTTAGGATCTAGTTTAAGTGCCTGATTAACGGCTTTTAACTGATTCTGAAGCGTTTTTGAAGTCCGTTCCACTCCTGACAATGCTTTGTCAAGTTTCGTCGTTTCGCCGCCGATCTCGATTGTGATCCCTTTTATGTTTCCTGCTGCCATATTATCGCCCCTGTTCTATTTCTTGCCGAATTTCTCCCGCAGACGCGCCCGATCCGGCTTTGTCTGCTTGTAATAATAGGCGTTTTCTAAATATTTCCGCCCTTCCTCCGTCTGGTTCATACTGTGGATAAAGGCGTCGCGGAAATAATACAGATATTCGTCAATCTCCATTTCGCCGATCTCCCGGATATTTAACCCGGTATATTCGACGACCATTCTTTCCCCCGCGCTGTCCGGCGTATAGAATAATTTGTCGTCGCCGCTATGCCCCGGATAGTGCGGGATCTCTAATTTGGGTTATTCTGGATCCCGCCGACGAATTTTTCGTAATATTCCGCAATAAACGCCGTCATTTCCTCTATGTCGTAATCATCCGCGATCTGTTCCGCGCTGACTTTTGTTCCATTCAAATTATTAGACAGGCAGTCCGCCATAACGCCCGCCATAGTGTCGATCACGTCGCCGATGTCCGCGTTTTCGTCCTGCTGAAGCCTGTTCAATGCCTGGACTTTCCCGAATGTGTTCTTTGTCGGCATTTTTACCTGAAGGACGGTTCCGTCTTTCAGTGTTACGTTGAAATATGTCCGTTTGATTTTGTTAAAATTAAAAGATAAGTTTGCCATGATCTGATCCTTTCCCTTTCTTTTCCTGAATGAAATAATCCGGCGGCGGGCGTTTTTTAGTCCCGACCGCCGGATCACTTTTTGTCCTGCTGCCTGTTATGCGTTCGCAGTCGCCGCCGCTGTGATAATTACGTCCCCGGTTACGCTTTCGATCGTGACGGTTCCGTCTGTGCTGTTCCATGCTGTCGCCGTTATGTCCTGACCGTTCATTGTGACTGTCGGCGTCTGGATTGTGTGATCCGCTTCCGCTGTCAGTGCTGCCGCCAGTTTTTCGCCCGCTCCGATCGTTGCCCCTGTGAACGTGGAAGAAACCTTTGTCAAATTCTGTTCTACCTTGTACGTTTCCGGATCCGGATCGCCGTCCGTCAGGATTTCTTCGACGTAATTAACAAGCGTCCCTTCCTCGTCCAGATTCGGCATTGCCTTGAATTCCGCGTCAACGACCGTCGCGTCGGACGGTGCGAAGGATAACGTGAACCCTGCCTGATTCTGACCGACGATCATAACCCATATGTCGCCGTCCTCCGGATCTACATGATGAAAACAGATAACGTATTTCGCGCCCTTCCTGTTTCCGACGCCGCCGATCTTTGTCTTGCGATACTTCCCGTCCTGTGATACGGAAACGCGGGCGGTATCACACAATTTTTCGATCGTGTCGCCGATCAACGTCATCAGTCCCGCCTTCAGTGTGACTTCCTCGGACGTGATGACAGTCTTTGATACCTGTCCCATATCGTCCTTCGCTTCCTGAACCTCGTTCGTATATTCAAGCGTCGCGCCGTTTTTGATATACGAATATCTGTTCTCTTTTGTGCAGAAGTCCTGCGGTTCCGGGATCGTCTGTCCTTTTTTGAACGTCGCCAGATGAATATATCCGGATCCTAAAATAATTCTTTCAGGTGCTTTCTTTTCGTCCATTTCTTTCTTCACTCCTTTTTCTAAATTTTTTGAACGACGTCAAAATCATACGCCGTTTGATACATACCTTCCGACTGGATCGGGACTGTCGTTTTGTGAAAATCAATGTCAAACAGGACTTCCCGTTCGATCCGGCTTTCCAGATCGTGATCCGGCTTTCTGTCTGTGTAAAGTTCGATCGAACCGTTTATTTTCCTGATCCTGTTTCCCGTGTCTGTCCCGGTCTGATCCTCTGAACTGAAATAAATCAGGAACGGCGGATCCGGCGCGGGATTCTTTTTTGTGTCCCGGAACTCATATTCCGCGACCGGAAGTCCCAACGCGACCGCCCGTTCGATGATCCGTTCATACTTAACGCCCATTACAACCCTCCGTTCGCGCTCCTGACGGCTTTTTCGACCGCTTCAACCGCCAGTTCCTCCGCTGCCTGTTCTGCAGGAAGGATATGTTCAAACGCCCGCGTCCGCTTGCCGTTCCTTGTGACGTGTCCCTTTTCCAAAAGGTGCGTCAGTTGATAATGTTTCCTGTTATGGGCGGAATACTGTTCGCCCTGTGTGGTAGATACGGCTTTCCTTGCCGTCACGCTCCAATCAGGCGTATATTTTCCCGTCCGTTCTTTATAGCCGCCGCCTTTTTTCAGTGTTTCCGCTGTCGTTTCGGCGACCTCTTTCAGATTTTCATTTATTTTTTTCGTAATTTCCGCGCTGTACGTTTCCAACTGTCCCCGGATCGTTTCGTCCAGTTGTTCCGGCTTTATATTAACGACCATAATTTCCCACCCGTTCCGCCGCGTACAGTTCGATCTTTCCGTCCGGTCTTGCGCCGTATGTCCGGTAGATCGTCAGACGCTTATTTCCTGCCAGAAGTTCCGGCTGTTCGTCGTATTCCTCCGCCCATATTACAAACTGACATTCCGCCTTATACCCATTCACGCCCGCCGACTGGAATTCGTCGCGCCCGACCGGGTTCATTTCCGCAAATACGACCGTCTTTTCGTCATCCTCCGGCTTCTCCCCCGGATGAATCAATGTGATCTGACATTCCGTCATCAGGTGCGCCCCCTTCCTCCTGTTCAGGCTCCGGGGCGGCAGAAAAATATTTGCTGTCGCCCTTTAACTTTGTGATATTCAAATTGTAAATTCCCGATAATATCGGATACGCGTTCGTGTCTATGGAATAATTCGCCTTGACATACGACAGGACAGTTTCGACGATCAGCGGATCCGAAGGGTTCGACAACCAACTGTCATCAACCCCGATCCGCTTCATGTCCGCGATTGCCGTATCTGCCACGCGGCGGACGTCAGCGTCCAGATCGTCAGATACGGCTTTCCTGACGCGAAGCCGCGCCGCCTGATACAATTCTTCGATCGTCATTACTTACGCCCGCCTTTCCGCCCTTTTAGGCTCCTGCCGCTGCTTTCTTTACGCGTATAAATCCATTCCACGCCGCCACGGAACCGCCCGCAAACATGGACGCCCGGAACGCTGTCTGTCCGTTCTTGAACTTGTAGTCATCAGAACGGCGGACGTCGATATCGGAAAAGATCGCCAGTTCGTAACTCTGCAAATAGCCGTATGCCATTTCATACGCCCCTGCTGCCGTCTTGCTGTCCGATACCGCCGCGCAAGCGGAATTGATGACGAACGGAACGCCGTCGATCGTCCCGGTCTGTCCCCGGTTTACAATCGTGTAAACCTTGCGCCCCTGCTTGTCGCGCAGTTTCGCGAACGCTTTCAAGTCCTGTTTATTCAGGATCAGCGTTGCCACGCCCTCGACTTCCTCATCGCCGCCGAATGAATAAATGATCTCGTCCAGTGTGCCGTCATCGATCGCCGTGATTGTGTCAATGTCTGTCGCCGGATCAATTACCTGTTCCGCCGCCTTTGTGGGATTATAGAAAATCCCCTTCAGGTTTGCCGTTGTCCCGTCGCCGATCAGAATCTGACGGGACAGAAAACGCCGGATCGCCTTGCTGACGGATCCCTCGATCACGGAATCATAATCTGCGTTCGGAAGTTTCTGCATTTCCTCCGGTTCCTCCGTGTATGCTGTGACTTTCTGTTTCTCGATCGTCACATAACCGAAGGACGGTTCCACGTCGTTATATGCCGCTCCTTCTGCCGTCGCTCCCGCTCCGTCCGCGCCGTAATCCTTTACGAACCCGCGCTGATACGTTTCGCCGCCCTGAAGCGGAACTGCCTTGACCATATCGATCAGGGCGGAAACCGGGTTCACGGTCTGGTTTAAGTCCGGCGCGGTATGTACGACCGGGGCGGTCTGTTCAACCGACAGGGACGCCTTTACTTTCGGCGTTGCAATCCGGGCGGAAAACTTAACGCCCGCTCCGTCTTTTAATGCCTTTCCGCGCTTGTCGTATGCCTTGACCGGGGCGTCTGACGATTCGTCCTTTTCCCCCTGTCCTGGCTGCGGATCCTCCGCACTGTCCGCGAAGCCCTGAAGCTGTTCGCGTTTCTTTGCCTGATCCAGAATGTCCCGGATATCCTGCGCTTCGGTCAACAGTGCGTCCAGAACTTCCCCTTCCGCTGTCTTTGCGGACGCGCCGATCTCTTTCAGACGCGCGTTCAACTGGTCTTTCGTGAGTTTCAAAAGTTCTTCGTGTTTCATTGTTTTTTGATCTCCTTTCACAAACTATTGATGATGATCCGCGCGATCTGATCGCGCTTTTTATTGTTCTGAATCAGTTCCGCCGACCGCGCGTCCTGATTATCAGACATTTTGTTTTTCGCCGCCCCTGCTGCCCTCTGGATGACAAGATCCTTCGGCATATTGTGAACCCTTGCGACATATCCGCCGGACGCCGCCGCAATTTCCGCGACGCTCTCCGTCGTTTCAATGTTGAAATATTCCGCCGCGTCCTGACCGTTCAGCCATGTTTCCGCGTCCATAAGTTCCCGGATCTGATCCTCTGTCACGCCCTCTTTGACGTGTTCCATATACACATTCAGGATCCCGCCCGCTATGACGTCCAGATCGTCCGCCATTTTCCGCAGATCCGCCGCGTTGCCCTCTACCAGTGCGAACGGATTATGAATCATCAGGAACGCGTTTGACGGTATTTTCGGCGGCATACTCCCGGCGAACGCAATCACGGACGCGATCGATCCCGCCAGTCCGTCAACAAACACTTGAACGGCGTTCGTTTCCGCGAAACGCCGGATCATGTTATAGATTGCAAGTCCGGCAAATACAGAACCGCCGCCGGAATTGATATAAATATTCAGGCTTTTTCCCTGCTGCCCGGAAAGAAAATTCTTGATTGCTTCCGGGTACTGATCTTCTTCCTGCCATGCGCCCCACCAGTCGGACACGATATCGCCGTAAAAATACAGATCCGCCGACGTCGCCGTTTCGTTTCTTACTTCGAAACAGTTAAATATTTTCGCTTTTGGCATTGTTTACGCCCCCTTTTTTCTCTGTTTTCAGGAAATAGACCGCTGACCGCCTGACTGCGTTTTCCGGTATTCCCTCCGGCTCCTGACCGTCCCCGCCGCTGTCGTCTTTTCCTACCTGATAAAGCGATTGATCGTCCGTATTGACATAATTCAGACTAATCATCCGCACGTCGCCGCCCTCGATCGGCTCATAATACAAAAGTTCCCGCAGTTCGTTTATTGTAATGATCCCCCGGTCATACAATGCGCCGCCGATCGTCATCCGCGTTTGAAGCGTGGCATATTGTAGGCGGTTCGCTGTGAATATGACCTTGTTTCCGAACCCTCGTTCCCGCTCCGACAATAATTTGAACGTGAATTCAAGTGATAACTGGATCGATATCGGTTCGATGACATTTTCATAAAACGAATTCCATTCCGCTTCGGTAAACGATGACGTCAGGATCTTTTCGTTCATGTTGTAGTACCGATACACGTTATCCCTTAAATACTGCGACTGAATCACGGGTATGTTCGGCGGCGTCTGCTTTACCTCATGGAATGACATGGAATTATCCAGTCCCGCGATCCCGCCGTCATTCGACGCCGACATATAGGCGTCCTGAAACTCTTTGACTTTCTTTTTCAGTTCCTCGTCGTCAATGAAATTGTTATATTGCAGATAGCCTTTTAAGTTTGCGGAATTCCTGACCGCCGCCCGCAACGCTTCCCCCGTCGTGTCTATCAGTTCAAGCGTATTTTTTAACTGCCCGTCCGGGGCGGATCCCATAAATCGCTTCTTGTCGAAGCGGCTTTTTATGTGAATTACGTTCTGGTATGGCAACGTATAATCTTTTTTGTCATAATCCCACCGGAACCGGAATAAAAGGACGCCGTTTTCATCCTCCCATATCCTCACATTTGACGCCGTGATCGGGACGATCGATTGAACCCGCATAAAATCCGGCGTATAGAAAATAACTGCGTATGCGTTGGAATGATACACCAGATCCGACGCCATTTTGTAGAGTGCGGAATATGTGTCCGTTTCCGGCGACCAACGAAGCGACAGGATCCGGGACAGATAATCATTTCTTACCGACAGTCCTGCGTCTGTCCGCCTGACGATCTGCGGCTGCAATTTCCCGACATTCGACGCGATCACGTTTGCGATCGCCCCGACGATATCGGAATCCGCCAGATTCCCGTTCGCCTGATAATCTCCCCGGACGGCGAAAAACGGCGCGAATTTCGCCCGGCGCAAGTTTAATAAATCCCGTATCAGTCCCACGTTTTCCGCCCTCCTTCCTGTGCGTCTTTCTGTCCTATCATGGACTATCATACAAAACGAAACCCCGACAGAATGACGAAATTTCTTCGCCCTGCTGCCGGGATCATTTTCCCCTGTTTTCCAGAAGCCGCCCTATCTCGTTATGGTATTTCATTTTAACCGTGAAGGCGTCGAACAGTGCGACCGCTCCGTCTATGTGTGACCGCCTGTCAATCTTAACAGGCTTCATTCTGGAATCGTTCATGTTGATATCGACGGCGACGTTTAACAGGTGCGACTGCAACAGTCCGTTGTCCCCGGTTACGATCCGCCCGTCTTTCAAATTCCCCTCGAACTCTATCAGGATCGGCGTCAGGTTCGTTCCCTGATACACGTCGTCCATATGGAACCCCGCGTCTTTCATTTCCTGAACCAGATACTGCGCTGAATATCTGTCATAGCCTACTTTCAGCGGCTTTATTTTATAAACCTTTACCAGATCGAAAAACCACTTGAAAACGTCGTGATAATCGACCGTATTTTCCCCGCTTATCGTCAAGAATCCTTGTTCCCGGAAAATATTATAGGCGACGCCCTCTTCGTCGATCGCGACCTCATAACGCTTTTGTGGCATAAAGAATTGTACCAGACAATAATTCACGCCGCCGCGCTCTATTGCGACGCCCGCCGCCGTCAAGTCCGTTGTGCGTGACAGATCAATCCCTCCGACGCAGTAACACCCCCGGAAGTCGTCAAGTGTCAAGTGAACCGCGATCCCCGCTTCGTCTTTCCTTGCCGCTTTTTCCACGTCCTGCATATCCAACCACGCGATCGCCGAATTCTGTTTGATGTTGCAGAATTTTGTCAGGAATTCCGCCTTTTTCGACAGGCTCGAATGTGCGATCGCGATCTGTTCCTCGTAATACTGCCATAGGACAGACACATCCAGATTCGGATTCGATTTTTCGATTTCCTCCCGCGTGTCCCATTTCTCCACGTCGTCGATGATGAACAGGAACGGGAGAAGCCGCCGCTCTTTTTCTTTCCCGATCGACCGCCCTTTCAGAAATGCCGTCGCCCGGCGGATCAGTTCATCGTAGATCCCTTCGTTCTCATACCCCGCCGTCCCTGTTGACATGATAAGCGGCTGCGCCCTGCTGCCAGTCGCCGACGATATGACTTCGTACTGTTTTAGTCCTGAATCCCCGCGCCACGCTTCGATCTCGTCATTCAGACAGAAATAGACGTTGAATCCGTCGGACTTTTTGGAATTGAACGCGATTTTTTTCACGGACGTGTTAAATTCCTTGATGTAAATATCCGAACGGCGTTTCTTTGTCATTTTGTTTAGTTCGTCGTCAGACTGTACGATCTGATAAAACGCGTCGAAACACAATTCCGCCTGATCCAGTTTCGGCGCAAGACAATATAATTTCGCCCCATACTCTCCGTCTATGTACGCCATGTATGCCATGATCGCCGCCGCTAATAATGTTTTTCCGTTTTTACGGGCGACAATCAGCAGAACTTCCCGGAACATTCTGCAGTCCGGGCGATCCGGATCCATGATTCCGAATATCGCCGAAACGATCGCTTTCTGCCATAGTTCCAACTTTAGCAGATCCGCGCGCCCCTCTGAATGATGACAATAATTTTCGATAAACCGGATCGCCTTGTCTGCCTTTTTCGTGCTGAAAATGTATTCCCCGGAATTGATACCTTCCGTCAGGATCCGGAAAATGTCGTGTATAAATTGCCCTGCTGCCCGGACGCCCTCGACCTTTTCCCCGTTCTTTATCCGCCGGATCGCGTCGTAATACTGGAATATATAATTGTCTGCTAACGGCGGGCGGATTCCCGCCCCTGCTGCCCTTTCGCTCTTTCCCATTCCTTAATCATCCCCGCGAAGTTGCATGAGTAACGACACTTCTTTTTTCTGCTTTGGCGGTAACATATCGATCAGCGTTTTCATGTTCGCCGTGTATGCGCGGGCGTATTTGTCATAAGTCTGTACCGCCGGATTCTCTTTGACGAATTTCTGTGACGCGTTTTTCGTCGTCGTCTGTAATCCGTTTAGAATCATGTCCGCCTTTGCTGCTTTCATAGCGACCTTCTGGAACGCGACTTCCTCGATAATCCGTTCGATCAGTTTCATTTTGTCCGGATCCATAGGTTCCAGAAGTGGCGTTTTGCTGTTTTTTGGCGGATTGAACATTTTTTTGATTGCGTTAAATTCTTTCTTGATATTCGCTTCCGTCAAAATTTCCTTACTGCTCAAAATAGTGGTCTTTTTTTCCGCCATTTATTGAAGTTCCTCCTAACCCCCCTATATGTGCGCGCAATGCAGCGTTTTTTGGTAGTCCCTCCCTCGGTTCCAAAAGCCGCCGCCAGATAGCGCATACCGGGGGGACGGTCTGCGTCCGCGCTGCGTATATGCTTATAGCGGGACAGGCTGACCGCGTTCGTCGAAGCGATATCGTTTCCCTTTTCCCGCTTTGTGTTCCCTGTTGTGGTGTTCCTCACATACTCCTTCCAGATTGTCGAATGAAAGACTGACCGTCGGATTGTTTATGTTCTCCGGCGTCAAATATATTTTGTGATGAACTATCTTGATCGGCTTCATGTCTGCCAGTGACCGCTTCCCCCGCTCAACCTCACGGCGGCAACGCTCACAATATCCGCCCGCGTGTACGATGTACGCCGCCCGCGTATTCTTCCACGCTTGTGACTGATAAAACCATTCCGCCCAATCTTTCGCCATGCTATCCGCCCCCTTTCCTCTCCTGCCGCCTTGCGTCTATCAATCCCATGTAGTCCGCAATCAGATAGCAGAATTGTTTCCTGAACTGGTAGAACTGCCCGCGATAACAATATGTTTCGCCCATGTGTTCCCACGGCTGACTATATGCGATCGACTGATATATCTTTTCGATGATGACGCCACGGACGCCCGGATCAATGTCCCCGACGTCCATATCGTCCTTCGCTTTCCTGATCGCTTCCGCTGCCCGCTTTGAAAAGGGCGACGTCATCCCCGCGCGTGAATCCATTCTGACCGCCGCGTGAACGATCTGTCTTTCGTTGTAGTCCAGAAAATAACGCTTCACGATTCCGCCGCCCCCTCTCCGTCAAAATGTTTCTTCGTTGCTGTCCCTGAACGTCGAACGGATCCGGATCATCCCGTCAGAATCCGTGTCTATCTTGTGCGTTTTCTTGCCGATCTTGATTGTGACGTAATCGATCGAACCCTCGAACGTGGAACGGATCGCACATAACACGGTCTGAAGCTGTCCGTTCTCTTTGCTGAACATATTCTGCGCCCACATCCCCGCCGCTTCCATTTTTGCCCGGCGTTCCCTCTGACGCCGCGCTTCGTCGCAGTCGCACTCGTCCGACGCCTGTTCGTTCAAGTCGGCGGCGGAAAATCCTTCCGGTGCTTCGATGATCCGCTACTGTCCGCAATACTTACAGAATCCGATCTGTTTTGTTATTGCCCGGACGACGGGCGCGTTTGGCATACCGACGACTTCCGGTTCCCTCTCCTGTTCCGGCTCCTGTTCCGGTTCTAAGTTTTCCCCGCCCCGGATTTCCAGAACGTCACGGATCGTCAGGATGAAACAATCGAAGCCGGACTGCTGCCCGATCCTGATTGTGACCTTTACCCGAACCGCCGCCACGCCTCCCGCCGTGAATGTGACTTCCCGTTCCGCGTCTGTCGTCCCCGCCCTGCCCTCTGTCAGATTGTGCATGATTTCTTTCTTGTCGGAATCCGGCGCGCCTAACAGATTGATGATCCGCTTCGTCCAGAAGTCCGTGATCGGAAGCGTCCGTTCCCTGATACTCCGATCGGCGATCCCCTTGATCTCCGTCTTGTTTGTTGTGATAGTTAGCATTGTCTGATCCTCCTTTTTTCTTTTCCTGAATTTGCTTTATATCCTCGACGGCTCTTTCAATCCCGAACCATTCGGGCGTATATGTAGAATCCGCCGTTGATATCGTTTACCCTGACTTCCGCGTCTATGAATTTATAACCGGGATATGATTTCCTGATCCTGCTTTCCAGATATGCCCGGTCTGTCGCCATGCGCTCCGCTGTCCTTTTCCCGAACCGACAGACGGATTTTGTCACTATCGGCTTTTTCAGGTTCTTTGACGCCCTCCACCGCTTCCGCCCTTTTGGATCCTTGCTGATATAGTTCACGATCCCGGCGATATGTGTATCAGGATCCGGATCGATCCGGCGCGTCTGGTTCCTCTTTCCCTGCCCCCATATCTTTTCTAATTCGTCCCGGTTCACATCCCCGGACATAATGACGTGATGATGACAACGCGTCTTTTTCCCTTCCTCCTCCTGATACTCCGTCACACATATGTATTTCACATTATCCAGTCCCGCCTTTTTCCTCCGCCTGTTTATCCTCCTGATGAAATTCCCGAATATCCGATCCGCTTCATCCTGATCCGCCGGAAGGTGTGCGTCGTCATATGTGAACGTACACCATAGATCCCCTTCCCCGAAGTTCGCACTGACTAAATTATTCAGATACCGCTTCGCCCTTTTGCTGTTCAGGTTCTTTTGTGCCGGGCGGCTCTCTTTCCCCCTCTTTGTCCGGGGCGTGTCTTTCCTGCTACCGAATACCGGGTATATATCCGCTTCCAGTTGATCCCCCGCCTTTGTTGTCTTTGTCTGATATGCAATCCCTGCCCTGTTCTCTTTCAGGTAACGATCGATCTGATCCTGCTCCATATCCTCCAATGATTTTTTATATGATTCCTCAAAATCATAATCATCAATATATTTTTTTCTCGATCCCATGTTCCGCCCCCTGATATGCGTTCTATATAAAAATGGTTGATATCTTAATACCCATTACAAGGACGGGAAGCCGCCTTGCCCCTCTGCCATTTTATCGAACGCCTGTTCTTTTTATTGTGGCGTTATCTATATATGAAGAAAAGGCTTCCGCCCGTTCCAAAATTTCGACCGTGTATTCCGTTTCATAGATTCCTGATTCCCTCATGTCCCGCGCTCCTTTTTCTCCCGCGTTATATGCCATAAGAACGAACGTCACGTCGCCCTCATACCTCGAAAGCAATTCTTTCAGGATATAAACACCCGCGCCGACGTTCTGTTCCAGATCGTACAGATCCGAAAATCCTAAATCAGACAGGCGTTCCGCGTTGCAATCGTTTATCTGCATATACCCGGAATCCCCGGTCTGTGAACGCGCCGTCCTGTCAAAATGCGATTCGTGTTCTATAATTGCCATGACAAGCGGGAACGCGACGCCGTATTCCTGACAGATACCGAAAACAATTTCCTGATCCTTGTCCGTCATCGGGACAGGCAGCGGGACAAAATCGACGTCCTGATATGTGCGCGGCGTTTCCTCTGCTTTTCCTGTTTCAATATGTATTTCCGGCGCGATCGGCTCCGTCTGGATGACCGCGATCGGCTCCTGTGTTTTATCCGGCTCCGGCGTGACTGCCTGATATGCTATAATCACGACTGCCGCAACCGATACGACCGCCGTTCCTGATAAGATCCCGCGCCGGATCCTCTTTATTCTCCTGATCCTTTTCTTTCTGTCCCTGATTCTCCGTTTTGACATACGGCTTCCCTTCCTTTACCCCGCGGTAAAGCCAGGAAAAACCGGCTGCCACTCCTTCAAACACAAAAAAAGACCGCAAAAAGCCGGAATCCAGCCTCTTACGGTCTTCAAAACACATCTCTCCGCACGGGTAACACCCCGGCGGAAACATTATTCGATTCTTAACTATACTGTGACATTCAAAACAAAACTTCAAAAACACAACACTGCTTTTTTCATTGGCGATTATTCGTATGCTCACCAGCCCTTTTCCGGATGATGAAAGCAAAGGGTCAGGCATCGTCTCTCCTTCCTGGCAGCACCGCTCGTATTCATGACTTTTCATGTACTAATGCAATCTGCCCTGG
>OFFW01000908.1_pt1 | contig 19339 bp, 18 predicted proteins | sample 1521501 | NCBI WGS metagenome assembly OFFW01 (sample SAMEA3504107, study PRJEB24116) | mouse gut metagenome | biome: mouse gut; feature: mouse-associated habitat; material: faeces | place: Denmark | collected 2011
GTTCACCGGTAATAGTATGCTGGAATCACTGCAGGATTTTACAACGAAGATATTCCGGTTGATACAGGGATAATGTGAGGAGTGATGACATGTCGATTGATAGTATCGCGCAGTTGACTCTGTTTTCCCTGATCCTCATGAGGATGTCGGGGTTTGTCCTGATGAATCCGATACTGGGAAGAAATAATATACCGGCGCGGGTAAAGGCAGGATTGATCTTTGTGCTGGCGCTCACAGTCTATTCATCTTCAATGGAAGATGCGTTTGAGATCGTCAGTACGGTGGAATTTGCGTTTCTTCTGCTGAAGGAGTTTGCGGCGGGGTATGTAGTCGGGTACGTCATGCACTTGTTTTTTTTTATTGTGAGTTTTGCAGGATATATTATAGATTATCAGATGGGATTGTCCATGGCTACTGTGTATGATCCCCAGAGTAATGCACAGATGCCTGTGACGGGCAGTCTGCTGCAGACGTGGCTGATCTTGCTGTTCTTCGCGGTAGACGGCCATCACGCGCTGATGCGGATACTGGTGACATCAGCCGAGATTATTCCTTACGGAGGGATCGTGATCACGCAGGGGCTGGCGCTTCGGATGTTAGAGATCTTCTATGAATGCGTCTCCATGGGCGTAAGACTTTCGATCCCGATGATCGCGGCAGAATTCCTGGTGGAGATGGGAGTCGGGATCCTGAATAAAGTTGTGCCGCAGATCAGTATATTTGTGATCAACATTCAGATGAAATTAATTGTCGGCCTCGGACTTCTGGTGATCCTCTTTGCACCGACCGGTGAGTTTATAGAGAAGATCATGACGACGATGATGAAGACGGTCCGGGGGATACTGACATTCTTATAAAGGAAGTGAACACCTTTGGCGTCAGAGGAAAAAACCGAAAAAGCCACACCTAAGAAGCGAAGGGACCAACGCAAGGAAGGTAATGTCGCGTCGAGTAAGGACGTCATTGCGGTCGCTTCGCTTATCGGGTGTTTCTATTGTTTACAGTTGTTATTTCCGGCGATCTACGAGACATTGAGAGATACGATGATCTTTCAGATCACGGCGGTTGCGGAAATAGATGAATTATCGTTGGGTAACCTGCAGATGCTAGGTATGAAGACGGTCAAGGATCTGGCGAAATGTATCTTTCCGCTAGGGGTGATCAGCCTGACGATCGGGGTAGTTGCAACCGGCATACAGACACGGTTCAACGTTACCACAAAACCTTTAAAGTTCAAGCTCAGCAAGCTGAACCCTCTTAAGGGGATCAAGAATATGTTCTCCGCCAAGCAGGTTGTGGAGCTTTTGAAAGCAGTGATCAAGATCATCATCCTCGGAGTGATCCTGTATGGGATCTTGAAGGACGAGATCGTGGTGATCGCACAGATGATGGATATTGATCCGCTCTCTTCTTCGGCGTATGTCTTAAAGGAGATCGTCAGCATGGTCCTGAAGGTCGGGATGGTCTTCGCAGCCATTGCGGGATTCGATTATTTCTATCAGAGATGGTCTTATGAGAAGAATCTTAAGATGACCAAAGAAGAGGTTAAAGAAGAATTCAAACAGTCAGAAGGAGATCCGAAGATCAAGGGTAAGATCCGAAGTCTCCAGCAGAGTATGGCAAGAAGCAGGATGATGCAGGCGGTGCCTGACGCGGATGTTATCATCCGTAACCCTACGCATTACGCGGTGGCGCTCAGATATGATATAGATAAGGACAATGCGCCGGTGGTGATAGCCAAGGGACAGGATCTGATCGCACTTAAGATCGTAGAGATCGCGGAGAACCATAAGGTTACCGTGATCGAGAACAAGCCGCTGGCAAGAGGGATCTATGCTTCGACCCCGCTGGGAGGACAGATCCCGGCGGAATATTATGGAATGGTAGCGGAAATCCTCGTCGAGGTATTCCGAATGAATAAAAAGTTGGTGTAGAAGATGAAGAATATATTGAATAACGCGGTGTCATTGATCGTAGTCATGATCGTATTGCTGCTGATCATACCGTTAAGTCCGTTTTTTCTGGACGTTATGATTATACTGAATATTGCGGTATCTCTGATCATCCTGTTGGTCAGTATGAATATCAAAGAGGCGCTGGAATTCTCCATCTTCCCATCTTTGCTTCTTATCACGACATTATACCGTATCGGGATCAATATCTCATCCACGAGAAGTATCTTGAGTAATTCAGGTACGGCGGGGCAGGTAATTAAGTCCATGGGTGATTTCGTTCTCCAGGGAAATGTCGTTGTCGGTGTTATCATCTTCCTGATCATCGTGTTGGTTCAGTTCCTCGTTATTACCAAAGGCGCGGAACGTGTGGCTGAGGTAGCGGCGAGATTTACGTTGGACGCTATGCCCGGTAAGCAGATGGCGATCGACGCGGATCTTGGAAGCGGACTGATCACAGAGGACGAGGCGAAGGCAAGACGTTATAAGATTCAGAAAGAGGCGGACTTCTATGGTTCCATGGACGGTGCTACGAAGATCGTAAAAGGTGACGCGACGATGTCTCTCATCATCACGGCGGTCAATTTCCTCGGCGGCTGTGTGATTGGTATGGTACAGGGAACCATGGGATTTACCGAAGTACTTCAGGTATATTCCATCGCCACCATCGGCGACGGACTGGTATCACAGATCCCGGCGCTTTTGATCTCTACGGCGACAGGTATGATCGTAACCAGAGCGGTTGCAGAAGACAGCCTGAACTTAGACGTTACAAGACAGTTCGCGGCGCAGCCGCGGGCGATCATGATCGCCGGCGGCGTGCTGGCGATTCTTCTGGCGGTTCCCGGGATGCCGAAGTTCCAGCTGGCGGTCATCGCACTTGTCATGATGCTTGGCGGATGGTATCTGATGCGGCGTATGGAAGAATTTGCCGCGGTTCCCGAGCAGGGCGCCATGACAATGGGCGGCATGGGACCCGAGGAAGCCGAGCAGATGGCAGAAGAGGACAATTTCAAAGATATCAACAGTGTGTATTCTCTGATCTCCGTAGAACCCATCGAGATGGAATTCGGTTACAGCCTGATCCCTCTCGTGGATGAGGCGAGCGGAGGAAGGATGATCGACCGTATCGTGATCTTCCGCCGGCAGTATGCACAGGAGATGGGCCTGGTTATCCCGTCTATCCGGCTGCGGGACAGCTCAAGCCTCAATACGAATCAGTATGTGATCAAGATCAAAGGGGAAGAGGTCGCGAAGGGAGAGATCCTGGTAGACTATTATCTTGCGCTTGAGCCGCCGAACCTTGAGAAAGAGATCGATGGTATAGATACGATCGAGCCGGCATATGGTATTCCGAGTAAATGGATCACGGTAGACAAAAAAGAGATGGCGGAGATCTACGGATATACGGTTATCGACCCGTTATCGGTTATGCTGACCCATCTGTCGGAGACGGTGAAGAAGCATGCCTATGAGCTGCTGAACCGTCAGGAAGTCGTACGCCTGGTCGACAATATGAAGAAGCAGTCGCCGGAGCTTGTGGATGAATTGATCCCGACCCTCATCTCATTTGGTAATTTCCAGAAGATCCTGACAAACCTCTTGAAGGAAGGTATACCGATCAAGGATATGGAGACTATCATGGAGACGATCGTAGATTCCTCCATGACGGTCAGGGATCTGGATACCATCACGGAGAATATCCGTGTGGCGTTGAAGCGGACCATCACAAGGAGGTTCTGCGAAGGCAACAGCATGAAGGTAGTAACATTGGATGCAGAGCTGGAGAAGAATATCATCACCAGCCTGACCAACGGAGAGCACGGCATGTATCTTGCGCTCAGCCCGGATGTGATGCAGGGCGTGATCACACAGATGTCCGAGGAAGTGAAGAAGTTCCAGGAGCTTGGGCAGTCTCCGGTGGTACTTACGAGCCAGGTGGTAAGACTGCATTTCTACAGGCTGATCGACCAGTTCTTCCCGGATGTATATGTGCTTTCGTTCAATGAGATCAGCAATAACATCCAGATACAGGCAGTGGGAAATATCACGATGTAGATGCATGAAGCAGGAAATATAACTCAATGGAGCAGCTAATATGAACACACAGGAATTATACAAAGAGAAGACGAATGAAGAGCTTTTAAAAATGTATAAAGAGTCGGGCAGCCTTGAGATCAAGCAGGAGATCGTCATGCGCTATATCTATCTTGTGAAGAGTATTGCGCTGCAGATGAGAGATATCTACGTGAGCTTTTCGCAGGTAGACGATATTATCAGCGAGGGAGTGATCGCGATCATGTCCTCGCTTGATAAGTTTGATATGGATAAAAATGTGAAGTTCGAGACATTTATCTCGAAGCGGATCAAAGGCATGATCATAGACCTGGCAAGGAAACAGGACTGGGTGCCAAGAAGTACAAGAAAGAGTACGAGAGATATTGAAGAAGCGGTGACAACGTTATATAATAGATTAGGGTACTATCCTTCTGTGGAGGAAGTGACGAAGTATCTGAACATTACTCCGGAGAAATATCAGGAGACGATGAGGAAGGCGGCGTTATTTAACGTACTCTCATTGGATATGGTGCTTGCGGAAGCACAGGGGAATGAGATCGGGGTGAAGCTGCCGCATGGAGAGAAAAATGATCAGCCTGAGAGCCAGTTTCTTAAGAAAGAGCTGACCGAAGTCCTTGCAGAAGGGATCGGGACGCTCAAGGAGAACGAGCAGCTGGTGATCTCGCTGTATTATATAGATGAGCTGAATATGAGGCAGATCGCGGATGTGCTCAAGGTAAGCGAACCGAGGGTTTCCCAGATCCATACGAACGCGATCAAGAAGCTACGGAAACATATGGAAAGATTTAACGAAGAAAAGGAGAGCTAAGATGTTTCAAGGATATTATGATCTGACGTCCAACATGATCACACAAAACCGGAATATGAATATTATCAGTAATAATATGACGAATATTTCCACACCTGGCTATAAGGAAGACCGTCTGATGCAGAGTACCTTCCGTGACGAGATGATCTACCGGTATGACAGAGACGGCAAGACTCCGGTGGGGACGGTGTCCCGGATGAATATCGCAGATGAAAGAGTGACCGATTACTCAGAAGGAGGCATCAGAGAGACGGGTGCGGCGATGGATGTCGGCTTGACCGGCAGCGGATTCTTCGCGATCCAGACGGATAACGGCGTCGTATATACACGGAACGGTTCCTTCAACCTGGATAACAACGGATATCTGCTTTTACCGGGAGTCGGTCGTGTGCTCGGGACGAACGGGCCCATCCAGCTTACGACGGATGAGATCGTGATCGATAAGCAGGGGAATATCACCAATGAAGGCGGGACACAGTTCTTCGGAACGCTCAGGATCGTAGATTTTGCAGATTACAGCCAGCTTACCAAGATCACCGGAGGAGTATTCCAGGCGAACGCGCAGCCGCAGGCGGCGGAGGGGGTGACGGTCACCCAGAAGTACCTGGAAGATTCCAACGTATCTATGGCGGAAGAGATGACGAGGATGATGAGCGGCCAGCGTGTGCTGCAGAGTTCGGCGCAGCTTCTTAAGATGTATGACCAGCTGATGTCAAAGATGGTGATCTTAGGATCTGCAACATAGTGCAGGCTTTGCGGTTTCACGTAATCAGGCAGAAGTTTTACAGGAGGGAGACGAGTAGATATGTATACATCATTTTATACCGCCGCAAGAGGGGCGATGGAAGAGCAGAAGAAATTAGACGTTGTCGGCAATAACCTGGCGAATGCGAACAACTACGGTTATAAGGCGAAGACATCTGTGTTCTCGGATCTGATGTACTATAATCTGAATAACTATACCGGAGAGGATACGCCGCTGAAAGCGGGCACGGGTATTGTTGTGGAGAAGACGAATACGAATTATAATCCCAGCGCATATGTGACTACCAACGGGAAATTCGATTACGCGATCGTAGAGAAGGGATTCTTCATGCTGAGAAGCCCGATCACGAATGAGATTACATATACAAGGAACGGACGTTTCAGTATGTCAAAGCGGGGGGATGAATTCTATCTGGTGAATGACAACGGTAATTTCGTCCTTGACCAGAACAGGAATCCGATCCGGGTGATAGACGGGGAAGAATTGAGCAGCCAGATCGGCGTATACGGCTTTACGATCCTGGACGGGATGCAGAGCGTGGGGAACAATGAATTTGCACCGGTCCTGAAGAATGGGGAACCCTTCCTGATGCCGGGCGCGAAGCTGGTGGATCACGCGTTGGAGATGTCGGGAGTGGATGTTGCCGATGACTTCACGCGTATGATCGAGGCTCAGAGAGCATACTCTTATGCGCTTAAGATGGTGCAGACGTCGGATGAGATCGTGAATACAATAAATACATTGAGATCATAGAGAGGTGGCTTATGGCAATAAAATCTTATGAAGAGATGAATGAATTAGAGATAGATATCCTTAAGGAGATCGGCAGTATCGGCGGCGGCAATGCGGCGACAGCCTTGTCCAGCATGCTGAGCGCGAAGGTGAATATGTCCCTTCCGGGCGTAGAGATCCTGGGATTTAACGAGGCGTTGGATCATCTGGGGGATCCGGAAGAACTGGTTGCGGCGATATTCGTGGAGATGTCGGGCGAACTAAGCGGGATCATGCTGTTCGTTCTGACGAAGGAGTTCTCAGACGAGATCCTGTTCAGGATGCTTGGGAAGGCGGATTCTGATTTCCTGGCGCTTGATGAGATAGACTCTTCCGTGCTGATCGAGATCGGGAATATCGTGATATCGTCATATATTACGGCGATGGCGTCCCTGACCGGTGTAAATGTGGAATTATCGGTTCCGCAGCTCGCTCTGAATATGTTGGGCGGGATCATGAGTGTTCCGATCGCGATGATGGGGCAGCACTCAGACAGAATCATGATGATAACGGGAGAATTCAAGATAGACGGCAAGGCATTGAACAGTAACATGCTGCTTCTGCCGGATGTAGAATCGTTGAATGTTCTTATGAAAAAACTAGGAGTTGAGTAGGGCGATGGAAAAGAAGATATCGGTCGGGATAGCTGACATGAAGATAACAAGACAGGAAGGCATATTGATCACATATGCACTTGGGTCATGTATCGGGATCTCTTTCTATGATCCGATGATCAAGCTGGGAGCGCTTCTTCATATTATGCTTCCTGAAAAGGGAAGAGGAAATGACAGCAATATATACAAATTCGCAGATTCGGGGATCCAGGAAACGCTTCGGAAGCTGTGTGCTTACGGGGCTGTGAAGAAGAGGCTCGTATGCAAGATCGCCGGAGGCGCCAAGATGTTCGAGATGAAAGGCGGCGGCGGACTGGGGAATATAGGGGAGCGGAATGCCCAGAATGTTAAGAGGATCCTGATGGCGGAAGGGCTGCGTATCACAAGCGAGGATACCGGCGCCAATTATGCCAGGACCATGCTGCTTGACGTAGGAACAGGAAAGGTATATATCCGTTCGGCTGGGAAACCAGAACGGATGTTGTAGGCCTTTGTCCGGGATATCGGTTTCATGGCTGTAAAGCCTGTCGGATAAGTCGGCGGCGAAAGAAGCCGGCAGATGTTATGTGAGGCGGGTGTTGCGCCGATAAATATACATAGAGTATAAAGGAGTGAAATGTGTATGGCTGATACAGAGATTTTATTGGAATCAGGAACAAATGAGATTGAGATAATGCAGTTCACCATATTCGGCGAATTATATGGAATCAATGTAGCAAAAGTACGGGAGATCATGATGGCGGATAAGGTAAAGCCGGTACCGCATTCTCATCCCGCTGTCGAGGGGATATTTAAGCCAAGAGAGACTCTTCTGACAGTGATCAATCTGCCGAAATATCTGACCGGCCAGATCGGAGAGAAGAATGACAGAGATCTGTTCATCATCACGAACTTTAATAAGATGCACATTGCATTCCGTGTGCATACCGTGGTTGGGATCAGCAGGATTTCCTGGGAGAATATCCAGAAGCCGGATAAAGCGCTTACCAACGGAGAAGACGGAGTGGCGACCGGTATCGCGCAGTGCGGCGGGCATCTTGTCACGATCCTGGATTTTGAAAAGATCGTAGCGGAGATCGCGCCGGAGACCAGTATCCAGGTGCATGACATTGATGCGCTTGGAGAGCGGATACCAAGGGATCAGCCGATCATACTTGCGGAGGATTCGATCCTGCTGACGAAGATGATCAAAGATTCTCTGTTCCGTGCAGGATATGGCAATCTGAAGAACTTCAACAACGGCAAAGAGGCATGGGAGTATCTGGAGAGTATCCGCAATGATTCGGACTTCTATAAGAAGGCGGCGCTGCTGATCACAGATATCGAGATGCCGGAGATGGATGGACACCGCCTGACAAAGCTTGTGAAGGACGATGAGAAGATGCGGAGGATGCCGGTTATTATCTTCTCTTCCCTGATCAACGAAGAGATGCGCCGCAAAGGCAAGCAGCTCGGCGCGGATGAGCAGTTGTCAAAGCCGGAGATAGGGCGTCTGGTAGAGATCATGGACGAATTATTAGACCGGAGGGATGGTTAGATGGATAATTGTGTAGTAAGACAGGCTATAAAGGATCAGCGGACAGACGCGGTGATCGGATATGAGCTTCTGATCCAGGAAGATCAGAGCAGCTTATACAATCCGAGTTCGGACAGCGTGGCGGCGAATACGATGGTTTCGTTCTTGTCTGAGAATTCTGATCGCATATTTAAGGATAAGAAGACGTTCATGACGTTTACGCCGACGCTTCTCTTTCGGAACACTCCGAAGATCTTTGACAAAGAGAAGGTTGTGATACAGATTGAAGATAATATCGTGGTCCATGCACTGGCAGCGATCCTGATCAGTAAATACCGCGAAGAGGGATATCATTTTGCGATCAATGATTTTCAGTTTACGCCGAAATATTTCAGCATGTTAGAGCATGTGGATTATATTAAGATGGATATCTCGAATAAGATGGATGAGGAACAGATGCGTTCCGTCGCCAATGTGGTGGATATGGCGCATGGTTTTCAGAAAGAATTCATCGCCACAGGCGTGAACACCAAAGAAGTCTATGACCGTGCGGTAGAATTGAAGGCAGATTATGTAGAAGGAAATTATATCTCTGGTTCTGCAATCACGAAGACCAGCCGGATGGATTTCATGCAGGGGAATCTCTATCAGCTGATCATTGAGATCACGAAGGATGAACCGGATGTGGAGATTCTTGAGGAGATCATAACCCGGGATGCATCCTTGACATACGCCTTGCTTAAGATGGCGAATTCGGCATATTTTGCCGTGCACCATGAGACGACGTCTGTGCGGCAGGCGTTAGTGCGTGTCGGCATCAGCCAGCTGAAGCAGTGGGTTTACCTGCTGAGTTTTGAAGATAAGGAGAATTCATCGGAAGAGCTTCTTAAGACCTCCTTCATGCGTGCGAATTTCGCGTCCGCACTGGTCAAGAAGCTGAAGAAGTTCTCTATCAACAGTTCGGACGCGTACCTGATGGGTATGTTCTCAACGCTGGAATATATGATCGACGCGCCGATCGCAGATATCCTCTATGAGATCCCGATCATAGATGCGATCAAAGACGCGCTTATATCCAGAGAGGGAGAGGCAGGCAGGCTCTTTGAGCTGATCCTCTGCTATGAGAATGCGAATTGGAGCGAGATCAAAGTGATCGCGGAAGAACTGGGGCTTAAGACGAACGAGATGGCACAGATCTATATGGATTCTGTGGAAGAGGTTAATAATATCTGGGACAATGTCGTGGGTATGAGCGAGAATGAAAATGAGAATGAATCCGGCACGGCAGAATAGAAGATGCATATACTGATTGGTAGTATAGTATACTTGGAAGTCCTATACATCAAAGCGGAGGTGGCTTATGATCAGCGGTATTTCAGGAGTCAGTCATATGACGGGCGTCCTGGCGGTTCAGCCTTATAGGGGTGCAAAGCAGAATACAGAATATGCGGCGCCGGCATCTAAGTCCGGTATGCAGCCTGCGCAGAAAGCCGGCGCAGTCTATCCGGGGCGCGGAGCGAGTCCGGGAACACCGGTAGAACCGGTATCGCCTGTAAAAGCGGTGACTTCGCAGGGAACTCGTGGGATTGCGTATGCAATTCCTTTCCTGAGAAAGGGCATGGATCCGGCGGAGTTGTCCGTGCGTATGCGCATGCAGTATATTGACCCGGAAACTGGTCAGAAAGCTGCGGGAGTAACGGCAGGCGAGACCGGACAGAGAGTACCGGGAGCAGAAGGCAGCCAGAGCACGGCAGGGGTACAGGAAGCATCCGGTGAGAAAGAGTGTCAGACATGTAAGGAAAGAAAGTATCAGGACGGTTCGGATGATGCGGGAGTTTCTTATCAGACTCCGACACATATAGCGCCGGAACAGGCGGCGTCTGCGGTAAGAGGACATGAGATGGAGCATGTCGTGCGGGAGCGCGCGTCGGCAGAACGCGAAGACCGGCGTGTGGTCAGCCAGTCGGTCTCCATGCATACGGCGATCTGCCCGGAGTGCGGCAGGGTCTATGTATCCGGAGGAACGACCAGGACTACGACGGCGTCCGATCCGAAACCGGATCAGCCTGCAGCAGACGGGAATGCCAGGGGCGGATCTGACGTTGCTGCGTAAATGCATGCCTTTAAAAATGAACAACAAGAGATAGAACACGAGAATAAGAGAGAGAGGATGTATATCCATGCGAAAAAGTATTAATAAGATGGTTGGAATCCGAGTCGCTACGACGGTTGCTGCGGTGCTTATATACAGTTTTGCAGTTACGGCGAATATTTTTGTTATAAAAGATACGCAGAAGGCCAGCATCGAGGCGACGACATTGTTGGACACGATTGAGAAAGCAGAGGTGGCACATTACAAATGGTCAGGCGGACTGAGTAATGCACTGTATGCCGGGAAGGAATTCACCGGAAGTATAGACCCGACGACTTGTGCCCTGGGGCAGTGGCTCTACGGGGAGGCGGCTACGGATAATGAGAAGGTACTTGCGTTAAGAGCAGAATTGGAGCCTTTGCATAAGGAACTGCATGAATCTGCAAGCTATGTCCTGGACATGATGAAGACGGATCCGGCAGGCGCGCAGGAGTATTACCAGAATACGATCCAGGCTAACCTGACAACGCTGGTCGGCGTTCTGGATGAAGTCGTGGAAGAGGGAACTGTGTTGAAGGACGCCAGTGCGGCAAGTATGAACCGGACGCTCCATATCGTACAGATCGTGTCCGGAATCTGTTTCTTCCTTGCCTTGTTCTTCCTTCTCAGTCTGGTAAGGTACGTATTGAAACAGATCGTAAAGCCTATGGTCTATATCAGCAGCAAAGTGAGTCCGCTTATGGAAGGAAATCTCAAACTTGATATTGAGTATGAGGCGGAAAATGAACTGGGCGACCTGGCGAATGTCCTGAGGACTTCGATGAAAGTAATAGAAGGATACGTCGAGGATATTGACCGCATCATGGGGCAGCTTGCAAAAGGCAACTTCAATGTGGGCACATCCGCAACCTATATCGGAGATTTCCAGACGATCGAACGAGCGATCAATAGTTTTACACGGACGCTGTCTTCGGCGATCGGCAGTATCGGGAATGCGGAGCGGCAGATCTCGGGCAATGCAGATCAGTTATCCAGCAGTTCGCAGTCTCTGGCGCAGGGCGCGACAGAGCAGGCAAGCGCGGTAGAGCAGCTCTATGCGACGTTGGATGAATTGTCCAAGACGGCATCTAAGAATGTAGACATGGCAAACGAGGCGCAGAACAATGCGAAGCTGACCGGCGAGCAGGTTACCGTAAGCAGCCGTCAGATGGAAGAGATGGTTGCGGCCATGAAGGATATTACACAGGCGTCCCATAAGATTAACGAGATTATTGTAACCATTGAGAATATCGCGTTCCAGACCAATATCCTTGCCCTGAATGCGGCGGTAGAGGCGGCGCGCGCGGGATCGGCGGGTAAAGGATTCGCGGTAGTGGCGGATGAAGTACGCAGCCTTGCGGCACAGTCTGACGGAGCTGCGAAGGAGACCAAGGATCTTATCGAAGAGTCGGTTCACGCGACAGAACGCGGAAGCGCGATCGTCGATGAAGTATCCGTGACACTGCAGAAGACTCTGGATCTTGTGACGAAGTCCAACACTGCGATCGGTTATATCGCAGATGCGATCAATGGCGAGGCGGAATCCATTAAGCAGGTAACAGACGGGATTGCCCAGATCGCGGAGGTTGTCCAGACGAACTCTGCAAGCAGCCAGGAATCTGCGGCAGTCAGCGAAGAGCTCTTCGATCAGGTACGCCTGCTCCGTGAAGAGACAGGAAGATTCCAGCTTAAGAAATAATTTGCTTGTGTATTTGTTGTATTGCAATCGTTTTATAAAAGAGAGTACCGGATCATCATCAAAAAGTGATGATCCGGTACTCTCTTTTTGCTGTTATATATAAAAGGATTAATGTCTTGGATTGTCTTTTATGACCATACATGCCTTGGTGGCTTCCACAGTTACGTCGGAGATGAGTTTGTTGGTATAATAACTTATGAGCGGATCGACGGCGGCGGGGGGAGTGACGATGTATTTCGGCAGCAATCCGTTCATCGCCAGCGCAACCGTGTCGGCTTTGCAGCGTTCGCAGGTGCAGACGTCAAACTGGCGCATGAAGTAGATGATCTTGTCCTTTACGATCTCTTCCATAACGTTCAGGTAGACAAATTCTGGTTCCGGTTCTGGTTCCGGCTCGGAAGCAGGAGCAGATTCCGGTACGGGTGATCCGGCGGCAGGCATGTCCGCAGACTTTGGTGTTGTGTCTTGCTGAGCCGTCGCTATGTCAGCAGAAGCCGAATCAGCCTGATCCGATGGCGCTGTTTGCTGATCCGATGTTGCGTCTTGCTGAGTTGTCGCTATGTCAGCGGGAGCTGAGTCGGTCTGAGCTTGATCCGATGTTGCGCCTCGCTGAGCTGATGACACGTCTTGCTGAGTTGTCGCTGTGTCAGCGGGAGCTGAGTCGGTCTGAGCCTGATCCGATACTGTATCTTGCTGAACCGGAGCGGCGGCAGTTTGCGCTGCGTCTTGCTGAACCGTCGTTGTGTCAGAAGAAGCCGAGTCAGTCTGAGCCGTAGCTGCATCTTGTTTAGGCGGAGTCGGATCAGCAGGAACTGATGCCGCGTCCGGCTGAACCGAAGCTGGACCGGCAGAATTTGGAGCAGTGTCCGGTTGAGAGGAAGCTGCGTCGGAATTCGATGCGGTTTCCGACGATACAGGCTCTGTTGTCCCGCTTTGCGCTGCAGCGCCGGAATCTGTCCCGGCATCAGCAGGAGCATCGGAAACGCCCTGCGTGTCGGCAGGCTCTTCCTGCGTCTTGGCAGCTGCGCCGGCATCCGGAGATGCGGCGGCAAGCTGTGCTTCAAACTGGTTGGATAATTCCTTCTGGATCAATTCTGCTACAGGATCTTCGCCTGTCGTATCGATCACAGATATATTCTGTGCCGGAGCAGGCGTACTTACCGGAACAGGTTCCGGATTAGCGTTTACGGTATGGTTGGCGGCAGGGCTGCCTGATTCATCCTTTGCTGCCTGCCCGTCAGAAGGGGCGCCATTCCCCGCATCAGGCTGTCCGGCGGCTGCATTCTCAGGAGCCGCCGCTGCAGGGGATGCGGATTCTTCATTTTTCCCGGATTCTTCTGCCGTGTTCTGTGAATCATGCCCGGCAAGCAGGTTCAGGACATGTGCGGTTTTATTACTTCTTCTTGCCATTCTGTGATTACCTCCTTAAAGTAGCCTGACGGAAGCCCTCCGTACGGCTTACGACTTCTTTGACAAAGCTTTTATAATCTATGGATGGGTTGGCGTGTGGTGCATGGTCAAATACACTTAAGCCATGTGCAGGCGCTTCCGCTACGGTAACGCTGGTACGGATCTGTACGTCGAATACATGGGTCCCCATTTGTGCGGCAATATTGTCAGCCATCTCTTTTACTTCGCGGGCAAGCAGTGTCCGCGGGTTGAACTTCGTAAGGATGATCCCCAGGATGTTCAGGTTCGGGTTCACACTCTGGCGGACGGAATCAACAGTCTCCTTCAACTGGGAAACACCCAGGAGACTCAGGATCTCGGGTGCCATCGGTATGATCAGATGGTCGGACGTCGCATACGCATTCACCGTCAGAATATTCAGAGCAGGAGGCGTGTCGATAATGATATAATCATAGTTGCCCGCTATGGGAGCCAATGCCTTCTTAAGAAGGACGTCTCTGTCGGAAGATGTGAATTCAAGTTCCGCACCGCTCAATAAGATATTCGAAGTAATGATATCACAGTAGTCAGTCTCCTGGATCGCATCCTGGATCGGGATCTGTCCGGTCAGTACGTCATAGATCGTATGGCATTCTTCGATATCAAGTCCGAGGCTGAATCCCAAACTACCCTGTGGGTCCAGATCAATCGCCAATATTTTTTTATCATAAAAAGAGCTCAATCCGGCAGCCAGTGCGCTGGATGTCGTTGTCTTGCCTACGCCGCCTTTCTGGTTCGTAAGTGCGATGATAGTAGCCAAAATAATTCCTCCATTCGTAATTAAAACTTGTTCTAACTATTATTTAAAGTATACTATATGCCGATAAATAAGTACAGAATAAATTTGAATTTGTAGAAATGCGGTTTTTCGCGCGTCTCATTGGTCTGTGGACAATAAGCAGTAAGACAAAGAAAAGGAGAGATTGATATGGCTACAGTAGGTGGATTGACTACGTCAACAAGCAGCAGCATCAGAGGATATGGCGGTCTTGCCAGTGGTTTGGACAGAGATACCCTGATCGAGGGTATGACTTCGGGTACTACCAGTAAGATCACGCAGCAGCAGAAGAAGCAGCAGCAGTTGGAATGGAAGCAGGCGGCGATCCAGAATATTACCAGCAAGCTGCTTGATTTCGCGAATAAATATACTTCATCATGGAGTTCCAGTACGAACTTATTTAGTTCTATGTTCTGGGGCAGGAATAAGATCACAACGACGGGAACGAACAGTAAGTTTGTGTCTGTGTCAGGAAGCGGGACGTCGGCAGAGGGCGTGACGATCATGGGCGTGAAGCAGTTGGCGCAGAAGGCGAAGTGGTCAACTGACGTGGGTGTATCGAAGCAGGAGTTATCAACAGGGAACGTTGATATCAGGGAGACATATGATATACAGGAATTGAGAGAGAAGGAGCTTACTTTTAAATTAGGCGATGGTGCAAATGCTAAGACTTATACACTTACACTAAAGACATCCGAGAAGTTAGAGGATGGGACTACCAAGACATATGATTATAGTACTCCGGAGGAGGCTATGAAGTCGATTAATGAACAGCTAGGTAAGATTGAGGTCTCTGTTAATGGGAAAACAGAAAAACTTTCGGAGTATGTTCAGCTTAAACAAAATGCTGGTAAATTCGAATTTACCGGTGGTGGTAAGGGGAATAATCTTGAACTTACCGGGGGATCTGCGTTAGAGTATTTGGGATTTGCTAAAGATTTGAAGCATAACTTTAAGGACGGAGCGGTAACGGCGACTGAAGATGCAGATAAAAAGTTAATTGACCATGTATCTTTTGCAAGACTGATGGATGGAAAGAGCCTGAGATTTTCTTATAATGGGAAGACGGCAGAGATCTCCATGCTGAGTAGGGAAGAGATTGACAAGTTAACAGCAGGAATGGATGAAAATAATCCGACTAGTGTTAAAGAAACCACGCAGAAGGTATTTGACGCACTGCAGGAATCCATACAGAGTCAGTTGGATGATGCATTTGGAAAGGGAAGAGTTCAGGTTGGTAAAGCGAACGTTGATGCTACTATGGTTGATGGTAAGATTAAGGTTACAGGCGCGAATCTGACTTTTAAGACTACGAAGCCAGATGGCAGTGAAGATAAGACATCTACATTTAAACTTGTAACTGGAAATCTGGATGTTGAATATGCCTTGGGATTGCGGGATGGTATGTCAAACCGTATAAATATGAATGAACAGCTTAAGAATGATTCGAGGTTAAATTTTAACCAAGAAGAAACGACAACGGATGCGGAAGGGAATACCATCACGAGGAAGTATACAACTATTTCAATTAATGACGCAACCGGTGACAAAGCGATTAGAGTTTATGAAGATGATACAATGAATTCTCTGATGGAGAGGATTAACAATAACAAAGATGCCGGAGTAAAGATCAGCTATCAGGAAGCAGCGGATAAATTTACATTTACTTCTACAGAGGAGGGAGCCAGTGGAACAGTCAAGCTTCGGGGACCGGCAAAGGTTCTTTTCGGGCTTACGGGGAACGAGTATGTAAACGAAAGTGGTCAGGACGCAATTGTTGCCGTGAAATATGCAGGTTCAGACGAAGCGGTTGAAATAACCCGTGGAAGCAATTCATTTACGATAGACGGATTAACGATCAATGTGAAAGGCAAATTTGGTTACGACGAGAGCGGAGATCTGATCGTGGATGATCCGGATTCTGTGGTTGAGATTGACGCTCAGGTCGACGCAGATACCATCGTAGACGCTGTCAAGAGCATGATAGAAGAATACAACTCCATCATCGAGCTGGTCAACAAAGAAGTGAAGACCAAGCCGGACCGCGATTACGAGCCGCTTACCACAGAGCAGAAGAAGGAATTATCAGAAGACGAGATCGAAGCATGGGAGAAGAAGGCGAAGGAAGGCTTGCTCTATGCAGACAGCGATATCCGTAGCCTGACCAGTGATCTGCGGTTTATTATCGACGGAGGGATCGCACAGGAATTGGCGGAGATGGGTATCACGACTTCCAGCACATATTCTGACAACGGTAAGATCACGTTAGACGAGTCCAAGTTCCGTGCGGCGCTTGCAAGCAATCCGGAACGTGTTCAGGAGCTCTTTGCAGAGTCTTCTGTTAAGAATACGAATGGAAACGGTTATTCCAAAGGAATCGCAACCAACCTTAGGAATGTCCTGGATAAATATGTCAACACCACAGGCGCTATGGAGAGCAAGGGTATCCTGATCCGGAAGGCAGGGCACGAGAGCTCACCGATGAGTGTTACGGATAATAATATGTACAAACAGCTGGATGCGATCAAGAAGCAGATCGCGAAGCTGCAGGAGCGTCTGGAGACGGAGCGCGACCGTTATATCAAGCAGTTTACCAGCCTGGAGACTCTGATCTCCCAGATGAACAACCAGAGCGGTTGGTTAAGTCAGTTCGGCGGCTATTAAAGCTTTTAAATTGAGTACTTAGGCGTCTCGTCTCATTGCAGATCGAACACTGCATATCCATGATCCGAAGATCAGGATATGCGGTATACGGCAATGAGGCAGGCGCCAGAACTGGAAAAAGGGGAAGAATATGTATCAGAATGGATATGAACAGTATAAGATGCAGTCTGTAAATACGATGACACGCGGAGAGATGCTTCTTCTGCTGTATGATGAGCTGACCAAGCGCCTGACCAGGGCGCAGATTGCGTTGAATGATAAGAACTATGATTTGTTTGACAGGTCCGTCCAGAGATCCAGGGAGATCGTGCGGTATCTGGACGATACTCTGAATATGGAATATAGTATCAGTTATGAACTGCGGAGGATGTATGAATTCTTCCTCTTTGAACTTAGCAGGCTGCAGGCGGGAAGGAACAGCGCCGTGGTCGATGAATTGAAACCTCTCGTTGCGGAGCTTCGCGATGCGTTCAAAGAAGCCAGCAGGACTGCCGCTGTGTAGGAGGTCTTATGGAGAACAGAGAAGAGTTATATTCGGAGGTCTTAAAGAGAGTACAGCGGAACTACATGCATATGGTAGAGATCGAACGGATAACCAGGGAGCTTGGGACCGCATTATCCAGTAATGACCGAGAGTCCGCGCAGCTCTTGATCAAGATGAGACAGAGTGAGATGGATCTTGCCGATGAGACGAAGCAGGAGATACAGCTTCTGATCCGTTCGGCGGGGGATGAGAGGGAGAGGCTTCTGTCATGGCTTAAGGGCGAGACGAAAGAGACGCCGGAGAGTTTTGAAGAGAAGAAGATCTTGGAGCTTAGTAATCAGCTGCGGCAGGTTACGCGGCGTGCCATTGATGTAGATAAGGCGATCAATTCAAGGCTTGCAGGGAAAGATTCCTATTATCAGAAGGCGAAGATGTGATATCACAGAGAATATCTTTCAGATAAAAAGAATAGTAATATCATAGAAGGCTGTTGCAAAATGGCAGATTTATCTGCATTTTGCAGCAGCTTCTTTGCAGAAAGGCGGTCGTACAACCGCAAATAAGGCGTTATCCCGGAGTAATGCTCCAGACCGGCCCGCCTGCCTGCGCCCTGGTGCTGAGTTCGTTCAGGATCAGCTGAAGATCCCAGGGCTGCTGCGTATTCTCAAGGCTGACAGGGTCGGCGATGCGTACCTGGGTTCCGGACCAGTAGTCGGCGATGATGATGAAATGCCCTCCCTCGGTAAAATGTCCCGGTCCCATCAGTGCGATCAGGATATTTCCGCCGGACAGCGCAGAGAGCACGCCTTCCACGGAGTAATCGGTAAAAGGCGCCGCTTTAAATCCGAATGCTTCCGCACATTCCGGGATGAATTCATGTTTCGTGCCATGTCCCGCGGACCAGTAGCCGTGTTCCGCCGCCCACGCCGCCATATCAGACGGCGTATAGGAAGACGAGGTGAAGCTGGATACGATCATGGCAAGAGCGGTAGGCCCGCATCCATAGGTATGAAGAGGATCCTGTCCGCCATAGAGGTAGTCTGCCCATCGGACGTCCGATTGATTATAGTATGTAAGGGTTCCGATGCTGCTCTTTAGCGACAGCGTATAACGTCCGTCCGTCACCGCCGGAGCTTCCTCGGGGTCAGGGGCAGCCTCCGGCAGGGAGATCTCCGGGCGGGGCGTGCCGGAGGCAAGGTCGCACCTGGTGATCGGCATGCACAGGAATACCGCAAGAAGGAGGATTCCGTATAATAGTTTCTTTCGCATAGATTTATTCTCCATAAATATAAGTTATTTAGAATTTATTGACTGGTCATTGAATAAACAGTATAGTATAATAAAATAATATGATATAATATCGCTTTATAATAGCTTTATAGAGCGCCGGCGTGCCAGGTATAGCACAATGTAAACAGTATGACGCAATTATACAATAGATATCGGTATTTGTGGTAAAAAATTAAGGTGGGAGTATATGGCACAGATTATTTTCGACCATGTGACGAAACAATACAAGAACGAAGTCGCATTGAAGGATATTTCCTTTACCGTAGATAAGGGGGAATTCGTTTTTATCGTAGGTAAAAGCGGAGCCGGCAAGAGTACGCTGCTGAATCTGATTATGA
>OFFW01000913.1_pt1 | contig 19237 bp, 24 predicted proteins | sample 1521501 | NCBI WGS metagenome assembly OFFW01 (sample SAMEA3504107, study PRJEB24116) | mouse gut metagenome | biome: mouse gut; feature: mouse-associated habitat; material: faeces | place: Denmark | collected 2011
CATAGGTGTCATCTTCAAATTTGAAGGCAATGCCGTCATTGTAATGGTGTCCGGTCCTGCCGAGGCTTGCGGAGTAGGAGAAGCTGTTGAAGCGCAGCACCATCCCGTCGATGGGGATGTCCCAGGTATCCGCAAGTTCTGCCATCTTCTGGATCTTCGAGGCGATGTGGTCCGCCTTTGCGTCCGGAGGGATATATACGGCGGGGCATACCTCGAAGCCGAACTCGGCCAGGATGGAAAGCAGGCCACTGCGGCTGTCCCGTGAGTCCTCGAACTCGTCCATGCCCTCAAGGATGTTAAAGGCAAAAAAGCTGATCTCCCGTTCTTTGCAGATGTTTGCATCCAGGCACCGGATAGATCCGGCGGCAAGGTTCCTCGCATTGCGGTAAGGCTTTCCGTCGCTGCCTGTCAGGGTATCCTTCAGGCGCTCAAAGTCGCTTTTATGGATGAACCCTTCGCCGGTTATCACAAGGCGCCCCTTGTAAGGGATGGAGAGCGGCACATTCCGGAAAGCGGAGATATTGTGGGTAATAAGTTCCCCTTCATCTCCGTCGCCTCTGGTGGAGCCTTCCACAAGTTTTCCGCCCTCATAAACGAGCTTTACGGTCAGGCCGTCCAGCTTCAGCATGAGCAGGGCGGCATGGCCTTTCAGGAAGGATGCCAGGTCGCTTACCGCCTTGGTCTTGGCCAGGGAGAGCAGCGGGATGTCATGCCGTACTTTCTCAAGGCTGCTGACGGCTTTGTAGCCTACGGTCTGGGTGGGGGAGTTGCTTAAGATGATGCCGGTGTCCTTCTCCCATGTGCTTTACTTTAGCACATTGAGTTCCAGCTCGTCGTAAAGGCGGTCATAGACCGCATCCGGGACGCTGGGTGCATCCTGGTTGTAGTATTCGTGGCGGTACTGGTTGAGCCTGTCTACCAGTTCATGGATCCGATCTGCTGCCTGTGACATTCTTTTTTCCTCTTTTCTTTTAGATTTTGCCAGTGAATCTGTGTGTCCCTGTTTTCGGCCTCCTTTCCTGCACCGTCTGCCGTCCTGCTGCCGTGGTATCTGCCGGGTGGAGATGCAAGGATTCCCGTCCGGCTCATTACCTGCACTAAAAAAGGCAGGAGATGATGGCGGCCTGGGCTGCCGGATCATTCCTGCCTGCGTGCAGACATGCTGCATGACTGCCTGTAAGATTGCTCCCTACAGGCATAAAAAGAGCCAGAAAGCGTAAAGTGGCCCGCACTTTATACTTCCTGACTCCGTACAAACTTAAACAGCGTGTGCTTATCGTCCTGGAACTGCACAAAAATCAATAACAAGGTTATGATACCACAATATATAGATTTAGTCAAATGGAAAATACCATATATTGCGCATCGGGCAAATAAATTGGACAAATAAATGGTAACTATGGTTATGACATCATGCAACTGTTGTCTATGTTTGCACCAGGATGGTATTTACCATTTCTTTCTGTTGACAGAATTTCAGATTTTGGATATACTAACAATAAGTAAATGATAAATTTACAAACCGAAAGGAAGTAGGGGTTTATGCTGTATGAGTATCTGAAAGGGAATTATGAACTGGGGGAACCGATTTTTTCAGGGGATATTTCTATTCCCGGATTATCGGAAGAGAACCTCCGGTATCATTTAAAGAGGCTCACCGATGACGGCATCCTGTGCCGGTTTGAAGCAGGGATATATTACTTCCCCAGAACGGATATCTTCGGGGAAAAGACGGCCCTGACGGCGGATACGGTTGCGCTCCATAAATATGTCAGGCGCAGGGGGAGAAGGGTAGGGTACTATTCGGGGTATACCCTGGCAAACCGTATGGGGCTGTCCACGCAGGTGCCGCTTACGGAGGAGATCACCAGCAACTTTGCACCGGCGCAGATCCGGGAGCTGGCCATAAAGAACCGGAAGTACATCCTGCGGCGTCCAGTGGTGGAGGTCACGGATGAAAACGTGGCTGTCCTGCAGTTCCTGGACTGCCTGAAGGACCTGGAGAAGTGTGCGGAGGAGGAGCCGGAGGCCTGCGGGCGTATCCTCACGGGCTACGCCAGGGAGCATGCCCTTACCAGAGCAGTGGTTGACAGGTTCCTTGCTAAGTATCCGCTGAAGATATACAAGGCGATCTATGAGACGGGTGTCGATTTCGGAACCATTGATGCGGACAGGGGGTAAGGGTATGGAAGTAAAACTTCCATACCCTTGATTGGTATGCCCGCTGAAGCGGGCAGAGAGGTATAGAAATGTATCTGCACAGGGACAGGGAGACATTTAAGGATATGGTCGGACGGGCATCTGACAGCAGTGGGAGGACGCCGGCTGTAGTGGAGAAGGACTATTATGTGACGCTGATTCTGAAGCTGCTCTCAGAACAGCTGGACCAGTGTGTATTCAAAGGAGGGACGTCGCTGTCGAAAGGCTTCCATGTGATAGACCGTTTTTCGGAAGATATCGACATCACGTTCAAGGAACATATCGGGGAGAGCAGGAGGAAGAAGCTGAAGAATGTCGTCCTGAAGGGAATCAGCGAAGAACTGGGGATGCCGGTGGCAAACTGGGAGGCGACACAGAGCGACAGGGACTACAACGCCTACCTGTTCTCCTATGATTCGGTGTTCGGCCTTCAGGATGACAGGCCGCCGCAGTATGTAAAGCTGGAGACTGCCCTGGGTTCCTATTCTTTCCCTACGCAGGTGGTTGAGATACGCAATTATATCGGGGACTATCTGGAAGGGCGCGGGAGGGCGGATCTGGCCGAACGGTTCTCCCTGGGAAGGTTCTCCATGAACCTGCAGTCCCTGGAACGGACCTATATAGATAAGGTCTTTGCCCTGTGCGACTATTACCTTCAGGGAAGGTCAAAGCGTTGTTCGCGTCATCTGTATGATATCTACAGGCTGACCCCATTGATAAGTTTTGATGAGGGGTTCGCTTCATTGATAGGAGAGGTGAGGGAGCATCGTGCCAGGATGCCGATATGCCCTTCAGCGGAGGGCACAGTTGATGTTCCGGCAGTGATTATGGAATTTTGTGATAATTCTTTTTACAGGGAGGACTATCAGGCTATTACGGGCTACTTTGCAGCAGATGCTGTGCCCTACGATGAAGCGATAAGGCAGATGCGTGTGCTTGCTGCTGGGAATCTGTTTACAAGATAGAGGGAATGAAAAAGGGGGGGACACAGCATTGTGCTGCATCTCCCCGGTTGCTTTTGATGCGGGCCTTGCCCTTTTTGGATTATTTCTGTGCCTTTTTCTCCGGACACCATGCCGGAGCCGTCTTGACAGGGACTGCTTCCGAATACTTTGCCCCGAATCCGATGAAGCCGGGCATCTTGAGCATGTTCTTCCGGAGGAAATAATCCTGGATGTAGCGCTGGTTCGGATGGGCGCAGGTGAACTCCGTCCTGCTATTGCCCAAAGGGCGGTAGCTGCTGCAGTGGCTGCATCCGGAGCATCTTATGGCTGGTTTCGCTTCTTTCATTTTACGGTCTCCTTTCCGGGCAGTCTCTTCAGGTTCTTTATGTGGCACTTGACAAAGATGTGGAAACTGCCGTCCAGGTGTGTCTGCCCTTTCTCATCCATCAGCCGCATGGCTTCTTTCTGTAGCCGGTACCATTCATTATGGGATACCTTTCCTTTATTGCATACGAGGAAGGTCACGATGGACGCCGGATACTGGAACTCATGAAGCTGGAGGCTTTCGGCATAGATCTGCGCGGCATCCTGCCTGTCAAAGATGTCATGGTACATCCTCTGTACCACTGGGACTCCTTTGACCGGGGCGAGGAAATCCTCCGTCACGATGTAGCCGAGCTGGCTGTTCGGGATGTCCTCGGCATAGTAGGCTGTGGTGTAGGAGGCCTGCCCGAAGGCATATTCCTGGGTCAGCGTCTGTTTCCCGCCGTCAAAGGCCGCTGCAGATTCATAATAGATCTGTCCGTCTGCTTCATAGCTGGCGCAGTCCTGGTAGGACGCGTTCCCCGCACTGTCCTTTTCCTCCGACTTGATTATGAAGCGGAAGCAGGACTTTTCGGAGAGGGCCTGCAGGACTTTTTCCCGGATATCTTCCACATAAGGGAAATCTTTGGCGATGTCCTCGGCGATGGCTTCCGGAACCTTGTCCTTTTCAATATTGTAGGAGCCGTTGCTCTTCAGCTGTTCGTGTATGGTGCGGGAGTCATGCCAGTCGATGCCCCCGTAGGTTGATGCTGTGATGTACATGGAATCCTCCTTTGTATCATTTTGGTTTGTGACGCTGCGGATTCGTTGGGCCGCCCTCATACATAGGATGCCTGGTGGAATGCTGCAGCATCCCTCCGTGCCACGGCAGACTGGTGGTAGTCAAGCGCGTTGATCACGGCCTCTATCGTGTCGAATGCCGCCGACAGCTCCAGGTAGCGGGTGACGAATGCAGTGACCTCCGTGCAGAGCACTGTCTGCTGGCGCTTGGTCAGCCGTCCCAGGGCGGCGATCCTTTTCTTCTTCTCTTCCCACTCATCCGCGCAGAAGATGTTCTCGTTCTCCAGGAGCTCCGTCATGTCGGTGTCATAGAGCATGGCCGCCGCCGTGTTGAACCATGCGATGGCCGTCTGGTCGCTGTCGTCTTCGTCGCTGAAGGCGATCCTCTTATAGGGCATCTCCCTGTAGAGATGGCTCTTCAGGGTGTCCAGCTCTATGTACATGTCGGAGGCTGCGATGCTCAGCTCGTTGATCAGCTCATAGTAGTGGCTCCAGTAGGGGCTGCCCTTTTCGTTCCCGTTGTAGCAGTAGTCCATCATCCTGTCCAGTCCGTCAGTAATGGACCATAGATCCAGTTTTTTATATAATGCCATCAGATAATCCTCCTCGTTCTTTCATATATTGTGCTTGTGTAGGTGATCCGGCTGTCCTTCTGTACGCTCCATTCTGTATAGAAGCCGTCCCGGTATATCCTGCGGCTGCAGATGGGGCATCCCAGGGTTTCAGGATCCCTTCCCTGCAGGTAGATCCGTTCATTGCAGGAAGGGCAGTAGTATCCATATAGCCGCAGTGGTTCCAGGACGGCTGCAGAGCACTGTGCCTTCCGCAGGGCCTCCAGCTCGGACAGATGGTCCTGCCTGCGGCTGATGGCGCGCTCATAACGCTGGTAAGGGCCGCCGACGCCGTAGGCTCCCATGCTGGCGTGCTGCTTCCGGGACAGTTCCTCGATTTCAGACCGGGTCCTTGCCTCTTCTTTCCGGATGGCTGCCAGGATACGGTCCTTTATCTTTTCAAGCTTTTCCATCAGGCACCCTCCCCGTCTCTTAAGTGGAAGAACGCACTGATGTCCCATATGCCTGTGAGATACTTCGCTGCAGGGCATTGTATGGATCCTCCGTTCCTACCGCAGATACAGCTCCCGCCATCGTGCATGGAGAGCAGGGAAGCCAGTGTTTCCCATTGCCTGCTTCTGGCACCCTTCTCCGCGATGTTGCTGCAGCGATGGTATCTGGCGCAGCCCTCTTCGCATTTCCCCATATCCTTTTCAATCCCCGTGCAGGTTGCAGATACAGCCTGTGACAGGGACAGGAAGAACTGCGGCTCCAGGGAGGCGTCATGCAGGTGGTCCAGCGCAAGCTCCAGCAGGTCGTTATGGCTCATGTTGGCATCAAAGATGCCATCGAAATATGCGCAGAGCCAGTCCGACAGCTCCGGGAACTCCTCCAGGTGCCCGGAATGGAACCGGGTGTCCAACTCCTGTGCGGCATCCGCAAGGGCATTGGCGAAGTCCTCGTCCAGATAGCGCCGTTCCATGATGCGGTAGGCTTTCTCCAGCTCGCCGTCTGTGAGCGTGATTGTCGATCTTCTGTTGTCTATGTTCCTTTCGATTTGAAGTTCTTCCATTTCGTCCTCCTTTTTGTGATTTTGGCAGCTATGCGCTTTTTTGCTGTAGGCATGTGGAACCGGCTTCATAAAGCTCCAACGGGCTCCACTTCCCGTCCTGCCAGATGCAGTGGCTCGCCGTGCAGTAGAGGAGCGGCGCCGCATCCGGATCCTCCAGGCATTCCTGTGTGATATACAGCCCCAGGTGCCTCATATAGAAAGGCTCCAGTTCAGCCAGGAGCCTCTCCCGCAGCGCCCCGGCAAGGGTATCGAATTCCGCTATGTCCTGGTGGCGGAAAGCTGCGGCTGCAAGCTGCCTTAGGATGCCGGATTCGGCGATGGTCTCATTGATGATGGATACGGCCTCGTCAAGGCAGTCCCTATGGATGCGGATGCCTTGGAGCGTTATCTGCTTTGCGTAATTCGATGCACAGCGGCTGATGCTGGCGCACAATGCGTCATAGCCTTTTTTGTACTTTGGCCTCAGCACGTCAAGGGGGACCTTCTCCCGGTTGTGCTTCAGGGTGGACAGGAGCCTGGCCAGCTCTTCCCTGAGCCGGGCGGCCTCTTTCTCCCACGTTCTTTCCATGGTGTGCCCTCCTTTCCAAAGGGGCCGCCCATGCTGCAGGCGGCCCCGGATTTCTCTGTATACTGCGGGGGTCAGGCTGTTATGCCGAAGACGTCCCCGGGCTGGTTGTTGTAGCAGATGGTGTAGATGCTGTTCAGCGTCTCGAACCGCACATGGCTGGCGGAAGCCTCCAGGATGGCCTGCACGGCAGAAGTGCGGATCAGGTTCCCCTGGTACAGGTACATGGCGGGGATCCCCGGCCGCAGCACCTCCGTCAGTGCGCCGGTCAGGAAAAGCTCACGTTTGGGTGCCGGTGCCTGGCTCTGTTCATTGTTTCTGTTCTTTAAAAGTGTAAACATATCGTTCTCCTCCTTTATGCTACCTGGTAGTTCAGGCGGTATACGCCGTCCCCGCAGGCTGTGTACTGGTCTTTGTGTTCATAGATGGTTGCGCGGATGCGCTCTCAAGCGTCATGCGGATCAGGTGGTGCCAGGTCAGGGCGGTCAGGTCGGTGTCCGCCACGGAGAAGGTGCTGTCCTTCGCGAAATGGAAGGGCACCAGCAGGGCGTCCTTCTTGTGCAGCAGGAGCAGGTATTCTGTTACGATGGGGATGAAGGGCTTCTGGTACCTGCGCCTGTCGGAGACGCAGTTGAACTGCCCCTTGACCAGGAAGGATTCAAAATCCCCCATCCGCATCATGTCGTTCTGGATGGAATAGAACCTTCCCTGCATCCGGATATCGCCTTCGAGCACGGCCAGGCGGCCGTCTTTCCGCAGCGCCATGTAGAGCTTCCGGATGCAGAGGTTCAGCTTCTCCAGGAAATCATCGTAGTTCTTGCACCGTGACAGGTCATCCGGGTGGGGCTTCCCCCACATGTTCCCGGAATACTGGATGATGTTGTGGTAAGGCGAAATGAGAGCGCAGGCGCTCTCATGGAAGAACACCAGGTCTGCCGAGTCCTCCACGTCGTCCTTCAGTGCGTTCCACCCGCCCTTCCCGTGGGTTGGTGCGGGGTTCAGGTCATAGAGGATGGACCTCACGCCGCTCCTGTCTGCGGCGGCCTTGCTGGTGCCGGAGCCGGACATGGGATCCAGCAGGGTGAACTGCGAGGTGTCCTTCCCGTAGTAGCGCTTGGCATCCAGGACATAGCGGAGGATGGAGGACACCACCTCCGGGGAGCAGTTGCCCCGCCACTGGCTGTCCCCGCCGCTCCCGCGTTCCGGGAACGCCATGAAGGAGGTCAGCTCTTTGCCAAAAGCCCCCGCAGGCGGGGGCTTGCGCCTGCGCAGGTTCTCTGTCCCCAGCTCCTGTGCGATGCCCTGCCAGTCCTGGCCGAATTCCCTCTCCAGGATGGCGGCGGCACGCCTGATCATCTCTTCATTCATCGCGCTGCCTCCTGTTTCCTGATATGTAGCTTCCATTCATGTCGCTGTCGCCTCCTTTCCCTTAAAAATCCATTCCCATAAGGCGCACCCTCATGCGGTGGAACCGCCCATTGATGCCGCCAACGGTGGTGGAGAGCCTTTCCGCGATCTCCCTGTAGGTCAGCCCGTCTGCCTTCATGTGCACCATCTGGCGCTCCGTCTCCGTCAGGCAGGAGAGCACCTCCATGGCCAGGAGCCGGTCTGCGGCCTGCTCCTACAGGTCTTTCCGGCGGTCTGGCAAAATCTCGTCCAGTGTCAGTCCCGCCCTGGTATAGGAGTGGGTGCTTACCGTATGGGCTTTTCGCATCAGCCTGTTCTCATAGGCGTGGTGCCTGCTCAGGCAGTCGTCCATCCTTGTCCAGGCAACCGTGCTGAACCGGAAGCGGGACAGGGCAGGGTTCTCGTCATATTCCTGCACTGCCTGGAGATAGCCGAAGATAACGATGTCATAGTAGTCTTCTGCGGGAAGCCCTTTATGGCTCAGGAAGCGGAGCACGGTGTCCTGGTTCTCCTCCGCAAATTTTTTCTGTAGCTGCGTCAGTTCGTGTAATCTGCTCATATGTCTTTCTCCTCCTGTATGATGGTCTCTGTCAAGATGTCTGCGATTAGTCTGGCGCATGCCCGCTCCGTGCCCGTGACGGTGCGGTAGTGCGGCAGCACCACGGCCCCCATGGGCTGTCCTTTCGTGCCCACCGGCCAGAGCGTGTCTACCGGGTGGCTGCCGTCCTCCAGCAGGGGCAGCGGGCTGTCAGGGTCGTAGAGGTACGGTTCCAGTGCCTGGATGTGGTCTCTTGCGGGCTGCGAGAGCATGGGTTCCCTCGGGATGGTGGCCACCCTGGAGGCAAGGACATGCTCCGTGTCGCATATGGCGCAGGCGAGCCGGAAGCTCCTGCAGAAAGCTGCAAGGCACGGCCCGCACACTGCCTCCCGGAAGCGCAGCGGCTGGTACTTGTTCAGGTGGATGCTGTTCTCGGCCACGCTGATCTCCATGGCGTCCCCCTCGCGGAGCTGGAGGAGCCTGCGGATCTCCCGCGGCACGACGATCCTGCCCAGGTCATCGAACCTGCGGATGATGCCTGAGATTGCTGTCTCTTTCATTCATGTGGTCTCCTTTCTTAAAAAAAGGGAACGCCGCAGCAGGCATTCCCTTCTTAAACTTTGTCGTCTGTCGATCTGTTTTTTACGCGGCGTTCCTGGCCGCCTGGCGTGCCGCCACGGCATTCTTTGCCTTTGTGATGAGCGACGGCGCGATGGCGTGCTCCCAGCAGTCGATATAGGAGGACACGCTGCTCAGGAGGTCAAAGAAATCAAGATCGCTTAAGTTGGCGTATACCTTTCCCGTGCTGACAAAGGAGCTGGGCTTCATGTACGTCCCGCCGTTGGCGTTCTGCAGCGGGATGCCTTTCCCGTTCTCCACCTCCACATACCATGGGAGCTTACGCTCCGCGCCTTTGCTGTCCCTGGTGGCGCGGATGATCCGCACCTTTGAGACTTTGGCATAGCCTTTCTCATCCTTATCGCCGAAGATCTTCTCCTGCTGGAAGACGTATTCCGGGAATCCGGCGGCCAGGCGGCTTAGGATGAACTTCGCCTCCTTCGGGGAGATGTTGGCGCATACGGTGACGGCCTTATCCCCGGTGCCTTTGGAATAGTCCTTCATCAGGATGCCGATCAGGGAGTGGATCCGCCTCCCGTCCGGGCCCGTCTCCCCGCCCGCATGGATGTGGGCGTAGGAGGCGATGGGGGCGACCTTCAGCTTGTCCTGGAACTCCAGCAGGGTCCTGCTGTTCTTGTAGACGGCGATCTGGTTGGAGATGTAGTCTTCGTTCGTGTTCATTTGGATACCTTCTTTCCTGATTTTTTTATGACAAGGGTGCCGGTTATCAGATCTGCCAGCAGGGTGTTGCCTGGCGCCCCGGAGCCGTCTGTCATCCCCTCGTCCGTGAAACAGTAGGGGTTCCTGACTGTCGGCCGTATGTCGGGCCGTTTCTTCAGGATGTTGGACTCCCCAGTCAGCTCCAGCCCTGACAGGCGGCAGACCTTATCCATGTAGTTCATTTCCGTGGTTCCCTCCTTTCCTCAGGCGGCGTACAGGTTCTTCACCTTCTGGATGACGAGCCTGCCCAGGTTCACGGGGAGCTTCTCCAGGTTCGTGATGTCGAGGAAGCCGTCCCTGTAGATCCGCTGGATGTTGGGCTTGTCGCTGCCGATGGCCGCGGCGAACATCTCTATCCCTTTGGCGGAATATTCCTTCTTGATGCCCCGCAGGTCTGCTTCCGCCTCCGTGCCGTAGTAGTTGTCGGCCGCAGGCTGCCCGTCGGAGATGACGATCAGGAGCCTTATGGCCTCCGGCCTGGTCATCAGGCGCTCCGCCACATAGCGCAGGGCCGCCCCGTCACGGTTCCCGCTCCTGGCGCTCATGTCCATCATGCGGTACTGGTCCTTGTTGTCGATGGAGTCGAACTCCGCGTAGGCGTAGAGCTCCACGTCGTCGTATTCCGTGTGGCCGTAGACGGCCACCGGGATGTCCAGCCCCCTGCAGAAGTCATGGAGGATGATGGAGGCGGACCGGGCATGGGTGATCCTGTCGGCGGAGCTCATGGATCCGCTCTCGTCAACCAGGATGGCCACGGCGATGTCCGTCCGGTCGTTGGGGAGCTTCAGCTTGTAGAACAGCCTCCCGTCGTTGCGTACCGCGTTGCGCACGCTGATCCGCTTCCCCAGGGGGAGGTTGTCCAGCTTGCCGCCTTACTTGTAGTCCTTGAGTATCTGCGACACCTGCTTCTGGAGCCGTCTGGAGATCAGGAGCAGCGGGGGTGCCACCTTCCGGTAGGCCTCCATGTATGCCGGATCCACATAGGACATGCGGTTGACGTTGACATGCACGCCCCGGTGGGCGTTGCCGTAACGGATCCGCTCCGATTCTGCCTGCAGCTCTTCTGAAAGCTCCTGCTCATAGGAGGCGTAGGCGGCCTCCTCCGCAAGCTGCGCCATGATGCGCTCCATGTCCTCGGCCGCCTGCGACACATAGCCGGAGCCGGCATAGTCGCTGGTGTGGCTGGTGCCGCCGTCGCCGTCCTCCCCGATTTCGTCGGTCTTTTCCAGCTCCAGCCGCCCGTCCTCGTAGTCCAGGACCTGCTGGAGCTGGCTCCGGTCGTCCTCGTCGCCTCCGGAGCCGTGCTTTCCTTTCTTTCCGGGGACAGGGCTTCCTGTCCTGCCCGGCAGCGGTGCGGTGCGCGCGAGCTGTTCGCCCAGCTCTGCCTCCGCCGTGTCTGTACCGTTTTTGATGTCCTCCCTGACCTGCCTGATGTAGCTTTCCATGTAGGGCCACAGCAGGAGGAGCATCCTGTTGGCGGCATCGAAGCGTGCCCTGGCATCGTCGTCGTAGGCTGCATCGTCTATGTAGGGGATGCACTCATAGACGGTATTCAGGTACGGTCCCTTGTAGCCATCCAGGTTGTTGATGTCGCCGGTCTTCGCGTACTGGATCAGCAGGTTCGCCACGATGGCTACCTCATGGTGCTGCTTCTCTATCTCCTCCGTGACGGAGGCCATCTCCTCGGCGAAGCGCAGCCCGTTGAGCAGGATGCCTGTCTTCAGCCCGCCGGGGAAGGCGTCGCACATGCGGCCTTCGATGTACACGTCCTCCATCATGTTCACCAGGGAGTGCGCGATGTCGCAGAGCGCTTTGGTCACCGCCTCGTCCTTTTCCTCAAGGAATTCCTTGATTTCATTCAGGCTCCGCTCCTGTTTCGGGGACAGGCCCTCCGGCTCCCGGGGGTAGAACCTGCCGCCGGACAGTGCCTGGTGGTAGGTCTCCAGCATGGTGAAGTCGGAGAACAGGATGTGCCCGCACTCGTGCCCCACGATCCCTAACAGGCTGTCCGCCTTAAGGCTCCTGGTGGGGAAGCTCCTGGTCAGGAAGTTGCCCGCGTTGACGGTGATGGTGCGGCTGTCCGTGTGGGCGATGTCCGCATTGGGGAGCGCGTCCCAGTAGGCCTTCACGCTGCTCTTCCTGCGGTAGCGCCCGGTGGCCGCCTCCGCGATGTCTGTCAGGTATGCCGCGAACTGCGGGGAGGCGAAGAGCTGCTCATCCGTCAGCTTCCCTTTCTCGTCTGCGATCCTCCTGCGGATCGCTGTGTGTGATGTCCTCATTTGTCGTCGTCCCTTCTTTCTTCTTGTTATTTGGATTATTCAGTGGGGGCCGTTCCAGGAAGAGTGCGTCCGTTGCAAGCCCGAACTCCTCCGCCAGCGCCACCAGCACATGGGCGGGCGGCAGGCACAGGGCATTCTCGTACCGGGAGATGCTCTTCTGGGTGACCCCCAGCTTCCCTGCCAGTGCCTTCTGGGAGAGGCAGGGGCTGCGCGACAGGCGCAGGCGCCTCAGGTTCCTTGCCAGGCGGCGCTTCAGCTGCTGTTCTTTCTTATAGTCCATAGGCATGTCCCTCCCTATGCAGCGAACTTCTGCTCCAGGCAGGAGGAGAGGATGTCGGCACGGTTTTCCGGGTCGCCCGATACGGAGGAGAGCACCGTGTACCTTGCGGCCTCCAGCACGTTCCCGCAGACCATGTAGGACTGCACCCAGCTGATGAGCTCGCGCACGCCGCAGCTCCCGTCGTTGATCATGGTCTCCCGGCAGCGCTCGCTGATCTCCTGTACGGAGGCGGCCATATCCGAGACGGCTGACCTGTCCGTGCATCCGGTCACGTTCATGACGCGCTCTGTCAGGGTGTCCACGTCAGGCTCCTCGATGTCCATGATCAGGTTCATCCTGGAGATGACGGACTGGTTCATGTCACGGCAGCCCGCATAATTGTTATTTGTTGTAACCACGACTACTGTATCAGGATGTCTGTGTATTACCTCACCCGTAGTCAGTGTGACGCTTGCACAGCGGTCCAGGAGGGCGTTCAGGCCTACCAGCACGCCGGGGTTTGCGATGACCGTGGGTTCCTGTATCTCAATCAGGTAGCCGTTCCTTATCGCCGTGATCAGCGGTGTCTCCACATAACGGAACCGCTGCCCGGAGGCATTGTCTGCCATCAGCGCCTTTGCATCCTGTGCCATCACCTCTAACAGCTTGTCATAGACCTCTGCGTCCGTTATGGCTTCGTCATAGGTCCCGGTCAGCTTCTTATATGCCGAGGGCGGGTCCATCTGGATGTCGGTGAGCGTCGGGTATTCCTTGCCGCAGTGGGGGTTTTCGGCCGTTTCCGGCAGCATCTGCCCTAAGAAGTCATAGATCTCCGTATTGGCGGAGCAGGTGTAGTACAGGTAGGGAAGCCCCAGTCCTGCAGCAACCGCCTTTGCGCCTTCGGTCTTTCCCGTCCCGGCAGGGCCGCGCATCATGAAGTTGCGCATGGGCTGGCTGCCGGCCGTGGTCATCTGTGCGTGCCTGCAGATGGTGGTGACCTCCGGCGGGATGACGTACCAGTCCTCGATCCGGGGCACCATGAGCTCTTCCTTCGGCGTGAGGGTCCGGTCTGACAGGGGATAGCCCTTCACGAAGCCGTCCCTGTTCACGGGACCGGCAGCGGTGTGGGCGGCAGCTCCCGTCAGGATGCGGAAGGTGCCGTAGAGAACGCTGCTGGGGGAATAGGCGTTCCTGGACATGTTCACGGCGGTGAGCTGGGGCATGTTCCCCGTGGTGGGGAGGCTCAGCCGGATCCCAGCTGCGGGGAGGGTGTCCGCGCTTTCAATCCTGCGGTAGAGGTTGTCGCACAGGATGAAGGCTGCCTTTTCCGCCTCGTCCATGTCCGCGTAGCCGTCGTCCCTGCATTTTCCCAGCAGTTCATAGCTCTCCCGGAACTCGTCGTCCTTCATGGCCTCCGGGATCAGGGCGAAGAACAGCGCCGTGCCGGTGTTGCCGCCGTCCTTCAGGGAATAGACCTTCGGGGAGGCGGCGGGGTCCTCGTACCGGCCCACGTTGAACTTGCCGTTCTTCCTGTTGAACACCACCACATGGATCTCCTTAGTGCGGCTCTGGTATTCCGCAACGGTCTTCTCCCCCTGGGTGCCGATGGCGCTCTCAGAGGTGCTGAATGGCGTCAGGCTGGTGTCCATCTCCATGTAGGCGAGGACTGCCGAGAGGAGAGGGGCGTGCAGGGTGGCCTTCTTGGTGGCCGCCGTGCAGTAGGTGGAATAGTGGGTGGTGCTTATGTTGGATGCAATCTTGTCGAAAGGCTCAGGCATGCTGAGCTTCCAGGTCCAGTTGTTGAATAAAGGCGTCTTTGCCATGGTTCGTTCTTCCTTTCTTTTCTGTGTTGGCTGGGACTCCCTAGATCCATGAGATCTGCATGGTGTTCCCCGTGATCTTTCCTTTCAGTTCGTCCTCTGCCAGCAGCGCCACAAGCTCGTCCCAGCAGCCTTTCGTGGGGAAGGAGTCCAGGGTGCCCTTCAGCATCTCCTTTTTCTGCCTGTTGACGACGACGTCCCCATTCTCCTTGATGGTGAGCTTCGTATGGCCGTTGGCGTTCAGGTCGGTGATCAGGGACTCCAGCACCTTCTGGCCTACCAGCTCGTACCATACCCTTACGTCCACCACGGGAGGCTCTGCTGGCATCTCTTCTGCGGCATCAGCACCGTTTGTTCCTGCTCCGGTCCCGGAACTGTTTCCGGAAGGATCCGCAAAGCTGCCGATGGTCATGGGCTCCACATGGATGCGCCCGAAGCGGTCGAAGGAGATGTCCGCATGGGTGTAGGCGTCCATGTTCTCCACCAGGATGCGCACGGTTCCGTCTGCCAGGATGTGCTGTAGGGAGGGTGCGTCCTTCCACTGCCAGATGGACTGGGGGTAGGCAGACTTGAGCTTCTCCGTGATCCGCAGTGAGATATGGAGCAGCATGGTCTCTGCCTCCATGCTGTCAGGGGCAGGCTTTGCAGGGGAGGACGGTTCGGTTTCCGGTTCCTCCCATGCCGTTCTTTCTGCAGGCGCCCTTGTCCTGGCTGTCCGCCTTATGCGGATAGGACGGGTAGGGCGGGTGCCGCGTTTCCTTGCCGGTTTTCCTGCCTTCCGGAGAAGGAACATTCTGGCGGTCACGACAATCCAGAGGATAATGGCAAGCGCCATCAGCTTCTGGGAGTGCTCCTTCTGGAAAAAGGCGGCCAGGAGGAGCAGGGTGATGATCAGGATTTTGATGCTGCGGGTGAATACATTCTTTCTCATTTGGTCTTCTCAGTCCTTTCTGCTTTAAAAGCTTGAAATAAAAAAAGGAGGAACTACACCGGGATTCGTTTCCCTGGTGCAATTCCTCCTGTGCCGCCAGCCGTGCCAAAGGCATCAGTTGAACGGCAGTCCATTCTCTCCACAGTCCTCCACGTTCATGAAGCCGTTGTCTGTGCCTGCGGGTGCGCCGCTGCCTGCATTGGCGTTGCTGCTTTCCGTGCGTTTCCCGCCGGGGACATAGCTCCATTCGTATACGGTGATCTTGGGGATCATGCCTTTCGTGCCGTCCTTGCGGGTGAATTCTACGATGTCCAGGTCGCCCATGATGAAGAGCAGACTGCCCTTCCTGGCACCGGCGTTGACGATTCTCTCCGCGGCTTTCCCGAACAGGACGCACTGGTAGAAGTTGGCGTGCTCCTGCTCCCCGTAGCCCTTGTTGACCGCCACGTTGAACTGGACGTATTCCGTCCTGTTCTGGCTTGTCTGGAGCTCCAGGTCTGCTGTGACCCGGCCTGTGAGTGTGATTGGTGTAAACATGATGCGTTCTCCTTTCTTGATGAAGATTTTTGGTGGCATTAAAAAAAGTGCCAAAAAACTGCCACTTGCCGGCATGGTTTTTCTGACACTCATTTCAATCATAAACAGCGTGTGCGTGTATGCGCATGGCATATCCCGATGGGAAGCACAAAAATCAATTACAGGAATATCTTAGCACAATATATGGCATATGTCAAATGTTTGGATACAAGATTTTGTGTTTTGCGTCCTGCATAAAAATTGTCATATAAAAGGGCATCTTTGGTGGGCAGACAGTGCAGATATTAGCCCACTGATTTACAGTAGGGCAACTATTTCCGCAGCTATTTCGTCCAGGTCCTTATTTTCAGTGTTGATTCTTACAGCATCGGGATACTCTGCTTCCAGATACTGCATCTGCCATGGTATTTTAGGTATCTGCTGTGTCTGTGCGTCCTTGCCCCGGATTGGGTCATTTTCTATACGGGATATGATAGTTTCCCTTGTCGCTTCAAGAATGATGTGGAGCATGGGTACGTCTTTCTCTTCAAAATAATTCAGGAGTTCCTTTTCACATAGTTTCGTCACAAGCGACATAGATACGATGGGCATCCTGCCAGAGCCATACATCTTTTCCTCTATTGCTTTTAGGAGTATGTTGAGAAAAGCTTTATTATAATATGGCTCGAATCCGGAGAGGGCTTCGCTAAAGTGGTCATGAATGAAATCTGTCCAATATAGAATTGCCTATTCTGCCCCCACCAGTACCGTCATTATTTATCCAGCACATACATTAACTGGCTTGCAAGCATAATCTGCTCCATCGCCTCTCTCTTTGTGCATGAAAGATTTTCATGAGCGGACGGATTTCTATATGCTGCAAAAGTTCCTTCAAATATAGATTGTATACCTCTACGGTAATCCTTCCCACTTGCTGTAGATAAATCAGCAAAATGGTACGCCCCATTTTCTGTAAGCAATGCACCTATAATATCACCAACTTTTGTCGGCACCGTGACACCTGGTTTTAACAATTGAAAAAGTTCCCTTAATCTTGTTTCAACCTCTTTGATTGCCTTTTCTGCTGCTGAATCATAATATCCATCACAAAATAATTCTTGTGAAATTGCTACAATATGAGGATGAATCTCATGCCAAACAGCTACATCAACAGGTTCTTCTACGATATGACCAATAATAATATACAGCTCACCAAAGGCTGCGTTATTTACTGTAACTGTACCATATGCAGAACTTTTGAAAAGATTTGTAGAAATATTCTTTAACGCTCTCGCATAAAAAGGATACTCCTTTACAATCTCTTCTGCAATAGTATTAATCTGATAACAAGTATTATTTGCTGAAGCTAAATCAGTTGTTACCGTTCCAACAGAAGCTAATCCCATATTTACATTATTTATCCAACTTTGCAAATTTCTAAGTTCATTCTCATATGCAATTTTCATCATTTTAGTCTCCTGTTTATTCTCTTTTAACACTTTATATTTTTACTTGCGCACTCGTAGTACCTCACCGCTCCTATTACTACTAAGAATTTAAAACTAACGAGTCTATATAGGCGTCTATCTCTTCAACTTTTAAATATGTTGGATTCTTAATCATAAATAACAATGTTAACCGCAGAAAATCAACTGCCATTTTAGGAATATATATTCTATTTTCGCCACTACCTATATAAATGTCCTTATCCTTTAATTCGTCTCCATGAACAATTCTCGAACGCAAATTATATATCTTTTTCATATACCCTCTTCCATTTGTTGCCAAATATTCAGGATTACCTACCTTTGAGAATACCAGAGGTATGCGACTTGCTATTGCATTTGTGATCTCTGTATGTGTACTTCCAGCTAGTAAAGATTCTAATCCAATGCACGCATCAGTAGTCATATCATCGACTTCATCGCGCAACATTATTAAATCTCATAATCGGAAATTTAAGTTTCTTTACATTATTTTTATACGATTCATATAATGATGCTATTTCATCACATTGTGCTTCTGTTACAAAAGATACGGGAAGATTCACCCAATTCATTTTAACAAATTTCGGATTTACAAAATGGGATTTAGCTCCATATATTGCATTCAAATCTGCAATAGTTTCATATATCCAATCTTTGGGTATACAAAAAATATGCTCATAACCAATGTGATATCCAGTAGCAACTCTAATCATTCCAAATATTTCATCAATCTTTTCTAAAGGATAGCATGTGTAATCTTGCATAATGGAATCAAAAGAATAGTCCCCATCCTTTTTATAATTATAATTATGAAGAACAATCATATGTGTTGCACAAGCAGCAACCCAATCTTCTTTAGCTACTTCATATTTACATATTATTTGTCTAGCTTTTTGCAACTGCTCCGGAATTCGTATTATTTCTACACTCTCATCAATTTTTATTGCATCTTTAGCAAACGTGGCTAAACAAATCGGAATTCCAATATCAAAATACAAAGTCTCTTCTAAATAAAACAAAAGTCTTTCTGCAACATATGGCTTAATCAGTTCCTCCATATCATCTGGAATGATTTCCGTTGCATTTGTAATAAATAGATATCTTTCAACTATATCACTTACAATCCCACGAATTATGTAATCAGACAATTCTGCTTTATCCGTGAATAATCTTAACATTTCTGGTTCAGAATTAATCCACTGCCTTATATCATTTATTTTTTCATATTTTTTAAGATCAATATATTCAGTTCTATACCCCTCAAATATTGATGGATAATACTTCTTATCTTCTGGATACGATTTCATTTCATACTTAGGAATTTTATATTTTAAAAAAGGTATTTTTTCTCTATACTCTTCATCAAAATATTTTTCATCGAAAAAGTAAGCATTGTCTAATGCTGGGTACTTGTCCATGAGTAATGGACTTCTTTTCAAATCATGCGTCCCAATAAATACATGAGCATCCTTAATAACCATGATACATACTTCTACAAATTCATTAAAAAGTTTTACTGCCTGTTCATCAGTAACTGCCATTCAATCAATCACTCCTTTGCATAAAATTTCCAAAATATATTATATCATCATAAAATGGATCGGGGGAAGCTTCGCTGTCAGTCTGGAGGGCATCGCTGCCGTTCAGCTCCGCAAGCATGATCTTTTCCAGGCGCGTGATGTCAGGGAATACCACTTTCCTGCCCCTTGCATGGAGCTGACGCAGCCGTTTCATGTTCGTGCTTATCTCGCTGTGGACGGAGTGCTTTACCGGGACCGGATTGTTGTTCCTGGTATGTATGTGGTCCAGATAGTGTTCAGTGACAGGGAACATGTTCTGCAGGAGGAAAGCGGCGTTTTTCCCGTCAAACTCTCCAAGGACAATGGTGAGGCATCTGCCATATTTTTTTACCTGTTTGTCATGGATCGCCCTGAACTTGTCCACCCGGCTGCTTAAGGGGACCATCCAGAGCAGAGAGGTCTTCGCATCCTTCAGGCAGTAGAAAGTCGGGCGGTATGTACCGTTCTCCTTGTTCTGCATGAGCATATCGTCATTTACTTTTTCAAAATATTCGTCTTTGATGTGATATACATAGCCTTCTTTGTAAAGCATGCGCCACCGCCTATAAAATCAGCCCTACCTTGCGATAGGGCCGAGAATTTTCGGGCCGGACATTTATTAGACGCCTCCGGTGGGCGAACCATATTTTCGGCCCGGTCATTTATAG